>Ga0307517_10006715_pt1 | contig 16940 bp, 17 predicted proteins | sample 23_EM_MG_FD_194515 | JGI IMG/M metagenome (GOLD analysis project Ga0307517, IMG submission 194515) | Populus trichocarpa ectomycorrhiza microbial communities from riparian zone in the Pacific Northwest, United States - 23_EM | ecosystem: Host-associated > Plants > Roots > Unclassified | place...
TTGCCTTGTGATTGAAAAGTCTAACTACTACACATTTTAGTGCTATTTTTATTTTTTAGAAAACTCAAATCAGTTTTTAATATATTATCTCATTTTATATATATATATATATATATATATATATATTGCCATTCGATGACATGTTTGTTTTTGCGTTTTAAAAGCGCTTTTGAAAAAATTTGAATTTTATTTATTTATTTTTACTTTAAATTAATATGTTTTTGGTGTTTTTAGATCATTTTGATACGCTGATATCAAAAATGATTTTAAAAAAATAAAAAAAATATTATTTTAATATATTTTTAAGTGAAATACACTTTAAAAAACAATCACAACCATATTAACATGCTTGGATATGCTCAGCTTCACAAATCATTTTTTTATGCCCCCCCTCCACAAGCCCAAAGGTATTGTGATTTAATACACTAATGATTGCATAATCATAACAATTAATATTTATTACAATTGTTTTTGGTACAATGAAGAAATGGTGATAATAATTAACAATAATATGAAAAGCCATGCATAAAGATGGGGGTGTAATACTTAAATATCCAGTAAGTATATACTTGTTAATATGACTACTCAGCCAATAAAAAAAACCTTTTGACATGTAGGGATTTAACTCGAAAAAAATTAATACAAAAACCAAAGTGTTTTTTTTTCTTAATATGAGGAGAGAAACTTACATTTGAGGACTTATTTATAAATAATATCAAATATAGGGACCAAATAAACTTTGTTCTGAAAATGAAAGACCGAAACAAAAAATTGGGGCAAACTATTTCTTACCAGGTATGAGCTCCGTTATTATGGGCGGGTATGGCCATGTTTTGGGTAAAAATTAAGAGACTGATCTCTTAACATACATGGACCGGACATCCAACAGAGATCGGTACAGCACATCATACAAGTAATGTGGTCCATCTTCATCCTCTCGGTCTCTCCTAACTGGGATGTCCAGAGTAATAAAAGGCCCGAATCAGGCACCGAAATCGGTCACTTTAGCATTATTATTATTATTATTTTAATTTGGAATTCACTGGTTCGTGTTGAAAAAAAAAAAGATAAAATGTTTTTGATTAAAAGTGTGTGAATAAATATATTTTTAAAAATAATTTTTTTTTTAAATATAAAAACTCGTGATTCAAATTTCAAACCATAACGTTAATAACATGTCTAATCGTTTTCCAATGGATTTAGAGGAGTTTTGCCTGTAAATCCTTGGGCAGGTTTTTTCTTACCAGACGACACAGTTAGGTGTATTCATGAAAATTTTACACAAACAGGAATAGTCCAACTAAGACTTGGTACGAATACGATTACTAAGAACTCTACTTTGAAAAGAAATCTAAGCTGGGGCTGGTCTGGTCACGGAAGGGGTGCTTTACTAGGACTTCAACAACATACAATTGTTCAAAACAAAAGAGGAATAGGATACCTGCTCCGAATGATGCAAGGGATGAATCCATCCGAGAAAACAAGTCCCTCTTCTCATTAAAAAAAAAACGAGTCCCTCCTACCATCATCCAATGGTCATAATCCGCCCATCACAGCAATAATAAAAATTCAAATCCACCCTTCGAATCTCTTCTCTTGTATCCCAACCCGACAACCAAAAGTTTGAGTGGGCGAGAGAGAATCAGGCTTTTTACACCTGGAAAAGTCCACTTCACCGCCAACGCGTTGCTTCCGCGCATGGAATCGTTTTGAACATCCCATGAAAGCTGAGCCCACTTGAGTTCTAATCAACTCAAAACTCTTGCTTAATTCAAACGACCCCCTCTTTCAACAGCCAACATTAGCTTAATTGCCGCACAAAACCCCTGATAGGCTTACACCAATCTCGGTAATTAAGAACCTAACACACAAGTATGGTATAACTAATATTCTTCTCCTATAAATTTTATGCAAAGGAAAATGGTGCTGATTCTTTGGAGCTCAAAAGGGAACTCAATAATTCACCCCCCCCCTCTTTTCCCCAACGACATAGTGATGCAATCGTACAAGTGTCCTGATTTTTTTTTCTTTCTATGATCTCTATAAATACCCACCAAGTATAAGCCCTTCCTCTGCTCTCAAATCCTCTTCTTCCTTCGTATTTTCTTTGAGCCCTTAGAGTTTAGGCATGGGGTCGATCCCTAAGAACCCCCACGCCGGTGTTCTGTTGGGTGCACCGGGTGTTAAGGGAAAGAGGGTCACAACCATATCAAAAAATGGCCTGACTGAATTTATGCTGTCAATAATCTCAAAAAAACAAGAAACCAAAGAGCCATTTTACGTCCTTGATTTAGGAGAGGTCACTGCCCTCATGGACAAGTGGTTAATGACTCTTCCCATGGTACATCCCTTCTACGCCGTCAAGTGCAATCCTGACCCGGCTCTCCTTGGTTCGTTGGCGGCTCTTGGCTCAAACTTTGATTGTGCAAGCCGGGCCGAGATCGAATCCGTTCTATCCCTCGGAGTTTCTCCGAATCGGATCGTCTATGCGAATCCGTGCAAGCAAGAATCCCACATCAAATACGCTGCAAGTGTGGGCGTTAATTTAACTACTTTTGATTCAAAGGAAGAGCTTGACAAGATTCGGAAATGGCATTCGAAGTGTGCATTGCTCATTCGGATTAAAGCCCCTGATGACAGTGGAGCGAGGTGTCCCTTAGGTCCCAAATATGGCGCACTTCCTGAAGAAGTCACGCCTCTTCTCCAAGCCGCTCAAACCGCTCAGCTCAATGTAGTTGGTGTTTCTTTCCATATAGGAAGCGGAGCCACACGCTCTCGAGCATACGAAGGAGCCATAGCTTCGGCTAAATCTGTATTTGAAGCCGCAGTTCGTCTTGGCATGCCTGGAATGAAGATACTAAACATTGGCGGCGGCTTCACGGCCGGATCCCAGTTCGATGAAGCAGCAACAACAATCAAATCCGCCCTCCAAGCTTATTTCCCAAACGAACCGGGCTTGACAGTCATTTCTGAACCGGGCCGGTTTTTTGCTGAGTCGGCTTTCACGTTAGCCACCAACATTATAGGAAAACGTGTCAGAGGTGACTTAAGAGAGTATTGGATTAATGACGGTATTTACGGCTCCATGAATTGTATTTTATACGATCATGCAACTATCACCTGCACGCCTCTCGCTTGCAATTCCAATCATGCGAATCTCACGTGCAAAGGGTTAAGAGCTTACAGCTCGACGGTTTTTGGACCAACATGTGATGCTCTTGACACGGTTTTGACGGGTCATCAGTTGCCGGAACTGCAGATTAATGACTGGCTTGTCTTCCCTCACATGGGTGCTTATACGGCAGCTGCTGGGTCAAGTTTCAACGGGTTCAACACAGCAGCCATTTTGACACACCTTGCCTCCTCGAATATGAACTAGCAGAATGTTGGTTGGTGTGGGGGAATAAAAGGCTGCTTTTTTTTCTTTTTCTTTTTTCATTTTTGTCTCTCTGGTAACCCGGAAAATCATGTACTATATATTAATTTTTAATACAGTCACTTTTCTCTATGTAATCACATTGCTCTTGCATTAGAATATTATTTTGACTTTTTTCCCCTTGAATAATGCTTTGAAACACACAACGTTTTTTTTATGAATACAATAAATGATCAGGAAGCTACATTAAAATACCACCACGGTCTGTATTTCTTTTTTTTGCACTACTTATTTTCTTTATATGATAATTAATCACAAATCATTTATTCCATTACGACAGATTATATATTGATAATAATTAAATATTGTTGTGAAACCTGCACAGCAATATATAATACTGAATATTCCACGTTGACATAAGCATGATGAACTTTTATTTTACTATATGTTAAGTTACATGTTTATAATATATATTTATAGTAGATTCTTACCGTCACAAAGGTATTAGTAATTTTTAATAATACCTGTGTGCTTTGCTCTGCTTTATTTCGGTAGTTGTTTATGAGATGCGTCACACAACAAATATATATATTAACTTCCTTTAATTATTATAATTTTTTTCTTTTTTACTTGGAGAGCTTCTTTCTCCATTATTATTATTATAATAATAAGGATTCAACTGGACTTTATATATATATATATAAGACTAGACTTGAATGAAAGATTCCTAGGATCAATGCAGTGAATATTGAACCCACTCTGGCATCTTTTGCACCATTAAGAGGTGGATTGATTTGGATTGTATCTATCATTTATACAACACCACGTTGTTTTATTTATTTTTATGTTTTAAATGTGTTTTTAAAAAATTTAAAAATTTAATTTTTTTTTTTAGCTTTAAATTAATATTTTTTGGTGTTTTTAGATTATTTTAATGTGTTGATGTTAAAAATAATTTAAAAAAATAAAAAAAATATATTATTTTAATATATTTTAAAATAAAAAATATTTTGAAAAAACTATATCCACGCTTCCAAACACCAAACACGGGAAATCAAGGAGGAACTAGAAAGCTGTATGTATATACTGTAGTGTATTTTTCAAAGAATCTGTATAGAAAAAAGGGATGGTTTTGCAACCACATAATTTAATTAATTACTTTCTGCATTTCTCCATTACTGTACTTTCGTATATTCCTTTCAAATCTCCAAAAGCGAAAACTATAGCTAGAGAAGAACCTATGTTTTTTTTTTAATAAAAAACAATATTTTTTTCAGTTTTTTTTTTTTCTAGTTGAATTAGCATCGTTTTAAATTTTTATTTTTTTAAATTATAGGTTGAATTTATTAGTTAACTCTTCGGTTAACCCGCAACTCTAATCTTACACCGTGTTAGGTTTTATAACCATGGTAAAAACACAACATGATTTTTGCCAAAAATTTCTCTTATCTCCAAGAAAATTAATTTACTAACACTGAATTTTTCTTACAAGCTAAGTTGCTGATTAATAAACGACGAACTATGGATCCTGTATAAAGCCAACACTTGTTCACTTCGGGCCTCGAAGAGGCCATTGTAGCCCAAACATTTCGAGTTTAGCCCATAAAATATGGTCCAATAACGAAACCCAACTCGACACCACTGCCACACAAAACCCATTGGTCCAGAAACTCTGCCGAATAATTAATATCTCCCCTCCCTCACCACTCTGCAGTTTCGACAGGTGTCTTCATAGAAAAATAAAAATAAAAATCACTCACATCTCTTCATCACCATGGAAACTCTGAGCTCCTCTGCAGCAATCGTCTCATCCTCCTCTTCTCCTCTATCCTTCTTCTCTCCAAAACGAAAGGAATTGAATTCCCCTCCTAGACTTCTCCGATTCCACACCTCTTCAAAAAGTAAGTCTCGTTTGAGTCGTTTCTCTCTCTCCGATTCCTACAATTCATTTTTATTTTTTATAAGTGAATTGAATTCTTTTTATCGATTCAGAGGATAACAAAGATTCGGATCTCCAATCCAACTCTAATGATTCCAGCATCGTCCCTCTCTTCAGCAACCCCACGCTCTCCAAGGTAAATAAGTTTATCTCTTTTTTTTTTTTTTCTCAATTTGATGTCAAATTGGTAAATTGATGCTTTTGTTGGGGTAATTTGGGAATTAGGATGCGGCGATGGGATTGGTATTGAGCGCGGCATCTGTGAGAGGATGGACTACAGGTTCAGGCATGGAAGGACCTTCAGTGCCAGCTGGAGCCGAGGACGGATCCAATACGGAGAAGGTCTCGACTCTCCCGTGGTCTCTCTTCACGAAATCACCACGTAGGCGAATGCGCGTGGCGTTTACTTGCAATGTTTGTGGTCAGAGAACTACTCGCGCTATAAATCCCCATGCTTACACTGACGGCACCGTCTTCGTTCAAGTAATTATCGCTTGGCGTTCGTCGATTTTCGGTTGCTTATTTGTTTTGGAATGCTAGGGTTTCGTGTTGAATTTAATTTAATTACTGTTTTTTTGCTGTGTTTTGTAGTGTTGTGGTTGCAATGTGTTTCATAAGCTAGTGGATAATCTGAACTTGTTTCACGAGATGAAGTGCTACGTGAACCCTAGCTTTAATTATCGAGATGCGAAGTGGGATGGTGGATTCAAGTTGTTTGATATGGATGATGATGATGATCATCAGGATCAGGATGGTGGCGGCGACATGTTTCCGATGTAAAGAGGTGAAAATGATTGATCTTGTGATGTACATTATGTTTAATATACTCAGAACTGGAGCATATCGGGGTTGTATAAAGGTTCTTTCTTGTTGCCATTGGTTCTCATTGGTGTGGTAGTGTAATTAATAATAAGTGAGGTTTCATTTAGAGCCGAATAGACTATTATAATTTAGAGGTGGATATTTATAATGAAAAAACTTTCATTATCGAGCATCGCATAAAATGTTGTTGATGGTATTTAAAAGACCAGGCATTGGACATGTTAAATGGTGACCTTGTGAGACTGTAATTTTGATAATACGTATAAGTTGTGATGGGTTTGTTTTATTTTATTCAAATTCTCGAGTTGCAAAGCTTCTAGTCTATGTTTTGAGATTGCGTTATCTCTGTTCTCATTGCTCTTAGTCAAAAATTTTCTTCATATATGTTGAAGTACTGATATGCCACCATGGCCCTTTAGTTGAAATTCATATGATTGGCTTTAGGACAACTTTATCATTAGATCATAAGAGGATAGAGGATTAATGCAAACTCAGTCTGAAGAGATCATGTTTAAGTGTTCACTATTTTGCCATCTTGTCTAGGAACTTGTTCTATTTGGTTGATGTTCTAGAATGTAGAGTACCTAAGCCTGTAGTGTACTTGCTTTGGAGACACATCAGTGGAGGTCAAATAAAGCTAATGTGGAAGTCATAGCAGTTTTTGTTTCTTATTTGATAGTTTCCTTGATGATATCAAGGCAGTTGATCTTGGAAAAAGAATTTATTGTAACTTAAGGATGTCTGATTGGAGAAAGATGTTTGCCAGATCAGGTACTAGTGTGGTTGGACATGTAACGTTTGAGAGAAAATTCTGGTAATATTATGCAATGTCCATAAATGTGAAACTAAGTGAATGAGCTGTCAATATTTGAGATGGAGATTCTGTGAGCAAGGAGTTGGGGCAGGTCAGGTTTTGGTTAATGAAAGACAAGCAGGTTGAGATGCTCTTATTTATTCAGTTTCCATTTGCAGTGCTTAGAATCACTTAGTTTTTTCAATGGGTTTTTAGTTGACATGCATTTGATCAAACCTGTCTACTTTGTTTTCTTTCTTCTTTCTTATTTGAATGGAACAGCCATTTCTACTGGGAATATTGGTTAGAAACCAGATCCAGAGTGGAAACTGGTGTTTTGGATTTTCAAATTCCCCTTTTGTTTTAATAATAATTCTAGTCATGGTTTCAAAGTTTGTTAATTTTGGTGGTTAGTGACTGCAAAATCAGAAGAAATATGTACTTGGTTGGATGAACCATTAGTAAATTTGCTTTGTAGTTTATCAGAATTACTAACGGGAAACTTTCTGTTTAGCATCTGCACTACGGTGTGATACATCAAGCTGTTCTTTGGACGGAATTATTGTTTGAGTCAATGTGGCTTAACTTTAAAGTTCAACTGTGCCTTCTGCAGCTGGGATTTCGGGGAAATGGTTTCACATAGACCTGCCTTCAGAGCTTCTCCGGGAATTTCATGGAAGACCTTGCAAATTTTTATTTTCTGACAGTATATATTCAGGTTATATAAGGTGGTCTTTTGATCTCTATATTCAGTTTTCTCTAATCAATCAATGGGCTTATTTGGTGGGCTACAAAAAGTCTCGACAGCTTTCATGCTTAGTTTGGATTTTGGTAGGAGTAGGACCATCTGCTCGTGAAAGATACCTGGAATATCTTTATATAGGTAGTACATAGGCAGTACATAGCTAGTACATTGCAAATACGAGTACAAGAAGAGCTGAAGGAGCAAGGAAGAGGTTCACCCATGTAGTCACGCTCTTCCATTTGTGCTCGTCCTCTCAACTATTAGATCCTTGCGAGGAATTTTTAGGGCCTTTTTTAAGGTAAAACAGGCCTTGGATTGTTGCAGCGCGTTGTCTTCCAGTCTGTTCACTACCGTGAGAGCTCTAACATCCTTGTTCATTTACGTGCTTCACTACATCATATACTTTATAGTATTTTTCAGCGTTGCTTAATTGCTACCCCATCTACTTATCCAACTTCCCTCTTTATGTTAGCATAAATGTGGCTTGAGTGTTTAGTGTAAGAGTGTGGTTGCAGTTGCTTTTTAAAATGTTTTTTTTATTTTTTAAAAATTATTTTTGAGATCAGCACATACGATTCAGAACATAAAAAAAAAATTTAGCAAACAAAAAAAATTTAAATTTTTGTGGGATGCTTAGTTAATGTTGTGCTGTACAGATTGAAAAAAGGTTGGTTAAACAGCATCTCGTGATTAAATTTACTGTTATTTATGCTGACGACACGGTCTGCTGATTTCACTATGCTTTTGTGGGTGTATTTAAAATGTATTTTACTTTAAATAGTAATTCTTTTAGTGTATTTTGATGATTTAATATGGTTAAAAATAAAAAAATCAAAAAAAAATTATTTTAATATATTTTTAAACTCTAAAAAAATAAAATATACTATAATATCAAACACAATTCGTATTGCTGCCTGGGTGTTATGGATTGATTATCATCTGCCCTTAATGGGCCCTTTCGTGGAAAGAAGAAAAAATGGAGTGGTGGGTGCCAATGCTGCCTGAGCCACATAACAATGGTTGCGATTGGCAAAAATATCTGCTAGGGGACATATCTATCACATATTTGTAGATTTGGAGCGCATGATGGGATTTGGTATGCAGTTGTGGGCGAGAAAAAAGAAAAAGAAAAAGAAAAAAGAAGCACGCATCTTCACTGAAAATGATAGTTTGAAAGCCAGCAATGATTTTTTAGTTTAGTTTTGTTTCCTTTCCACTGATTTTTTTTTAGGGCGTGATGAGGCTAAGGAGTTTAACCACAGGAAAAGAAAAACTATGATTTTACCCTGTGTTTGTTTATTATTTCAAGATAAAAAAAAAAGAATATAAATTTATTTTATATCTATTTTCAGTAATAAATAGAAGTCTAAGAGAAGAATAGCAAGGTATTAGCATTGTTTTTCCCAGGTGGGAAAATAATTTAATCTTGAGATTTCAAGATAAGGTATAAATCAAAGAGCAGTTTCCTTGTCCAACTCAAACGCTTATCCCTTCCATGATTGTCATACCTCCCAATCCTCCCACGTCTCCCATTCTCCTCCTCACTTCAATACATTCAATGCCACGTCAGGAAACAGCATCCAAACCAGCCAATGAGAGCAGTCCTCACAGATAACCCCTTTTCTTGCCCATCCTCTTCGCCATACATTTTCTCATCACAAAATCTAAACCACACAAAATGAACCTCTCACCCCTCAGCCTCACACTTGCATTCCATCACACTATTAAACCAACCAGACTCCCTTCCCACTTCTGACTAATCGCCTCCAGCACACAATACCAGCAAAAACCAGAACAAAAAACCTCTAGAATGGCCACTGTCACCTCTGCTGCTGTTTCAATCCCTTCTTTCACCGGTCTTAAGGCAGGCAGTGCCTCCAATGCTAAAGTCAGTGCCAGTGCCAAGGTCTCAGCCTCTCCACTCCCAAGGCTCAGCATCAAGGCCTCAATGAAAGACGTTGGTGCTGCCGTTGTCGCCACCGCTGCTAGCGCAATGATTGCTAGCAATGCTATGGCCATCGACGTCTTGCTTGGAGCTGACGATGGATCATTGGCTTTTGTTCCCAGCGAGTTCTCCATATCCCCTGGTGAAAAGATCGTCTTCAAGAACAATGCCGGATTCCCACACAACATTGTCTTCGACGAGGATTCTATTCCAAGTGGGGTTGATGCGTCAAAAATCTCCATGAGTGAGGAGGATCTCCTCAATGCCAAAGGAGAGACTTTCGAAGTTGCCTTGAGTAACAAAGGCGAATACAGCTTCTACTGTTCTCCTCACCAGGGAGCTGGCATGGTGGGAAAAGTTACCGTTAATTAAGTTTAATTACATGAAGAATCTGTAGGGATCATCTCATGCTTCTCTTCTTATTTTTTGGAAGATAGTAGAGTTTATAAATCTTAATGGTGGGAATGAGAGAATATATGGGGTGAACCAATATTGTATAATGCCTTTCAATTTTAATCAACATTATTGTAGTTTTTGTGATTCAAATTTCATCAGTCTAATCTTTTTATTCATAATCCTATTAAATAAATTCAAAATTGGTAGCCCACAGAAAATTGGCACAGCTGACCTAGACGTTGCTTGAATCAGTATAAGCTGCAAAGTAAAACCACATGAAACGGATAACAAAACTGAAACCCTGAAACCTATGTAGTTAATGCATCGGGAAGGTTTGTACGGGCTCCAAGCACCTTGCCACCAACATCCGGGAAAGTCTCTTGCCCTGGCAAAGGGCTTACCTTGCCATTGCCATCAACCTCCACTGGGTATTTAAGAAGATGTCCTTGCAATAGTGTAAAATCCTCCGCCGTGAACTTCTTCCAGTTATCTTCAGCGATTTTGTTCACGCTCTCGACACAATCCAAACTTCCAGGCTCTTTAAACAAGTTATCAACCAGCCCCAAATGTTCTGCCCAGAGAGACATTCGGTACCCATATACCTGAAGACACATCAACTAGCTTGATCAGCTAACCAAGGTTAAAATTCTTACAAAAGCATATCCAATGAGAATATGTTCAAAGACAGGTTTATTGACTTGGCCTCCTCTGGGATATCCTAGAATGAAGGCAATAAAACTGAAGGACTATAAATGATTTAAGGTTTAAACTACTACAATTAAGGTATAAACCTGGCCTAGTGGATGTCTCTTCTTAAATGATTTAAGGTTTAAACTACTATAATGAAGGTATAAACCTGGCCTAGTGGATGTTTCTTCTTAAATGATTTAAGGTTTAAACTACTATAATGAAGGTATAAACCTGGCCTAGTGGATGTCTCTTCTTATTGCTCCACGTATGATGAGGCTGATATGCGCCCATTGCTATCTCAGTATCTCTTGAACCGGCCATAGATCGTTCGTTAATATTGGCAGATCCCAGTATTATGTACTCGTCATCTACTATCATTCCCTTTGCATGTACGTAAACCATAAACCGTTGAAATTTTTGAGACATGGAAACCTGAAAAATGGTCAGAGCAAAATTATTAAGACCCAAAAGGAATATATATGACGCCTTCAAATTTGCAAGTAAAATCCACAATGCATTCCAAAGAAGTACAAGGAAAGATGCAACTAATGAAGAAGATCAGATATCCATCATGCAGACCATCCATAGAATTAACCCTTAATTAGCTGGTAGTTCCGGTTATCCCTCAGTAAACCTTAATTAAGATCCAAGGCAGTAGATGGAATGCTGAGGCTTCTCGATCCAGAAAAATAAACAGTAATCACAAAATGAAATTTTGAATCATGACCGTCAAAAATTTAGCAACATGCCACACTAAAGCTAAGTTATAAGCATGTAGTAACAGAAAATTGGTCTAATCAGTAGGGAACTTTCCTTGTATTCCAGGGTATCCTACTTGACTAAGCTACAAGGTTCCTGGACTATATTAAGTCGGAACGTTCCCCATTTAATGGACACCGAACAATCCTTTTTTCATCAGAAGTTTATATCTTCTTATAAAATAATGTCTAATAATTAGATAATTGGAAAGTAAGTTCCATTTAGTACTGTTACCGTCTGGTCGCAAGACTTGTCTGAACCTGGCACTTGTTCCCTATTACCAAGACAGTAGAAATTTAGGTAGTCTTGTGGATGTGAATTCTCAAGATTCATGGATTTCAACTCTTTTGCTATCACTTCATACATCATTTGCATCGTCTGTCCCTGGAACATAAAAAAACACATTATCACATGGTTAAAATACACAATAAAAATAAAGCAGGTCACGATTTCTCCTCGTGGAAATAAAACTTATGACTGCCATATATGACTCAAGAAATTAACCACAGCAAAATATGGAGATTTGTAGAATTGCCTTTACCACCAGAAAGCATAGCACCATAGCAGCTAAAAATGCAATAAGAAATACAAAATGTTTATCCGGAACAGTCTCCATACCAAGCAACGCAAATGTGGTAGACTTTCAAATATCCAAAATGTTCAGGTTATTTTTTCCTCAAAATGCGAGTTAAAAACAGATGAGAATTCTTTTTGGATCTTCCTCTCCACACTTGCAGTGTTCTCAACTTGCACTCAATGAAGTCACAAATTTTTTATGTTAAATTACCTGCCAAAAGAGAATTTCTTGTACAGAGGCAGAAGTGGGAGCACCCTCAGGCCACATTGGTATCACAACATAAACAGCGAATCTCTCCTTTGCTCTTATTTTACTTGCTATCTTCAATGCCAACTCCATAGGAATTAAATTTTCAGCACCTAATCATACCAAAACATGATTAAAATAAAAGTAAAAGTGCCCTTTCATTAAAATTTCTGAGGCAGATATGAAAGTCAAATACATAATAGGAATTACTATGATCTAGACCCTAAATCATAAGCTAAAATGTTTTTAAAGCCAGGTTTATCAGTTTATGAAAGCAGACATATGCTTCTGTCAGAGTTTATATTCACAGTAGAGATGAGGTGATCTGTTTAAGCAACCATGTTTTTGTTCTTATGCGAAAAGTATCTTCAGACGATGAAATAACCTGCATTTTTATATTCTGACCACGCAAACGATGACCCAAGGAAATATTGATTCTCAATATATATGAAGTGCTGGGCCAATCTGATTGCCTGAACATATGCTGTCTGAATGCTCTTGTCAATGACCATATTTTTAGCACAAACAAGGTTCTGCAACAAAAGGATGGGATAGAATTAGTGAATTATGGTAATGTCAAAATTCAAATGTGTTAAAGATCATGCCCAATCAACAGAAAGGCCATGTACTCAATTTTTTTTCAGTCTACAGAAATTTAACCTGCTTTTCAGCTCGATAAACATCTTTGGGAAATCCTTTCAAAGATCCCGAATCTATAGATCGGAAAACCTGTCAATTCAGTAGAGCCACTGATGATTATTTAATTTGACATAGACTGTTTTAAATGTACAAAAGCTTTGCAAAGGAAAGTGCATGCTAATGAACCTGAACATGCCAGTTTTCAGGATCATCTTCATTGGACACCCATAATTTAGGATCATCACTGGGGACTGATGGGGAAGGACCATGTATCCATGAGATCCGTTCTAACTTTATTAATGAATCGTCGCGCCAAGGCGTTGACCTTTTAAAACTTCGTCCAAACTCTGACCATTTTGAGGCTTTCCTCCATCGCTGCTCAAAATTAGTAAGCACATCATATGCAGCAGGCCCTTCGATTTTGCAATGCAAATCATGCCATGGCTGCCTTGGGCCCATTGTTCCTGCCTATCATTTAAAAAACAAACAAGGTAAATAGATAGTTTACTCTGCAAGAGCCAGTGATCTGGAAGAGCATGCTAAACATAAACCCTGAACATGAATATTCATCGCAGTGTAAGAACATAGTTATTTTTGTCAGAGAAATTGAATACTCACGGGAAATGTTGGATTATGATAATCATCCTGAAATACAGTGTCGAGATCCTGAAATAACCGATGTTCAGGTGTATCATAGCGGCCATCACAAAGATCTAGACCCCCTATAAAAGCAGTTATCTTCCGGTTGTTTCCAGATGCCTGTGCATCCACAATTACACATTTCTGATGATGTGTATAGAGGGTCCCAACAACCTGAAAAGAGATGTCATGATAAAGCTGTCAGCAAAGATACTGTTTGATCAGAAGAAATAGACTGAAATCTATGGATGTTAAACTTATAGAGGCAGTTCCAGTTAATTTCACGCATCAACAACATCAAAGAAATATATGCTTGATTAGATAATGTTATGATAACATCCTTTCCCATTTTGCAGTAATATTGACAATGATAGACATTACATAGACAACAGATATCGGTCAAGAATCACCTGGCTAAAGAATGAACCAGGCTTTTATTGTATAGTCAAACAATTTAGACATTTTGATACTCTCTGTCTAAATTTGAAAATTTGTTAATAATTCACTCTGAATTGCACAATGAAAAAAAAAACAGGTATGCTCAAGTAAGTTTTCCATCTCTGGTAAACCTATTTTCCTTTGGGCCCTTAAAAAAAATTAAGAAACAAGAGAAAGTAGCATGATCAAAGATGTGGCTAGAAATATTCCCGTCTAAGCCCAGAAACACAGCAAACCACCACACAGAGATGAGTAAGTAGTTCTAGCAATCAAAACAATCACAGTGTTTATAATTATTCATTGATGAACAAAATGATGGAACAGTAAGTGGAACACTAAGCATGCCTGCTGCTTGAAAAAGCTGAGCTTACTGCCTGGATAACGCGGCGACAGTACACAATTCACTGAAGAATGCTTGAAAAACTTCCGCGTCTCTTCATCATGAGTTTGCATCACTCCAGTCTGCAAGCAACACCCTTTCAACATTAGATTAAGAATCTCAAATCTCAATTGAACCAACGATAACTGAATTATAGAATCACTTTAACCAAAACTTCAGCAATGCACTTAATAAAATTTACCAAACCAGGATTATATGACAAATCCACTATTCATCCAAAAAGAGAAACAAAGTCCACCACACCCCCTAAATAAACATGAAAAGCCAGTTGAACTACAAGCAATTAATGTCAAGTATACATCATGTGTCCAATTTAAGCAAGAATCCAGTAGGCACAAAGAGTACAGCAAACTGATAATTTACTTCCCATCAACAGCCCTATTATAAAACAATCAATTACAAACCAGAATCAAAGAGTATAAAACTTCAAACCTTTTTCCCATCAAACACCAACTATGAACAGACAAAAAGAAATCCAAACTCAAGAATGCCAGAACACGTATCAAATTCCAAATTTAGCAAGATTCTAGTAGTATTCAAATCCCAGTACCAAGTATCACTATCACCAATTATTTCTGTCTTTTCCCATCAGGACCTCATCATAAACATCAATTAAAACGAGAATCCAAGAACACATTTTTCTCATTAAAATAAATAAATTAAACAGTCAATTAAAAACCCAAATCCAAGAATGAACACATACCGTGCGAATAAAAAACTTGTTATGAGAAGTCTTATCATCCCAAACCAGCAACAGAACTCTCACACCTTCTTGTGATTTATACTTGAGCAATTCTCCCAAATTCAAATCCCCACCTCTCGGCAATGGTTTTGAAGGCTCCCTCACCAATCTTACCTTATGATAAATCGACCAACCAACTATATAAACCAAATGATGTGCTTCTACTATAGCATGACATATATCCTCCCAGCATTTCTCATGCCTGAACAAATTCCCATTCTCTAATTCAATCTCCGGCAAGCTCGAATCCGGCACATGCGCGTCCTGATAAAGGGTAACATTCCCTCCATGCCTCACCGGAAAATAACAATTTTCAACCCCGAGTTTATTATCAATCTGCTCACATTTCGTAAATTTCATCTCGACGTGAAGGGCACATCCAGTTTTTGGCGGTTTTCCGTACAATCCGATTATGGGAAACCAATCCTTGATCGTTTCACCTGACAAGATCTTCTCTACTTCAACACTTGCTATCCCTATAAACTCAGCACCGAACATGTCATCATCTTTCACGTAAAATTCAATCTTTTCAGCCGGGTGAGCCAAAGGAATCTTGAAGTGTTCGTTCCATATCGGATTTTGATTGTTCGAAATCACGCGCGTGCGGGCGACTCTTGCGCCCGATACCCCAACCATAACGTATGGGTCACTTGTAATGATCTTGTGGCGGCGGTGTTGCTGTTCTTTTCTCTCTTTAGAGCATGGATCCCGACACGAGTCAAATACAGTAAAACATCGACGAAGACGGTCTGATACTAAATCCATGTTTGGTAACCTTCGAGCTTCGATTATTCTTAAATCAAGGTCTCCATGGAGAATCGATGTTGCTGTCTTCGGATTATCGTCTGCTGCTTCCATTCTGAAAGAACTGAAAAACCTTCCCGAGGAATGTTGGGCACTAAAGTAAATGTAACTATAGTAACCGTGTTATCGTGGAATATTCCTCGGTTTCTCCGGCGAAGCCAAACAGGGCTTAAACTGATGGCTTGTAGAGTGCAGAAAGAAACGGAGGAGAAAATTTGGGAGCAGGGTCAGTTGCCTTAGCAGATTGTGACACGTGGATGATATTAATCGCCGTGTTTGTGTTAAACTCTTTAAATAATAATCTAGCTTACAGTAGAAAGTTAATTAGATGGTGTCATGTCATGATTGAGTTCTATAAAGTTGGTGTTGAATGTTATCCGAAGACGGAAGCAATCAAGATAAAGAAAATATATTTCTAATTTTTTTTATCTTAAATAATAAAGATTTATTTTAAAAATAATTTTATTTTATATTTTTTAATCATTCTATTAAAATACCATTATAGCCCTTTTATTTATACCAGCCTGATGTCTAATGCATACGGCTAAAGGAAAAATTGAATTCGGTTTGCTAAAAAATTAGTGATTCATTTCCTGTTGTCATTAGATATAATTGAATCGGAGGTGGATGATGCGTTCTTAAATTATAAATTTAATAATAAATATCTTTTAATTTGAATCTAAAGAGAATCTTTTTTATAAATATATTGACGGGGTATAATTGATATTTTCAGTGTTTTATTTTATATTTTTTAAAACAATATCTACATGAATGGGTTTTTTTAACTCGAGTTGTCTGGGTTAGTTTATGTATATTACAATTAATTTTTAAATTCACTAAACATCCTGTAACCCAATAAATATATAAAGCACCGTAAAAATGAAGGCATGTACAATAAAACTTGAACCCAATGCAGGAAAAGAAAACAAGTTTCTTCCACCAGACAACATCAAGTGCCGAAGATAGATTTTACTTGAAGAATGCAGTAGT
>Ga0307517_10006716_pt1 | contig 16933 bp, 17 predicted proteins | sample 23_EM_MG_FD_194515 | JGI IMG/M metagenome (GOLD analysis project Ga0307517, IMG submission 194515) | Populus trichocarpa ectomycorrhiza microbial communities from riparian zone in the Pacific Northwest, United States - 23_EM | ecosystem: Host-associated > Plants > Roots > Unclassified | place...
AACGCGACCTCCGGACGGTTGTCAGCTAATGTGACTCTCACTTCTGCTCCGGCCAACATACGTCTACCATCGAATCCTCCTCCACCTTGGGCAGCTATGGATGTCGGTTGCACATCGGTTAATTTGGAGCTTCGAGAAAACGGCACTGGCGCGCTCGCAAGGACCGACGTGATCGTAGATGGCCATATCATCGATACACTAAGTATTTCAACCATGCCCTCCTGGGGTTCGCAGATAATCGTGTACCAGGTGACAAATGATACGGGACCATGGAGCCACATGATGCCATGTCACATCGTACTGCTCGCGAGGAACTTGAATGATGGCGGTTCGAACATCAACGGCCTGGCAGGAGGAGCCGTTCAACATCTTGGCAATTTTTACCTTGACCTTCACGGTCCCGGACCAAAGGTTCAGGGCGTCCTAGGTGCGGCAGCCTACTGCAACTTCGGTGCGTCTGCCGGTGGCGATTGGCCTCTTGTTACTTGGCCTGCCTGGAACACCACAAATGCGTACGTTGGTGCAGGACCGGTGAACGGAAGATTCGATATTTCTACCATCTTTTTGAACTACGGGCCTAGTTGGCAATACAGTCCGGTATCCACTAACTCGATTCCTGGCGCGATTGTATCCTATATTGCCAACTTCACGACAGACGCACCGACTTTTCCTTACTTCATTGCCACCTACATTCGGAACCAATGGGCGCTTATGATGCACACAAACAATTTCGACACTCCATACCTGAAGAACACAAGCTACAATGTAATGACGGAACCAAGTATACATATCGAAGCAACAGCAATCCTGGCAGTTCCATTAGCAGCACTTGTTTGTTGTATTGGATGTGCGGTTATTGGTGTTTGGATGGTAGGGGATTTGGGTGCTTGGTACGAGCGAGTGGATAATGCACCATGGTGGCTCATGAAGGCTGTCAATGCGATGCCTGGGTTGGGTGACAAGGAGGCAAATGAGGACGAGTTCGAGAGATGGGCAGAAGAAAAGTATTGTCAGTATGAGGTCAATAGTTGGGACGTTGAGAGTAGAGCGTTACTGAAGTTTCGGTGAATTGTTCGACTTGAAGGTCAACTCAGAGAGAGAGGAATATTGCATAATATGTATACCTGATGTATGGCAAGTTGGAGTAAATTAGGAAGTAATATCTCACCCAGTTTTTCATTCCACCTCCATTATTTCGGAGACAAATGACCCCAAAACGATTTCGTGCATCATGTCTGTCAACGCCGCTTCCAACGAAACTACACACAAGGAAGCTGTTCAGCAAATTCGATCAAATATAAAACAGTGAGTTGTGAACTTCACCTTTATGACTGCTCTTGAGCAATTGACCCCAACGTCGCCTTCCGGATGCAGGATCATTGGAGCGACGAGGACATTTGAGCGAATATAACTTGAAACCTCGGCTTATTTTTCTTCCCCAGGCTTCGAATTTGGAAAAAAGCAGAAGCAACCGGATACGGGCGTCCGCCTTCTCGAATCTAACTTTCCGAGTGTTGTTTTCGAGGTTGGGGATTTAGAAAGTCAAGGACAACTGTAAATCATGATGGATGCGAGGCTTTGGCTCAGGGATATGCCCGAGGTTAGCCGATGTCTTACAGGTTCTTTGTTTCCACTCATTCTTCTTCAGGTACAGCTGGTCGTCCTTCTCTTGGTCGACCCACCCCTTGCTCCTCACCCCACGCTTCCAAGGATCTCATTGCAACTGTGGAAACACTTTCCCTCTACGGCAGCTCGGCAGCAAAGGGATGCCCGGATGGTATGGAGGCCGATTGGACGAATAATGCGACACCACTTTATGTACTGCTCTCTGATGTCTTCGGACAACAGATACCCGCTGCGTATTCGACCGTTTTAATTTGAATACAGCGGACTTGCGGGATGCGATTATTGATTCGTATTCTTTATTATTGTAATGTCTTGCTATTCACTTAGGGGAGGCATCTAGCCCAACACAATATTCGGGATCATTTTTTAAAAAAACCTGTGAATTCAAATGGAATCAAAGTCGGAGAACGTTGACACACCACATCGAATTCTTGGCGTAGTTTTCATATGGTCAAGCGCGCGGTATTGGCTGCAGCCTATCCATCTTCGCTATGACGGCACACTAGACCCTTGATTGGTCAACAACGATGGTCAATTCTCTTCGTTTTGGGTGACTAGTCAAACTCCCAGTCGATAACGACGCCATCACCATTGATGAAGACGTGCTGTGCAGAAAAGTCTTCGTGTGGTGGTACGCCTCTTAAAAGTGCAGAGTCGCAAATAGTGATGCACTCGGAGACAAGTTTCTCGAGTCTTTTCAGGGTGAGCAGCGCTTCGTTGAGATCTATGTTTTCAGTGCCGACTGTGTGTGAGCTGATTTTGATACTGATAAGACACGCGAAGTACTCCGAGATAGACCGGAAAATGGCGGAAGAGCACAAAGAGATGGCAAGATGAAAGGTCCCAGAACAGGTTTATGCAGGGGGTCTCCAATTGAGGGGCCAGTTACCTCTCACCGTCAACGATGAATGGTAGGATGACACGCTACCGATGCCATCTGGAGCTTGGATGTGGAGCAATCTGCGCGTATGAACGGACGTTGGTCATCTATAGGAAATAGTAGGGAGTAGTCCCTTGCCGACCATTCAAATTAAATACACACCCATATATACAATGAAATCCCGAAGAAGTCCGAAGGGATTGGCAATATTGAAATCCAGACCCGGTCAATTTATTATTTACGGCAACTTTAGTTATCGGGCCGAGGACCGACAGATGCCAGCGGTAACATGGCGCAACGTATACCCTGACAGACGACCTCCAAGGGCCAGAATTGGGCTGGCACACTCCTCGAAGTATGCTCGCTAATGGTCTACGACAACGGAATTCAGAGTCGACTGCTGATGAGAAACGTGCCGATCCCGCAGACCAGTCCAAGAATAGAGAAGAGGTCGTGTGGGGCAAGACGCCAGGAGGCAATGGTACGTTGCCTCTGGATACTACGACACACGGCTTTCGAAACTCATTTCATCCTCTAGTTTTTCGTGTTCCGACCACCCACGATGTTATCACGACCCTTTTGAATCCAAATTACCCTAAGAGTGATTTCGACTTGCTAAATCTCGCTCTACTGGGATTGCAACTTGCCTTGTATTTGCTGTTTTCACGACGAACGGCACAGATATTTTTCTTCTTTTATTTTGCATTCTGGCGGACTGCGTACGATGCCGGTCTTGGTTGGGTTCTGACGAAGCAAAGCAAAAGAAAATGGATTGTTAAAGAGGTCCAAAGGCTCGGATGGCTTGACGAAACACGCCGTCCAACGGTACGCGATTGGATTCGCAAACAGTTGGTCGGAAAAATGGGCAATGATTATTCTTTTGACGTAGGTCTCGATTTCTCATTCAACTTTTGCATATCTCATCGCATATAAGGATCTTCCGTTGGAGTATAATACCTGGCTCTTATTCCGCCAGGCTGTTGATGTAATTCTCGTCAAGTAAGCTCTCGAATTCATTGTCGTCCAACTTTCACCCAAATCATACCCAGCGATTTCTTATCATATTGCATGTTCGCTTTCTCTTGTTTCAGAGTCCCGGCGGATTTATCTTTCCCTGTGCATATTATGAGGTCTTTATCAATAATCCCGTGACATTTTCTATGTCTAATACTCTTCGTCGTAGATGGGTTGGTGGTGTTGCACTGATTGGGTTCAACCTCTGGGTCAAGACGGAGGCCCATAATGTGGTCAAGGATTACGGATGGTACTGGGGTGACTGCTTTTTTCAACGCGGAAACTTAATTTTCGATGGGGTCTTTGAGATGGCCCCTCATCCCATGTACTCAGTCGGTTAGTTGTTTTATTACCTTTTTGTTATAAATCTCTGACCTGCTTTAGGTTATGCTGGCTACTACGGCCTTTCTCTTATATCCGGGAGCTATGCTGTCTTATTCGTTAGTTTGGCCGCTCATGCAGCCCAGTTTGGCTTCCTCATTTTATTTGAGAATCCTCGTATGCCCAAGTACCCGTGTTTTCACAAGCCATCAGTCTTACTCATTTCTAGACATCGAACGTTTCTATGGCCAACGCAAACCTATCGCGAAGCGTGTTCCAATTGTGACGAAGCCCAAAAGTGTCGACATTACGCCCAAATTCCTGGCATCGACAAATGACTCAGCTATACCTCCCGTTCTGGAACCTCCCACTCCACCTCTTACAGAATGCGAGTCGGCCACGACGAATCTTGATACAGAGCTCGACGATATGACCCCCAATGAAAATACCCTCGGAGGATTGTCAAGACACAGAAAGACCCTTTCGGGTGACAGCGTCACGTCTTCGAACGGGGATATCACGCCACTCCAGAGCCTGAGTTCAAACAAGATTGCCTCAAGGCCGAGGACAAAGTCCTCCAGCACTCGTCGGAAAAATTCTGTTTCCCAGCATGATCTTCTCAATAAGTATTTCAAGCGCGATGCCGTTGTCTTACGCAACATCGATATCCTTAGGTATGTGCCTGGGACTTGGCTGAGAAATTTGATCTAACTGTCTTCCGCATTTTGCGGGTGCTGATAGAGCAACAGATGCCATGCTTGTCCTCCTCATAGTCTATGGACTTGGGTTCATCCTTCTACCAACGCTGTCCCCACAGGGTGTATTACTCCTCCACTTCCTGCATGCCCTTGCATGGTGTTTCGTCCATTACTTTGGATTGGGTTTGCTTCTTCGTGCTCAGAGTGATAGCAAGTTCCTTGTCAGACACTATCTTAAAAATTATCATTACCCACCCGATGATGGAGGACAGACTGCCATCATGGAAGCATTTGCTAATTGGAAAGCGATTTACAACTTAAGTCTGTGCATGTGTTTTGGTAAGTTAGCTTGTGACGTTTGATAAAACGTTGACTCACCAATGAGCAGTTTCGTGTTCTGGAGTCGCTTGGAAAGCGTATCTCTTTCCCAGCGCCTGGATCGTTGGCAATGCTCTCCTGAGACATACCCTCGGACTGGTGAGTGTCAAGCATTGGTTGGGTTGCTTGTAAATCTGATGCCAGATTCAGCTGCTGGTTGGTTTGCATATATGGGCCACGGTGGAATCGTATGAAGTGTTGGGCATTTTTGGTTGGTTGAACATCTCGAGCCTTGGCGTGAAACTGATTATTTGTATCAGGGTGGTTCTTCGGCGATTTTTTCATGGAAGAGTTTCCGACACATTTGGAGTACACGGGAATCTACCGGTGTGTATTTCTCATCATTGTCTTGGGAAAACTTTTTACCATCGTGTATTCCAAAGCTATCTGAACAATCCTGAAGCGATGGGTGCTGCTTTCTTTGGTTTGGCCCTCATCAGCGCAAGCAAGCTCGTACTCTGTCTTGCTGTGGTTCGCCATCTCGCTAGCTGGTGGTTCCTCAGTAATGTGGAACAGTATGATATTCCCGTTAATTTTTTATTGCCTTGGGCTAACATTCCTGCTTCTGACCAGTCCTCACATGCGCAAACTTTATGGTGATTCGCTCCGCAAGGATGCGGGATTTGTCAAGGTGATGAAGAGTGTAGCCAGCAAGAATGCAAAGATGTTCGAGTCTCATGCACAGAAGCACGCTCCCGAACTCAGGAAAGTCGCAAGGGAGGTTATAGGCAAATTTGACAGAGTTTACGAAGAGGCTGCAGATGCCGTCGAAGACTTCATGTCGAAATGTAAGGACTGTTTTCCTGTTTTCTTTACTTTGGCTAATTCGACTTTAGCACGTCCAAGAATATCAGGGGTTGTACATGAAACAAGGATCCTTATTCAACAATCTCGAGAGAGATTTGTTATTCCGTGGGATTTTTTTCCGTCAAATTGTATCACAACCTTTGCTGACTTTCTAGTAGTCGCGTCGCGAGCGATCTATCCTCTTTCGATACCACCAAATATCGTGTATCCATTGTCCCAAGCTCTACAACTGGGATATCGTCTTTCTATTTAGGCGAACCAATAACCATCAAGTGGCAAGCCCCTCTCCAACGCTCAAGAAAGGACTGGATTGGCATCTATAGGGTATGCCCAGATTAATACTGGTAATTTCAAAATCTCAGTTCATTTTATTTCAGGTTGGTGCAAGCAAGTCAAAGTCTGTCACCAGAGTTTCTTCCTTGGGCATGTGGTTGCCTATTCATGATGAAGAATGGGATGGCGACATCCCACTAGGCTTGGCAAGAACACCTAGCCCACAGATCGACGCTGAAGATGGAAACATCGTCTTTAAGGGCAACACACTTCCTTGGCTCATTGGAAAATACGAAGTTAGAATTATTGTCAGTGGCTTCCTACATTGTCTGACTTTTTTTCAGATTCGCTATCATCATGACGGGAAGTACAATGTCATGACCATGGATGGCCCTCTAGAGATTTATGGTGCGGATCCTTTATTGAGTCCCCTGTATCGCTTTCTTAACATGATTTCCAGTCGAAAAACCTTCAGAGCCCCTCACTTTCTCCTCTGTCAGGGAGTCTCTCGTCCATGTTATACCGTTTTGCCTTGATTCCGACCCATCCTTGATTCCGCTATCTTGCCAACTTCCAACAATTGACGACGCCGACCCAGAGCTCACTTCGGACCTTCAGACCGAACCACTGAGAGCTGATGGAGACTCGGACCAATCAGACCGTGACTCTGATGACTTCAGCTTCTGGACTGAAAATCAAGCGAAGCGAATATGCACTGCCATAAAGCAGATCTTTGATGTTGAATATGCACCAGAAGTAGTGCTTGCCGACGCCAACCTGACGGTCCTTGCGAACCGAATACTGATATCCAAAGAGATTTTGTCTTCGACACTATGCGATAACACATGATCTCATACCTTGCTTTTCTTTTGCTTTCGCTCTAGATGACTCCTATAATGACCCATTTTTCATACTGCAATTTACGCAATTTACGATCATGAAATATACTGTGGGGTGGAACCCTACTACCAGAATTCGTTTCCCAAGACACATCATTTTCCCTACCGAAATTCGCGGCACAAGGCGTCATAATCCCGGTAGGCCTTCATGAGTCGATTTTATGGGTGGGAAGCACATTAAATACACCATGATTAATGGCGAAACAAGTTGTTGCTAATCGAAAAAACGCGCTCCACGTCTCTGCAGGTAAGGCTGTAACGAATCTTTCGTTTCAAAGGACTTCCGATTTGAATAGCTTGCAAAAGTTCTTTGTCCCGCAGTTGATGTAAATTCGCTATTTCCATCCCCGTCACATTTGAATCAGACTTTATGATATCCTCCTCGATTTCATCAATACTATTTCGAAGTCATTCACATAATCTGGTCTGATTGAGAGGTAAACATACCCATGCAAATGAGAGGTGTACATTGAGCCCGAGGAGATAATCAGACTGCGGGGCTCAAGGAGAACAGACAGGACCGGAGTCTTATTGATACTCTTTCCTATGGAAGTGGGTCCAGGGTCATCGTGATATTGATAATAATGAAAAACAGAATGAGAGGCAAGCGAAATAGTTGCAACGACAGGGTGATATTGGGGACCATCTTCGTGTGGCTGAGGGCGGAAGTTAAAGGATATGCAGACACAATAAAAGTATTCGTCACCATAATTCCTTGACCGGGAAGATACTGAGACTTTTCAGTTAATATTTTAAATAAGAATATGTCATCATCGTCACCTCATTCATAATGACATGGTTGGGACCTCTGTGCGGCGAATTTTGGAACACACCTGTAGCTTTTATACGGGAAATGATATCTGGTCTGGAAATAGAATTAACATGAGAGTTTAGCGTTTGGATTAAAACCGCACGATTTGTCTATGAATGTGGGCAGTGGCTGCTCAATTAGGGTGCCCTTGTTGGAAATTTCGCCGCCTCAACGAGACGTCAATTGTGGAAGTTGGTGATTTGAAAAGCGGGCGCTCACCCCAGATCTGCAAACTTCTCTAATTCTTCAGTATGAGCCTGGATTTTAAGAGGTAGACGAACCGTCTTTTAGCTAACTTCTTCCATCGTGTTTGAGGGGATTCAGTTATCTGTTTCCAGCCGGCGGTAATGAAAAAGGTGAGGACATGCGATGGTTGTCTCTTCAATCACCTTTCGAGTAAGGTATTCCTCTTCCTGAGCCTGATTTAAATTCAAAGATATAGTGCCGCGGGAACAACCTGAACTGACCTACCGTTATGAAATCGGGGATGTAGAATGCATCGTGGCCAGAAATGCGGTGTTGTGGTAAGTCAAAGATTAATGAGTCGTGCGCCATTTTCTATGGTCAAAGGAGAGATTTTAGATACGACCTGAGGCCTGAATGTTGAGTATTGAGTGGTTCTTTGTTTTGATGTCTCTGTTATCTGATCGTCGAATCGTGAATGATCGGAACAGTCAATTGCCAAAAAAGGAAACAGGTTAAACATACGAGCAAATATGGCATAGAAGACTATGTGCTGTACCAAATTAAGGCCCATGCACATGCTACTTATTCGCGTTTCATCTCGCCTAATGTGATACCCTGAGTAATTAAGTTACGTAGACAGTCAGGTAAGTAGTTTCACATCTGTCATCTGATAGGCTTTGATACTACTAACTACGCGGAATTTTTTCAATCTATTTCAAAGCTGTTCCAAACTCGCATTTCTCGTTACTGTTTGTTGCCAGTTCATTCAAGGCCGGACGAGGGAATGGTTCTGATTGAAAGGATATCCCCACTCAACACTGTTTCTTCGAAGTGTACTAATTTGGCGTTAACTGAGATCTGTCTCGGGAAAGAAGAGAAAATGCTCTATGTCTATTGGATTACATGACACATTAACAGCGTATAACAATAAACAATTCCAAGGGTTGGTCTATGCACTTTGCATTACTTGTTCTTTGTCCTCCGATGTCGTGTTGGTACTGCAACACACATGAGTTTGCTAAAAGTTAGACAGCCGCGAGAAACTCACTCCATAGAAACTGGTATATACGTGCAGACATTATTTCGCTTGTTGCAATGTCCACAGATAGGGCGTATGCCATCACACTTCATCTTCCTTCCTGAGAATTCAGTAAGAACCAAGATATATAGATTAAAGACTGATGGCTTACTCCTGCAAAATTGGCAAGCCATCGCAGTCCTTTTCTGCGGCTTTGGTAGCTGAATCAGAAGCTGAGTTGGATACGCTGGCTATAAACTTCATGAGATTACGGAAACCGCGAAGACTTATCACCTCACCGTGTCAGAGGATCCAGACGATTGACTAGTAGAGGGTTCCATTGCTGTTGAGTCTCTTTGTGCCTGTCTTCGAGCGATCCATTCGTTGTCCTTTATACAAGTACGCCCAAGCGTCCTCGTGACCTGCCTTCGAAAAGAAATATTATTAATGGATGTGTGCTTCCTCGAGATTAAATCATACCTGCAACATTGCGGTGGGTAGCGATATCGGAAAGTGTAAGCGGCCTCGGAATCGACGGTATTATTTATTCATAGATGTAAAATACATCCATACATATTGGAGTCATTGCCTATTTGGGAACAATTTCGAGGTCGGACTTCGGGGGTTAGAATCAGCAGTTTTGCAATCTGGAGGGTAAACTTTACAAGTTAATGCAATAACGCCGACTTGAATCATCCGAAACCGCCGGCAGAGCGTCATCTTCCAAGATAACCTGCTCTCATATGGATTTTGAGTGGGAGATAGACGTCAGGAAGGTGGAATTAGTTTTCAGAACAGCAGCTCTTGGATACGAAGCAAGATCGAATGTCTTCAGTTTTTCTTTGCGTAGTGTGGGTGGCAAGTGGGTGGTATCATGCCTTATCATAAATTCATACGAACCAAATTACGACAAACATCACGCAATTACATACCATGGTATGTCTTCTATCAGTGCTTGTCTGGATTATACTCAACTGAGCAGCCTACTCCCCGACCGGTGTTTTTGTATGGAACCTTGAGAGCTCTGCCATTGCTTGCTTGGGTACTGACTGGAGACCCCTCAAAAGTGGATCAGGTTCTCCCACTTACGGAGCCAACTACATTGACGGGGTTTGCCTGTTTTTCTGTAGAGGAAAAGGATTATCCCGCTCTCATCCGCCACGATCCCTCATCTGCAGTTGATGGGCTTATACTCCGGCCACAGACACAATCACAACGTCGCAAACTGGATGACTTTGAAGGCGAAACATATTTGGTTACCCCAGTCACGGTTATTGTCAAGACGAGTGGAGTAGAGGAGCAGGTGGATGCAGATGTTTACGTCTGGAATGGGGAAGCCAGGTTGTCTCACCTACCTTGGGATCTCGAGGCGTTCAAGCGCGACAGGCTTGATGATTGGTTCGACCTTTTTTCGGGAATGGAATTGGTTGGATAAGAACGGCTTGTATGTAGCACATGAATACATTCAAGATCCTGATTCGCACCCAAACTGCACCGTGCATCAACCATACTCTGATGGAACTGCAGACGTTCACGCTTCAAGTCCTTCCGATTCTACGTAATACGCAGGCAACAAAAGAGCTATTCACTCGGGGCTGACGAATTTAACCTTACATACAGCTCGGACGTTTTTGACACATGAAGACGTTGCAAGAGTTCAAGGCGATGGAGCCATCGGCCGAGTGGAATTGTTTTTGCTGGCGTATGAATTCAGAGTAAGTAGACCGCGGTTTGTCAATTGTATTTATTTCATCGGCATCATCCATTCCATCCCTCAAGCCTCTTAGAGTTGCATTTGCTGGGTGAGAAATGACAATTGCAGGACTTAGATCACTACATTTCTTTCCAAATTTGTTTCACTGGAAATGCATCGACAAAGTCTCTTACTCGGAACTGTGGCCTCTCGTATGATTCTCCTTCAATTTCCCTTTTTGCATCATAGCCTCCGAGTTATTTCAAGCAGAACTCGATGAGGGTACTGTTTAGTCGCCGTGACCCAGACTTACTTACGTTCTCGACGGAACTTCGCCTTTGCAAATTTTGATTACTTAGTGAGGTAGTGATTGAAAAACTCAATCAGTGGTAATGTAAGCTCATTGTCATTGTCGCAGTCGAAATTCTGAAGAACGAAGAGATCCTATCAGCTGATATATGTGCTATAAAGACGCAACACGAGAACTGGGACTTCAACTCAAGATGTGCATGGTAAAGGAAGTCCTGGACGAGTACGAAGGATGTGGCTGTAAATTTTTGATTGATTATATGAGAGTGGTATGTGCCAATCGACTCAAACTAGAGCGGATGTTAATTTTTTTGGATGGATTGCGGCTCTAGAAATTGTGGGTGGAGTGTTCGTAGCGAAGAGTTCTTGCTCTGAAAACTAATTCCACCTTCCTGACGTCTATCTCCGTAGGTTGTCTTGGAGGATGACGCATCTCTGCTGGCGATTCAAGTCGACGTTATTTCGTTAGGTCACGGTAAAGTTTACCCTCCAAATTGCAAAACTGCTGATTCTAATGTAGAACCTCCGAAGTCCGAGTAAGCCATCAGTACTCAGTACTCAGTTTAGTCCTCGACCCACTCATGCACCGCGTTCGTTCAACTTCGGCCTTTGCTCGCCTGCATGCGTATACCATTTACTTCAAAACCTATGAGCTCCTATCGTCAAGAAGATGTCCGAAAACAAGAATCGAGCACATATCCCCTCGCATACAGTCCATTTCCGTCCCTAATTCTGGCCACTGTCGATTATCGTATTTGCATGCTCTGAATACATGTCCCCCCCGGCGATCACCTTCGGATCCATACGGCAAAGCGAGTAACAAGTCTAATGACCGATTCGACTTCGACGTCGGCGACATCGTTTTGCCTAGAAGGTCCAGGAGGCCACGACGACGCCGTCATCGCCAGACGGAGAGTTGGAATCACACCGACAGAGGAAGAGTTTACAGTGTTCCAGATACGGACGACATCTATGGTTATTGGTGTTTGGATGGTAGGGGATTTGCCAGGATAATGCACCTTGGTGGCTCATGAAGGCCGTCAATGCGATGTCTGGGTTAGGTGACAAGGAGGCAAATAAGGACGAGTTCGAGAGATGGGCAGAAGGAAAGTATTGTCAGTCTGGGGTCAATAGTTGGGACTTTGGGAGTAGGGCCATCGTCTGCTGAAGGCCAACTCAGAGAGAGGAATATGCTTGATGACATACATGTATAGTTGGAGTAAATACAAGCACTGGCAGATAGTTGGTTGTCGAGAGTGTCGACTAAGTTGTTGTTCACGTCAAAAAGATGTAACGCCTGAGATCAAGGTGACAGGTGGTGACGATGATAGAGAGATTACACAAGAGGTTAAGCTAGAGGAATTGACAGACGACTAGTAAATTCACTGGGGAACTCTACTAGGTATAATCGAGGGATAAACGATAAAAGACAGTACAACAAGCATTGAGAGACGAAAATACCACGCTGTGGCCGCCCTGCATGCATCCGGCCTGCTTCTTCTGGTGTTCCCTCGACTTTCCTGCAGACGCGTCTTCACTGGCCCGGGCGAGTGAGACCTAGGGGGGCTCCTTCTATGTTAGTTTCCTCCCATTCAGCTTTAGAGATAGCGCTGTCATGGATGTCAGTGACGATTCAACAAAAAAAGCTGTACACATACACAAGTAACGCATTATATCTGGGGCACTTCTGTGGATTCGGGCAGTAAGTATCAACTCGCTTGGTATATGGAGGTGTGCCCAGATTGCTGTCAATGATAGTCTCAGTTCTGGGTTACAAGACAGATAGGAAGACATACATTTGCTTGCAGGGATGACTGTGTTGACACTCACAGGCAAGACGGTGATTAAAAGGAAGCGGACCAAACGTTCGGTTAAAGCAGGTCTTTCGACTACTGTATCCACAATTATTAAGGCGGCATTGCGTCTAAAAAAATCAACATCCGCTCTAGTTTGAGTCGATTGGCACGTACTACTATCTTAAGTTCATCAGCAAGAACTTTACAGCCACATATGTGAAGGATCTGGACTTTTACTACTACGCACATTGTGAGTTGAAGTCCCGGTTCTCGTAATGCATTTTTATAGTAGTGTCATCACAAGTCTGATTGTGAATTTGTTGAAGGAAGATTTCCGACAACCAGACACTGCAACGAGAGGCGGAAATTGATTGTAGTACTGTGTATTATTATGTACTGCATTACCGTGGTCAGAAAATTTCTATAGAATGTTGTTGGCTACTCCCCCTGGGTTCGTTTATATACATAGTGTCTGCAACCAGCTGTAAGGCAAAAATCCATTTCCATGCGGCTGTTCAATGTGGAGTCATCAAAGTGACCCCAAGGAACATTTTTTCCGACCCAAATGGCATCATGCCAGCCTCGAGTCGTTCTTTCACCCGCCGCGTTTCATAGTTTGCATCAGTAATTTGTAACAAGGGGGTTCCGGACCGGTAGGATAAGATCCTGTCGCGGGTAACGACAGCAGTGCGGTAGTAGTAGCTGCGGTACCAACTCACGTATCTCTTCGATGTCGGCGATATCGTTTTGCCTAAGATGGTCCTAGAGATCACGACGACGCCGTCACCGCCAGACAGAGAAATGCGGGCATCGAGGAGGAAGAGTCACAATCTTCAGTGTTAGATACGGACGACATCCTGCTGGGCCACTTCGCCCTCAAGATTTCCTCAAGAATATGTGGGTCTCTTATTGATTGTGTGGTTGGTATGTACGGTTCTTCGCTGGGCTCAGCGCCTCATCATGCATAGCCTTAAAATCCGAGAACTGAGACTATCCGCCGTCCTCGAAATCAGCCTGAGCGGCTGAAACTCTGATTCATGGCTGTTTGGCAAGATTTCTCCTCTCAACCAGGTCGTGCCAATGACTGTCTACTATGTAGCATTTGAACGGCTTTGTGCTGATTGTTTGCCTTAGTTGGTAACTCACCCCTGGAGGATTTGAATTTTGGCGCCGTGATTACAAACCATGCATTCCATAGCAGCTCCCGACTTCTCTCCGTTCTCAATGGACCTCGGGTTGCTTTGTGCTGTTGGCCGCAGAACTGTACGTAATTGCCATCATAGCCGAGAAAAGTATTCCCTCTCTAAATGAGGATTTTCATTTTAACCTCACAGATAGACTTGAACAGAACGAGTCCCAAGGACCAGCATCGACCACTCCTGTTCGGGACACGACTCCAATCTTCTATCAAGAAAGTCTCTCACAGTCTGGTACTCAGAGACTCGGATGCAGAACTTGAGAAAAGACATCTCGTTCTGCATTCACTGCCGATGTGTCGCCGACCAGCGCGGCCTGAGCCCTGTTGATCGTACTTTGCCTACAGATACCCTCCTTGACTGTGAGTGTAATATGAATACCCCTATTTATGACGGTGCAGTGAAAAGCCTCCTCAGTTTCCAGAGGGCTCTCTCCCTCCGTGCGAATCTACGGTCATCATGAAGTCTGTTGACCACGAGGAAAAGGCGCATCGACTCGAACGACCCATTTTAGGAATTATTTTTCAGGCAGGCACCTGGCCACGAAACGAAAGCCGGCGTTGGGAAGAGGTATCTGGCCCAACTCATTGATCGGGAGGTATCGACGAAATCGCATCTCTCCACCTTCTTCCATTGTTTCGATTCCCCACACCATGGGCTGCAAATTCACATTGCAGATATTATTCAAATGGTACAAGACGTCGTCTCTTGGGAAGTAAGTCCAAAGTCTAATCGTCGGAATAACAGCTCGAACCTTTTTTTTCGCCTATGGGACCCTTCGTTCTTCAGAATTTCGACTGCGACAATGACAGTGAGCTTACATTACCAAGTGATTGAGTTTTTCACTCACTATTCTCCTTCGATTTTGCATTACAGCCCCCGAGTTATTCCCAGAACTCGATGACGGTACTGTTTAGTCACCGTGCACAATCACAACGTCGCAAACTGGATGACTTTGAAGGCGAAACATATTTGGTTACCCCAGTCACGGTTATTGTCAAGACGAGTGGAGTAGAGGAGCAGGTGGATGCAGATGTTTACGTCTGGAATGGGGAAGCCAGGTTGTCTCACCTACCTTGGGATCTCGAGGCGTTCAAGCGCGACAGGCTTGATGATTGGTTCGACCTTTTTTCGGGAATGGAATTGGTTGGATAAGAACGGCTTGTAGCACATGAATACATTCAAGATCCTGATTCGCACCCAAACTGCACCGTGCATCAACCATACTCAAACGTTCGCGCTTCGAGTGCTTGATGCCAACGATTCCGATTCTACGTAATACGCTGGCAACAAAGGAGCCAATCACTCGAGGCTGTTGACGAATTTAACTTTACATACAGCTCGGACATTTTTGACACATGAAGATGTTGCAAGAGTTCAAGGTGATGGAGCCATCGGCCGAGTGGAATTGTTTTTGCTGGTGTATGAATAATGGATTCCAGAAGGCGTAACGCCAAGGACTGGAGTTGGACCGAAGAGATCGCGGTTTATCAATTGTATTTGTTTCATCGGCATCATCTATTCCATCCCTCAATCCTCATTTGCTGGGTGAGAAATGACAAATGCACGACTTCCATTGAACCATGAAAGTAGATCACTACATTTCTTTCCAAATTTGTTTCACTGGAGATGCACCGACAAAGTCTCGGTCATACTCGGAACTGTGGTCTCTCGTACCTCACTGAGTGATCAGATTTTGCAAGGGCAAAGTTCCGTCGAGAACGTAAGTAAGTCTGAATCACGGTGACTAAACAGTACCGTCACCGAGTTCTGGGAATAACTCGGGGGGTGTAATGCAAAATTGAAGGAGAATAGTGAGTGAAAAACTCAATCACTTGGTAATGTAAGCTCACTGTCATTGTCGCAGTCGAAATTCTGAAGAACGAAGCGTTCCATTAGGCGAAAAAAAAGGTTTCGAGCTGTTATTCCGACGATTAGACTTTGGACTTACTTCCCAAGAGACAACGTCTTGTGCCATTTGAATAATATCTGCAATGTGAATTTGCAGCCCATGGTGTGGGGAATCGAAACAATGGAAGAAGGTGGAGAGATGCGAATCCGTCGATACCTCCCAATCAATGAGTTGGGCCAGATACCTCTTCCCAACACCGGCTTTCGTTTCGTGGCCAGGTGCCTGCCTGAAAAATAATTCCTAAAATGTGTCGTTCGAGTCGCGTGGTCAATTGGTGGTCAACAGACTTCATGATGACCGTAGATTCGCACGGAGGAAGCCCTCTGGAAACTGAGGAGGCACCGTCGTAAATAGGGGTATTCATATATTACACTCACAGTCAAGGAGGGTGTCTGTCTGGTCAGGAATGGTAGGATCAAGTACTTGCCATTATTGACGAACCGAGTGATCTATGCTGGTCCTTGAGACTCGTTCTGTTCAAGTCTATGCGTGAGGTTAAATTGAAAATCAAAAGTTGCGGCTTACTCATTAGAGAGGGTATGGTATGATGGAGAGATCGGTAACATGGTTTCGAAATTGTTCACAATAACCCCACATACCTCCGTAAATGGCAATTACCTACGGTTCTTCGCTGGGCTGAGGTCTGCGGCTCATGCAGCCGGCTGAACAACACAAAGCAACCCGAGGTCCATCGAGTTGCTATGGAATGCACAGTAACTCTTCACAGCTTGGCAAAACCAACTAAGGCCAACAATCTGCACAAGCCCGTTCAAATGCTACATAGTAGACAGTCGGCTGCATTGGCATGACCTGGTTGAGAGGAGAAATCTTGCCAAACAGCCATGAATCAGTTTCAGCCGCTCAGGCTGATTTCGAGTACGGCGGACAGTCTCAGTTCTCGGATTTTAAGGCTATGTGCTGATCAGCTGCATGAGGCGCTGAGCCCAGCGAAGAACGGTGCATTACCACACAATCAAGTCGACTCGGAGTCCGAGTCGGTCGTTATCTTTGGCTGCCCTCTGATTAGATCAGCATCTAGATAGCAAATATCAAAATACCAGTAACAGATAATAATAATGATAATTATAACAATCAGGTGATGATAGCAAATGGCAT
>Ga0307517_10006718_pt1 | contig 16932 bp, 18 predicted proteins | sample 23_EM_MG_FD_194515 | JGI IMG/M metagenome (GOLD analysis project Ga0307517, IMG submission 194515) | Populus trichocarpa ectomycorrhiza microbial communities from riparian zone in the Pacific Northwest, United States - 23_EM | ecosystem: Host-associated > Plants > Roots > Unclassified | place...
TTCCCTTGTCCAGGCGTCTGCAGGCGACATACCCATTTCCAGTAGTTAGATTCATCTTCCCATCACCAGAATATTTACGTATGCACTTCTGTCATTGATAACCCCGATATCTCATATCGCCCGGTTCGTCGGCGCTCATGTCATTGGAATCCAGTTGTTATTCCCTTCTGGTGTCAAGGTAGCGGCGCACGTAACGGCCCTTGCAACACTTGGCGATGCAGTCAAATGATGATCGGTGTTAGTCGCTGTTTGATGACATTGATCGTGAATCAATTTGGAATTTTTTTCCTCTTTCTCTCTTGCTCAGAATTCCTCAGAAAGCTGTCACTGTTCCTCCGTTCGACTTTCAGCTGCCGCGTCTTATGCACCACCCCTCTCTCTTCATTCTTCCTTTGTGGGTCTACGCTGTGTAGGTCCACGCTGTAGGCTCACGCCTGACCCCTCGAGCCTCCATTCGAATACTTACAGACTCGGAATTAATACTCGAGCTCCTCCCAGTAAGGTGAAGATTAGCCCGACCTCTCAGCATTCCAATACTGGACTATTTACTTTAAGTGGCACGTTTCTGGATTTGTATTGTGCTGTCCGCAACAAATGATACAGATGGTACCTTTTCACCAAGTACCACTTGAATTGACTCTTCAATATTTCAGGGTTGCTACAAAGGAACGAACATACAGGTCCCAAATTGACAAACCTCTGTGTTTTCCGATTGTAATCTGGAAAGGCGTTTGTGCCGCTGACCAGTTGCCTCCCCTGGTCTTCCCCTTCAAATGTGCCAACGATTCAATGATCTCAACTACTCTCACGTGCTTCCCTGATAATATATTGTATCAATTAATCCAGGAAAACCCATTAATTGATTCTGCAGTTGACATGACACAGACCAAGACTCTTAGTGTATCTGGCGGCCTATTAGTACTATAGGTGTTCCTGTTGTACATCATGGCTTTCTCGTTTTCCGTCATTCCAGACATGGTTTTTTGCTTCGCTTTTTTATTGCTTTATGTTTATTTTCGAGCGTCGAGATTACTTCGCTGAATCAATTCCTCACTTCGGAATTTCTATCCTGCAATTTCCTGTACTATTACTATCTCGCTATCTCAGAGGCTCTGTCATAATTCATTTATTAAGTACTTGTATTCTCAGCTCTGAAGGTCGTAAATTTATATGTAGACATTTGGAAAAAGTGCGAATCTCGTTAAATCATAACTTGAAATGGCCGTTCGTAATAAAAATCGCTTGTATTGTGGTATGTCTACGAGAGACTCGTTCGTGCGAGCTTTCTGAGATGATTCATTCTCAGGGCCGGTAGTTGTTTGGCAGTATTGAATTTGGTAATTATTGCCTCTTTCTCTCTTGACCATCATGGCTTACGCTCCTCAGAACCCCGTCGATGTTCCCCCATTCCAGTTGCAACGCCTGATCCAAGACGTAGTGGACTCTTATAGTAGGCATCGTTTCCTTCTTTTCCAGCGTTTCTACTTCTTACATATAGGTTAGCTTTCGAAAATGAGGGTGGAAAGATTCAGCTTCGCTGTGCACAAGCCATAGGTAAGTCATGTCCAAGGAAGGAAACACAGAGCTGAGACTGGTATATTCATAGGCTCTGAGATCTATGCTGGATGCTCTAATGGGGAGCTAATTCGTTTCGCGTTACAGGCAGATGACCCAAGCAAGGTGCGCAGGGAGTTCGTTGCCGAGACAATGATGATAGAACTTGTCTAGCTGGAATCGTATACCATCATCTCGCGCCAGGCATTGCCAGGAGATAAACCTATCGATGAAATCGTGCTCATCCCAAGCCTCTCGCGCGCTCTCGTTTTATCCGGTACTTCAGTACATTCCCCTTCTTCCTGGATCTTTCCGCATATGCATCATCATCTTACCTGTGACGTTTTTTAGATCACCAAATTCACTTCTACACCATCCCGTCGCTGGACCCCTTTCCTATCAAGCCTATTCGACATGTCGTGACTTTCGCGGTAGATGACCAACACCTGAGGAGGCCAGCACCAACAATGGCAGGTGTGGGGATCCAGCTCCCCGTGGAACCGGTAGATTTTTGTGTCGTAAAACGCAATGGGATTGCGATGTACACACTGAAGGATCGTTTGGTGTACCAAAAGGTACGTTATTGTAATGTACCACCACGTTACATCAAGCTTAGAATGTCCTCCAGGAAATCCCCCTCCCACAAGCAGGTGGCGTGACACTAGCACGGCGCACTGGCAGATCGCTGTGTATCGCTGACAAGGAACACTACAACATCGTGGACCTCGAAATGGCATCACTCTTCCCTATCCTGCCACTATCACAGGCCTTTGAGCCGACGATGTTCGTCGTCAAGCCCTCTATAACTGTAATCAGCGCAAATGAGTTTTTAATTCTGTCGTGGACTGGCGCGAGCACTCTGGGGCTGTTCATTACTAGCGATGGAGATCCGGTCAGGGGGACGTTGGAGTGGCCCAGTCATCCTGAAGCCTTATGTATGTCCATTTCCGTTCCCTTTTTCGTTTTCCATCCTCCCGCCGTTTCTCTTGTATGCCCTTGAAACCATCTTGCTAATTTTAACACCCGTTTCATGCTAGGCCTTGACTACCCATACATCACCTCCCTTCTCCCAAACGGCACCATCGAGATCCACAGTGTCGAGACGCAGGCTATCGTTCAAGTCATCGGCGCGCCCGCGCTTCCGCCGTCTTCTTCAAGCTCGCCTGTGAAGACCCCTTCACCAAGAAAAGATTCAGCCCACCACCGCTCTTCGTCGACGGCATCTTCGAACTCGAGAGCTGGCGCTGTGGATCCCACGCGAAGGTTGAATTTGCTGGCGAGTGTGGGTGGGTATTTGGTGCCGTCTACTGAGGGCTCGGAGAAGATGAGGCCCGTTAGTGTGAAGCTGTTGAGGACTTGAAGTTTTTTGGCCGATTCGATATCGCGATAAAACTTCACTCTGGCTATGGGGTTTCGAGTTTGATTCTTGAAGGATCGGTAAATTTAACAGCTAATGCTTGGAAGGTATGGCAACCAGTTTCACAAGGAGTAAGTGGATGGGACTGTCCGCTTTTGTGAAAGATGGAATGTCCGATGGTAGTGGTTCGCAGAATTGCCATTGCCACAAGTTTGGTCAAATAGGGATACCCTCTCGCAATTATCCGTTACTACGTTTCGCCTGTGTAGGAGCTTTTTTTTTTTCTTTGAGGGCTCTTCATACTTCATACAAGGGATATCGGCACATGCACAGTCATACGGAGAGCAAATTTTACAAACCGTCGATCGTGAACGCAGGCAGGAGTCGCACAATGCCAAGCTCCGAACCTCTCCTAACACAGAAATTCATGGTCGATTAACTCAACTAACGGTGGTCAAGCCACCCACCGGCGGTCTTAGGCTAACAAGGTATTAAAACAAGTTGTCCGAGTTCACTGTCATTCTGCCAATCAGGAACTCATGAATTGCATGCATATTGTCGAAACCATCACGTTCAGTAGGCTCCGATCCAGTTCTCTGACCGGAATTGTATGAAGGAGGTAAGTGTTCTCTTTTACCTCCTTTCAACCAATCATAATTTAGTCGAACATCAATAGGCATCCCTAGGTGATCCATATTCAACGTTCTCAAGCTTGTCATGGTTGCCTGTTGGATAACATTTGGACTCCAGGATGCCTCGTGCAGACGTTCAGCCCACCTGGATCAGCCTCGTTTACATCGCCTTGTTGGCAGTTTCTAAATCTGAATTGAAATCTTGCCTCTTGTCTGCCGCAGTGCACACTGCAGTCTATATCACATCGCCGACCTCTCCAGTGAAATAAAAGTCAATCTCTCTCAATCGACTTTAACGAAGCACCTGCCCATTCGCGAAAAGTCGAACAATTCTTTTTGAATATCTCGAGGTCTGTGAATTCTATCACAATAGTACCCCGCCGCGGACTGTATTCTGATGCTCGGTCTCCTACTTTAGCGCTCGGTTCACACTACATTCTTCCATCCTCAGATCGAGATGCCAGGATTCAGAAAAGGCATCGCCAAAGCCATCCTCAACTACTTTTGGCCACCGGATCCGACTGATGGACACTACAACCAAGCAACAACCGCTTACGCAGAGTACCAGGCGTCTGGAAAGCTTCAAGACCTCCAGCTTGCGCTCACCAAATTCGAAGCTGCCCTGAACGCTCGTCGTCCTGTAAATCACCCACAGCTCGCCGTGACACTTATAAACTACGCTGCCGCTCTCTGGGCCCACTATGAAGTCTCCGGGCGACCAGATGCCGATCTGCGGCGGGTGATCGAATTCGAGGAAGAGGCGCTGGCGTTGTGGGCCAACGTCTTACCTCACCCCTCCGGGTACCCAATCCTCCTCACCAACCTCGGCAATGCTTACTTTGACGCGTATCGCCGCGATCGCTCCCTGGAATCCTTTGACAAGGCAGTTTCACAATACAAAGCCGTGCAAGATGATGAAAGTTTTCCTTCCGATATACGCAATACGGCCCTCGCACGCACAGGAATCGCCCTTTGGACACAATGCGATCTTGACAAGACAAATTCGGAAGGGTTAGATGAGGGGATCGATAAACTCGAGGAAGCACTCAAGTTTGCCTCATCGGCCAACGACCTTTCGTTAAATTCCCTGTGCCTCCCAAGCCTCGCGAATGCGTACGATTTACGCTTCCAGCGATTCAAGCAGGAAGAGGACTTGTCGAGCGCCATCGAGTACAGTCACGCCGCCCGCAAGATCCTCCCGAAAGCGAGTCCCGAACGTGGAGCGTCTTTGTATAACCTCTCCCGCTTGCTTTGGGCGAGGCATCAGCAGAAGCAAGATAGGAAGGATTTGGATGAAGCGGAGAAGATTGCCAAGGAAGCACAGGAGGTGGTAAAGAGCGGAGAGCTCCGAGAGAAGATCGACGAAGTCCTGAAGGCTGTTGTGGTAAAGAAGGGAGAGTAGGAGGTACTCTCCAAGTGAGCATTGAGCTGCTTTTCCCTCTATTTTTACGACTTCGTTGAGGCGTTAGGAATATTTTAGGGAGATCTCAACTTGAATTCTTACGTCAAGTGCTTAATTTTGCAAGTCCGTTCCAAAACGTACCATTATGCCAATCTGTCCTTTACGTAGCGAGCACCTAAGTTTTTAAATACAATATACCTATTTATGTAAAAAAAATTGTAAGCTCCAGAGTCCATGAGATAGGGCCATACCATACGAGCTTTATCTAAATTTATTTATTTAGGCGCGCATGGATCAATAAACCGTTTAATCCTTCTATGTATTTCAATTCCATCATTTACTTATTCAATTGAAGTTAAAGAAATCAATAAATATCAGAGAATCATTTCGCTCAGGAAAGACTGCGATCCGGGTTACTACACGCGAGGTGGGGGCTGAGCGATCTCAGCACTCGGTTTGTACGATGATACTATATATCGAGGGATTCTTGAGAGTATTTTAAGGGGATCATATCAATATCAACACTCATTAATCATATGCTTTGGGGCGTCCCAGAGTTTCGAATTCTCGGCATTTGGTATTTATACCATTTGGTCCTCTAACACAAAGCCTGACGAGCGCTAATTTGCTACTCTTATATGAGCAATTTTTTCAAATCTTAAAACTATTTAAGCTTCCAAGCCAGACAAAAATGCACATTTGAAAGGTAAAATTAAGCACTCCTTGATGGTCGACTTCTCGCAGCCCTCTCTTCCTCCATGTACCCATCACAATAACTGAGGAATTAAGTTCCCTTTCGATTTATTTATTGTTTGGTGGCTTAAATGCCAATAATGGAATTGAAACAAGGCCTTAAATACTAGGCTTAATATTAACTGTAACCAAGGACAGTCCCACAAGGTACTTGTCGTCGAGGAGTACATGAGTATGTTACTGTAATATGCTGTCCATTTTCACATTCGTCCTTAAAACGAATCACAAGATGGACAGACCGCATCATCAGTTTTAAAACTACCCTTTGAGAGAATTTTTGGACAAGCGAAGGAGAAAGGCATTTTCAAAGAAATCAAGGAACATGTTTTCTACGCTGCTGGTCCTTGTTTTGCGTTTTGCGTCTTGATACAAAAGATACTCGGACATGACGGCGTTCTCCAGTGCTCTTTACACTCAAAAAAATTTTCGTGGACCTACGGGGGGTTCCAAAAGTTCCCGAGTTGCCTTGCACCCGGGGTCGAATCTTTTAGCCTGCCTTCTCACTCCGTGGGATAACACTCAAGCAATTTTCACTCTTCGTTCACATCTTGTCAATGCCTTAAAGCTCGGTGTAGTATATAGTTGAAATAGAATTGTCATTAGTGCTCAAAGAAGCTCCAGCGGGCAAAATTTCAATAAGTAAAGTCCTTTTTTGTGAGCCCCCAGCGGCAACCAACCAACCGGATTCCGATCCGACATTCTGATCTCCCGAGGCTGTTTACAGAGTCGGAGCGGTGGCCGAATACGACAGAGATTGTGGGGCAGCATACGCGCGAGCCCTTGTGCGATGGCGTCCAGTTTGCACGAGGGGGCGCCCAGCGGAGAAATCCGTGAAATCACAGGAAATCACCTTAGATCATGGATCAACGTTCAACCTTGGTCTCGGTCCGTTCTTCCGACCAAGCTGGTGATCACCGAACATCGCGCGAACTCGAATGTGCTGTTTCCTTTCTCCCATAATCCACTCCCCTGCAGTGTAGGTAAGCGTGGAAATGTCGACTGCAGCCGTGTCGGGCCCTTTTCACATTATTGCCTTTAAGGTCATCGCCCGCAAATTCTCTCGGCGATAATATGGAAAGGATAGTGTACACTCAGGATGCTGTACTACCAGATTGAAAGCCTACGGCACAATTTAAAAGGTAAGAGAGGTGAGTTTGAAGTTCAAAATGAATAACCAAGTTCGCTTCGGCGATGCTTTGTTGACGGGAAAACGTTGCTAGGAAGCTAAATCTTTATTTTTCGTGCTTTCCCCTCGAATTGTGTGAGGTTCCTTATCTTTCCTGCTTGCTTGTTCTCCCATCTGATAGATTTCGTAATGGACACTTTAGCAAACCAATATATATCCCAAGAAAGTATGGTTCGGTCTTCACGAACCGGACCCAAACTGCCTTGGAGGTGTCAACGAAAGAACGTAACTCTGTGAAATTGTTCTTCTTTCGAGTATAGACTCACCTGCTTTAAAAAGTTTACTGGCAGCTTCTCTTCGCCCCTGGAACTATCTCCGTTCCGAAGTCTAAACATAGGATATATGGACCAGTCAAATACCACTCCCCGTCTCCAACGTACTAATTGTCCCTCCCATCCCCACCCGTCCTCTGTCACTTTTCCTTTACTTCGTCACAATGCCTGACTGGAGACTCCCCAGTGAGATTCAAAAGGAGGCTGAGGTCTTCACGAAACTTATGCATTCGCTTGCGGGTATTTATATGTGCGTATTTCCCAGTCCTTTTCTCTTCATCTTGTTGACTTATCCTCAGGTACGAGTGGTTTATATCCCTGGATTTTGAATGGGATTTTATCTCCGGGAAGAAGAGGCTCCGTTGGCCCATGGTCAGCACTTTCGGTGTCTTCCATTGCATGCGGTAACATCAGCATCCAGATATTTTATTTTGCCAACCGATATCTTTTGCTCTTTGCGATGATTGGAATGTAGGAGAATCCACTCTTCAATTTGAAATTTTATTTATACATCATGGCAGTATCGTTTCATTGGACAAAATCGAGTACGCCTGCACAATTCTACTTTCTCTCATGTTTCTCATCGCTCCATGAAGGGAGCTCAATTGTCAAGCATTATACACTTTCAATCAGGTATCTCCCATCAGACTAGTCTTTGAATGCGTGGCCGATGAAAATCTCAATTTAGCTAGCAGGAGATGCAGCCATTGGTTTGGCAAGCATCAATTTGTCGATCCGAACGTGAGTCGTAGACCCAGGCTGTTCTCTATATAATCTGACACCTTGTGATTTTAGCATGGCAATCTGGTCGCAAAATCGCTACATCGTTGGCGGCCTCGTGCTTGTTATTCTCGGACATTGGTCCTTAATCTTGCAAGGTGCGCCTTTTCCTTGGAAAGTGGACTTTCACTCTGACGGACTAATTTCACTCTTCATAGGAGTTCAACTGAAAGCAATTTGGATTCCTGGAGTAGGATGTCAGATAACGGAGACCCACAACAAAATTTTAGCTGCGATCTTCATTTATTCGATGTGCTTCGACTTCATCGTTCTTTTGCTGAACGTATACAAGCTCATTGGAATTACATCTTCCCCTTCCCGCGATTTAATGGGTCGAGGGCGCCTCACTCATATGATTTTCACCGATGGCCTCATCTTCTTCATACTCGCGTGCGTGTGTATTTCGCTGAAGTCTTACGGATGAAGGAAGTGTCGCTCATCTCACCATTCCAGTTTCTTGTCCAATCTCATTGCGACAGTGTTCATGGTATTGAATCTTAATCAAATTATGAGTATCATATTCAATGTTCCTGCTGCCGTATTCTCGACTGTGAGTACTTCCCTCTCTGAGTACGTTCCATTAACGAGCCCGTCAACCTGGCAGATCGTAGCATGTCGTGCAGTACGACGGCTAACCAATTTCACGCACGACGGACCAGAAATATAGTGAGTCCTTCTCTGCCAGTGAATAACGCTCGTTCCCATTGATCTGTTAGTGCTCATGCAAGCTCGTCTAACAATCGCCCCATCACCACGGGGAATGAGAGAGTCATGTCGTCATTGAATTACAAACGCACCACGCGCTCAGGAGTTCATGTCCAAGTCAGTTTTCGAGCATCTTTGTTTTCCCTTTGACATCTGAACATTCCAACCTCAATTATAGATGGAGACCTTCACGCACGCGGAAGACAACCAAAATGACATTTTCCCCAAGGCGAAAGAGGGTAGCGAGACGGATGTGGAGATTGATGTCGAAAGGAAGGGGTCACTCTGAGATTCCTTTCGATATTGCGACACACGCGTTCTGCGTACATATCTTGAAAAACGGACAAGGAAGTTGTGGTCCTCGTCTCGTTCCGTGCAAAGGGCTTGTTAACCAATGATAAATCATTACCACTACATAGATAGCAATTCTTTCACGTGTACCTATATCAGTATAATCTGCACAATCTAGATGAGCCGGCGACAGCGAGCGTCCTGGGGAAAAGCTTATTTTTCGTTCCCCTCGGGGCTTGTACCTCCGAAGAGAACGATAATTAACTGATCATGACAACTGTGAATTCCAGTGGTACATTGGTACCGCATAACCTCCGTCACCCTTGAAAATTTTTCGATGGTCGATACACAGGTGGTCGGCGGTGTAGCGATTACAACGTCGCATCAGCCAACTCGACAGTAAGTAGAACGTGATCAATAAAGCCTCCGAATCATCCACTACTTGAACTTCCTACGACACCCTTTTCCCTGAATGCATATGGCGGGTGTCTCGGTTTTCACCTTAGGTCGCCGTACCAAGGCCGGACGTTCCTAGTCTTCTGATTCAACCATCCTCGACCCATTGCAGCCCGTAAATGTGGACTTTTCTGATGTACTATGATACTAAGAGGACACGGGTGCGCACCGATGTAAAATTTCTTGGTTGTGAACCTGGGAGCGCCAGTGGTGATCGAAGTTCGATATTAAAACGTTCTTTGATCTTCACAGAACTTGCCTCGCCCATGACGTATATGTGGGATTGACCAGCTAGTTAGCAAGGAATGTTGCTAAGTTCGAGGATCCCTTTACTTTTAGCTTGTTACTCATATGGCAACTGAGATTACTACACGTTCCGAAGTATAATTTGAAAAAGAGAGAAATTCCAGTAGATGCTATATCCGAAATGCAGGATTGTGTCACCGAGGGATAAACTTGAGCAGACGTCGGTGTTCGGAACGATGCCTTGTTCCGGTCCGGGAAGTTGGAGTCTTCGAAATAAGTTGATAACGTCACCTTTGTATTTAGACTCTACATACACCTGAACTTTTTTTTTCTTCTTACAAGGAAGGAAGTACGTTCTAAAGGCAAGATCCATTGATGGTATTTCTCAGACCACCAAAAACGATGAATACAACCTCATTTTCCTTGGCAAAAAAGAGGCGAAGATGGAATCTGCATTCAATCTGCATTACTTACACGTTGGCATAATGCTGAAATTTATGGCTTCGGGAAGCAGGAAGCGTGCTAAGCGTTGATCATCCGTCGTCCACGATCCTATGTATTTATCTCCCCGAAAGAGCTGATAAGTAAGTCCTGCGATCTCGAGGGTTCTTGATGGCTTGTAGCATCACGTGATTCATCTGTTTTCGATCGCGAATCGGAGGTGAAACCGAATCCACCTCAACTCTCATTGTCAGTGCACATCTGTTCGCCTCGATGGTAGCTTCAAAGTTGCATTTTAAACAATTCTCAGCTCATGTCAAGGTCGATGGGAAAGCCCTCGAATGTTATTCGATCTGGGTGGACAAAAGGGCTAAACATGTCAGCTGTTGGATCGCATCAGAAGCGGGCAAGGTAATACCCGGGCATCTCCCGTGGATTTTTTGATGCCTCACCCACTCCCAAATTTAGGCCTTCTCTGTTCTTTTTGAGAAAGACGAGACAAAACGGTCCTGTGCAGCATTCTTGTCCATGGACGGAGCCGAAATTACTGATGGAATATATTTGCGTGACGAAGAAGAATCTGAATGGGATATCATGGAGACATCTAAGGGGATGGGTAGGCGCTTCAAGTTCTCGCCTTTGAATGTAACTGGTGAGTTTTGTCGGTTTTGAAGCCAACAAGTTGACAAACGGCTCAGAGGGGGAGGCCACTGTCGATGAGACCATTGCAGGATCCAAAATCATGGAAAAGATTGGATTGATGGAAGTGGCGGTCTACATGGCCAAAAGAGATGGATATTTTTTCACTGACTCATCCTCCGATGGCGATGGCGATGGTGACGACTCTGACGAGACCCCAAGCCGAAAAGCCCCGGCTCTTTGCTCCGAGTCAGTCCCGAAGAGTGTGACGAAAGGAAAGGTTCTCCATCAAATTGGGTGAGGTCTTTGATAACAAAATAACTCACGCGCTGAATATTCAACGTTTCTCTTCAGCTTCGGAGAGGAGGAGGTGATAAAAGTCGAGGATCCTCTCCCACCTAGCCCCCGGCGCGGCCGACCCCGTCGACGCCCTCGGAAGGTCCCACGGTACTCCATTGATAAGACAAAGCTCCTTGCAAAATTCACCTTTCGATGTCGGCCTCTTGGTATTCCTTTCCTAATTTTCAGGAATTGGCCAACATTTTAACTACCTCTTTGCCTTGTCATTCCGTAGATGTTCTGCAGCGAGCTAGTATTGTTCCCCGTGATCCTACTCCGCCTCCACCTGACTACGAGCCAGTCAACGAGCCAGTTGATCAGCTAGTCAATGAGAGAATGGATGAGCGAACTGATGAGGCCACCGATGAGCCCGCCAGTGGGCCCCAGCCCAACGAGCCGGTTGACGAGCCCGTCAATGGGACAGTCGATAGGGGAATTGGAATTGGTGGAGATATCAATGAGTTTATTGATGGGCATCCTTATCACCAAGTGGATGGACCAACAGCTGAGCATAAGAAGTTATTCGACGTTAAAGAAGATAAGAAATTCATCCTCAATGAGAACGACAATAACGATGACGAAGACAAAGAACGAGAGAATTTCTTATTGGTCAGTTGGTTATTGTCCTGATTGATACTCACTGAATCAACTTAAAATTCAGGCCGAGTTGGAGAAAGTGAGGAACAAACGATTGGGGAAGAAAGAAGATACTCCTGAAGGCAGTCCGCGGAAAAGGTTCAAACAAGATTATCAGCCGGCCTTCATTCAAGGAGAAGTCGTAGATTTAACATGAACCAGGCCTGTATATGCATAGAGATTTTATTCCTGTATATGAAACGATTGCGACTTCCACGAACAAGCGCCCAGCCGGCTCACGGCTTACATGCGGGCCGGCGGCAAATTAGTTAGAACTGCGCGAAGATGATTTGCCTATACGAAACATTAACCCTCCAAGGTCGAAAAAGCAGAAATACCAGAGTATTTTCCAAAAGGGGCAAGTGTACTAAAATTGTTGTCTGCGGTGGATTCAGTCCGCTCGACGCGAAGTTTATGGTCGATGAGAACCACCAGCCTACTGTGCCTACCGTCGTCTCACACCCCTTCCCAGGCATGGAAAGATTGGCTATCATACCGAATCTAGCCTCGTGCCAAGATTGTCTACGCATGTCCATTGAGAGGGGATATGATTGACCATATTGAATCAACTCCATAGAGTGAAGGTCCGAGGTTCGTGCTTGACCAATAACCTTCCCCTTTCCGGGGAATAATTCCTAAGCCACCCCACTTTTCCATCACCTTTTTCTTAGCCTCTCCAATTCAACCTTATGGAGCTTGTGAAGGTAGAACCCCATCGGCACATATACGACCTGAAATAGCAACAGCTACCGATCAACAAATCCCACTCGTTGTTTGTCCCCCTCTTCCACCGTCCAAGTCTTCAGCAACAAGTGTGGGCACTACTTCAGCCTCTACTTTCACATCTATCAAGTACTTTTCTCGCGGTGGATCGCGGCAAGACAGATGTCAACGATGGGGGAGGTGCCTCACCGGTGCCAAAACGAAGTGGCAAGTTGCCCCCTCACGATGATAGACTTACTTGAGTCCAACACCACTAACAACGCTTCTATCTTCCCCAGAGTTACGTCGTATTCTCCTCTTTGAATATATTTAAGGTTTATTATAATTATTAGAACTTTGCTCTTATGTAGGTTTGAGTTTCCCTCTAACCTCTATTGGGTCAGATAATCAACAGTGATCAAAAATTTTCGGGCATCCAAAATGATCATGATCATGACAGACTGGAAACGAGCTTACTACGTCAGAAACTCCTTTTAAGATTGGTCAATTTTGAACAGTTTGATAGAATTCCTAGTCAATACATGCGTAATGATCGCATGAACTAGGCACTTATACATCGGAGACATGAGAATTGGACAATTAGGAGCCTTTGGACGGGATTCTCGTCCTTGCACACTTGTGGGATTCGAGCTTCGCCCGATGCCACCATCGCACTTGCCAGAGCCCGACATAGCCTACTTTACATAACGACTTCGATCCGTCCATCATTTGTCAAGGCGTCAACGGCGGAAGTACCCCACCGCGCTGTTAAAATCGATAAAGAGTCGAGTGCGCCAACGTGTCAGATTTCTATCATTCCGCATAGATGTACGGTTCTATTCGGCCAGAAGGCCCGAACTGCCTGAAGGGCTCTCATAGACACCCTGGCAATGTGTATATCGATGGCTCCAGCGCAGGAAGCGAGATGATCTTCGCCAGGCAGGGGTGTTCATGTACCCATCTACTACGGGACTTTCCTTTGACATCGGCGAATCAGAGGTGGGCGAAGGGTCAGTAGGATTGTCGCAGAGCAGACTGGGGATAAAGCAGGATACCAAAGCAACACTCTATTGAAAATATCGTCTTTTCCAAGATGAGAAGGATCAAGAAAGGCCAGACTTCGGGACGGAGAAAGGATTTTCCACGGAGTTGGGTGCGGATTCGTGAAGTCGGGATTTCGTCAGTGGAGAGAGGGTGTAACCTGTACTAGGATCGGAGATGCCGAATGGAAGTCCAGCTCTGTCGCTGGTGAGCGATTAGAACTTCAAGGAAGCTGAATCGTAGAGCAACGTGCCCAACGGGGTGAGTGAGCTGTCGGTGGGTCGACCTGACTTTTTACAAAAAGCCCAGATCAGGTCACGGAGACCAAATATAGAACAAGCTCCGAGATGGAGGGGAGGAAGGACCGTCGACCGGCTGAACCTAAGGGACCTATGAACATTCCATACAGGCTATGTACATATAATAAAGTGCTGGGATGAGAATGAGAACCAACCTTAATTGATACTTACGGGCGCTGGCTCTTACGGCAATGTCCCCCACGACTCTCCTCCAATTCGTCGATCTTTCGTAACTACGTCAGATACTCAACCAACATGGATGGGAGATCGAGGGTAGACAGTTCCTTTTCGGTAATGGGTCGCTGCGATAGGCAAACTTTGACATTGCTCTACACGGAAGGTGTTCTGAGTTGCGTGCCACGATCTACGCAAATTCCAACTTACAGGTCTTGAAGCACAACTTAGCTTGCCATTTGGATATGTCGCAGCTAATTAGTGTGATCCATGATGGACAGTGATCTGAGAGGGCGGTGGAGAATGTACAACTCACAAAGGGGAGTGGACGAGAAACGGATATCAATCAGCCAGCTTGACACAGAGCTGAGCTGGGTATACCCTAAACTGGAAATTATCACTCAGCTGCAATAGATCTCGATTATGGATCGGGAAATGCCGGTGCACCTCAATGTGTTCTCTCAGTACAGAAATTTCGCGTGAGTGATTGTTTGTGCATCTACAATGTTCTACGTCTAAAGCGCGGCAAGGGTTCATGCTGTAATAATGTATCATGATCGAAATAGGCCAACCTCACTCGAGAAAATTTCTGTGTCGTCAGGAACCTAATGGGGCTGTCTTAATTGAGAGAAGCCGAAGTGGACGACATCGATGTATTCAGACTTCTGTTGGCGAAGGCAGAAAATATAAAGCAGGTGACTTCGCATATCCAAAACCAGATCCACGCCGCCCCTACTTCTTCCCCTCCTTCCCCGCTGCGTCCTCCTCGTGCGACCCTCTGCTCATCGTCAAAATGGTCGACTGGATGTCCCCCACCGAACTTGCCAAGGATGCTAGTAAGAAATTCTTTCGTTCCCAGCCACACTCAAGCACTAATGGAGCACACGACCTTCAGAGGCATTCGACAGATTCATGCACACTCTCCTCGGCCTGTATATGTAGGGTTTTTTTCGTTGCGTTAAGCCCGATATATGCTGATTTCGACTCGCATATATAGCTGGGAGTGGGTGGTTTCCTTGGACTTTGACTGGCAATACATATCCGGAAAGAAGAAATTTCGCTGGCCAATGGTGTGCACCAATACGTTTTCATTGCAATGCCCTGTTCACATTTGCTCAGTTCTTCTATTTCTTGAACCGATATTGCCTGTTATTCGCTTTGATAGGAATGTAAGCGTCGACATGCGTCTCTTTCATTCAACCAATCCTGATATTATCTTCCAGTGCCACTGCTTTGAATGTTACTACGTGAGTCGTATGGCCAACTGCGACACAATCCCTTTGACGCGCTCCCTAGCGAAGTCAATTGTCAAGGATTGTATACTTTCAACCAGGTATCAATAAATGCCCTTCGTTCCCTCAACAAAGACTCATACATTTGATCAGTGCTTCGGTAATGCTGCTATAGGTCTCGCCAGCATCAATCTTTCGCTCCGAACGTACGTGTCGACGGTTAAAGGCGCATATATCCAGCCCAACGTCCTTTTTTTGTAGCATGGCAGTCTGGTCAAGGCGGTGGTTCATTGTCGTTCCGCTCGTTTTGATTATCCTTGGACATTGGTCCTTACTCCTCCATGGTGTGTAAATATTTTCACTCCTACACCGGCTGCTGTTAATTGAAATCGCGTAGGCATCCTTTTGAAGGCTGCGTGGATACCTGGACAAGGTTGTGTAATCATAGAAACGGATAGCACTATCCTTGCGGCTACATTCATCTATTCTATGGTTTTCGACTTCGTTGTTCTGTCCTTGACGGCCTTCAAGTTGCTCTCCCCACCCACTGGGCGTTCTAGGCTGGTCGAACTCATCTTTAACGATGGTTTGATTTATTTCTTAATTGCGTGAGCATTATTCTATTTTACTCCAGGAACTCACTCACTCGGACCATTCAGCTTCCTAGCGAATTTGATAGCCACTGTACGTATTTGATGACGTTTCTCGTTTCCTCACCTGATTCCCAATAGATATTCATGCTCCTGAACCTCAACGCTATCATGTCAATTATCGCAAACGTCCCTGCTGCGATTGCATCTACGGTTCGTATCGTTTAATTCCCGGTTTCCTTTTGCTCAATCACATCTGGTAGATTGTTGCCTGCCGTATTGTTCGACGGTTGAGTAACTTTACGTCGCAAGGCCCAGAGATGTTCCCGTACGTTATGCGCCCCATGCATCGCTCGATTGCCTTACTAACAGCGTTGTAGCTCCACAACGCAAGGCTCTACCATTGCCTTCCGATCCAATTTGTCCGGCATTCGTCCAAAAATTTCGACTAAAGTTTCAGCTATAAAATCAGAAGGTGTTCACGTCCAAGTCCGTCAATTTTCCCATTTTAATTCCCATTCTTACAATGCTATGAATTTATAGATGGAGACGTTCGAAAGCCCAACTGATAAGAGTACATACTCGAGCTACGATGTCAGTGGAAAGGTGGCTGGAGCCGACAGCTACGATCCAGAAGCCCAAGTTATCAGCGACGAATTTAAGAGGCCGCCATACTAGTCTTCGTCGACACCACCACACTACGCAAAATTATAATCAGCATTTCCCCTTCCAATCACGTCAAGCATCCTTCGGTCCACACTGCATGAAATCAATACCATCAACACCAGCCTTCACTCCACGGATATCTTTACCACCGTTCTCTCCGTTATCTTTCTTTCTTTCCAGAAACCTGCCATTGAGCTCTTCATCTTTCTGATACACGCATGCGGTCATTTCTCATTGCATTGGACATCTTCACTGTTACTGTGGCGGCGACCTGGACTTGATGTATGACAATCGCCGTTTGCCCTATCCCAGCCCCTTCAAAGGTGCCTCCATCAAGAGTATCCCACCTTCCGCTATGATGGGTTCCTGTCTTTTTACATCCCTCTCACTGTTCCTCGCGCTTCTAATTCCCGCGCCTCCCTTCTAACCCCCGTGCATCCTCCACTTTTTATTACTTCCTTTTTTCCCTTCTTGTCCGATCATGATTGGCGGTAGCCCTTCTTGGCGGTTTTTTTTTTTTGAAGCCGGGACTGCCTCAA
>Ga0307517_10006720_pt1 | contig 16930 bp, 22 predicted proteins | sample 23_EM_MG_FD_194515 | JGI IMG/M metagenome (GOLD analysis project Ga0307517, IMG submission 194515) | Populus trichocarpa ectomycorrhiza microbial communities from riparian zone in the Pacific Northwest, United States - 23_EM | ecosystem: Host-associated > Plants > Roots > Unclassified | place...
AGTTTGTGCACTAGACCATCACCCATGCACGACTGGTTGACAGTAAGGTCGGTCAGAGAGTGCAGATTTGGCACGATATGGAGCGTTTGCGCAAATAAATTTTCGTGGAAAGTGACGGGTGCGAATGTTACACGACTCAAGTTCACAAACTTGACAATGACATTTGCAATTGTCTCCGGCAAGGTATTCCGTGGTGGAGGTCGTGGGGAAATGAATCCTATCCATTGCATCAGCACCAAATGGGACGTGTCTGCAATCGCCTCCTTACCACTAACTTCCAAAGAGAGGACGTATGATGCATTTTGAGGCAACGTCGCTGATTGGAAGTTGGAAGTTTCCTGAAAGTTTCCATGTCGGCGTCCATTATCATCCGCCCCGAGAAGCAGGGTTGGAGAAAAGTGGGTTCGAAGGCAGATCGATGGGTGGGAGGCAAGTTAAATTGCATCAAGTGCGGAACCGCGACGCGTGGAGCGGGTTCTGCTACTTACCGGAATGGAACTAGTATCCCTCAAGTTGAGGACAGGCTTGAATTGAGGCGAAACAACTATTCGGGAGTAAAGTATTCGTGATGCTGCCCGATTGAATTCCCAATTAACGAGTGAACTCTGAAAAAGGAGGTGGTAATCGTCGCGACAAAGCTCCATCACATGGGCGATGAGGTCGTAGACAAGAGTCGATTTAGTTTCCGACATGGTCAGAGGTTTCTATAAGGGTGAATTTTTACTGGAGTGGTGGTGGAAGTTCTTAGTTGACTCGGAGTTCGACGGTGGTGGACGGTCTCGTGATGTTAATGAAATAGCTTACCAGCACCAGACTTGGTATGGGCACTTTTAGTGAGAAACTTCAATTATATAATGATCCATTACATGTATACGATGGAGTACAGGCATCTCGAAAGGCAGAGAGAATGGGATACAAGGTGATACGGCAATGATTCCAAAGCCCCGTGTGATGTTGTGGAATGTGGAAGCAAGAAGTCCGCACCTACCTCAGTCACCATGCTGATTTAGGTGAGGCTATGATTAATCATGCAAAAAGCGGTCAAATTCTCAAGATGCGTACAGTAGTAATTACAGGGTATGGATTACTATAATTGATGCGAAAAAGACGAGGACCACCATAGAAAAAGTGTGTAAGGTATACCGAAGAATGTCAAAGACGAGAGAACAGACCCAAATCAAAAAAATCAATGTAAACCACTGGGTTTAGGAGTCCTTTAACCATGAGTATGTCATTGGCTGACATGCTCGCAATGACACCCCGCTCAAAGGATCCAGGAGTGAGAGGAAGGGGCTCTGGGACTGGTTCAGAATGTATGACTTTCGCCGCCCATAGAGCTATGTCGATGGACTTGTCTCCAATAGTGATATCACCGATGACATTCTCATCCTTGGTTTCCGCTTCACTGGTGGCTGGTGAGCCGATGGCGTCCTCCGTTACCGCTTCACTGGTTACTGGTGAGCCGATGCTTTCCTCCGGTAATTCTTCGTCCATGGGTAGCATCTCATCCGGGAGCCAGTGATTTTGTGGACCAAGAAACACTGGACCTAAATCTCGCTGAACGGCATCTTTCCCCCGGTTGAGATTGTGGGTAGGAAAGTTCATAGTATGAGTGCCGAACGTAAACGTTGGCCGTTTTGTTGCGAGGGTTGTGGCTGTGCGTGAAGAATCGTGAATACCAAGTGGTTTGGGGTTTTGATTGTCGTTTTGATTATTTGTCACTAGGTTTGAATAGCGCGTCTTACGGGATTGCTCGAGCATTTGGGGAGACGGATCCCACCACCACAAGTGGATGATTTCAACGGCCATCGCAAGGAGCTCTTTTTGATACACGCTAAGTGGTAAGAGCGTGGCCAGCCGGGGAGTTGTGTGAAGAAGGGAAAATGGGATTGAGAGGAGGGTCTCGATGACGGGGAAAGGTGTCGCGGAGGTAAGGTTGTCGATGCCAGGACAATCGGTGGAGCGATATGTAGTAAAATTATTGAATTGGTCCTCCCTTAAGAGGGCGCTGGTTGTGCCACCATAATGGAATCGGTGTTTTGTTATATTTTCCACACCGAATACCTAAAGCACTGATGAGATATGTTACCAGGTGAATCAAGACAGCTACTCACAACACCGTAAGCAGTTCTACCAGGGTCAGGCCTCCCCGCACTAAGCTCTGCACACCGCCACGCCTGTAGGCCCTGCTCATAGGCGAGAGTGCGCGCCAGAGTGTCCTCGTGAAGGAAGATGGTTGACATAGGGGGATGCGAGTCCATGTGGAGATAGGTCCAGTCAGAAATCAAACCAACACGGAAAGAATGAAGAGTTTACTTGGTACAATGTTTTCGCGCACTTCACCGGCGTGACGGGGGTGTCTGTCCTCTCTCAAGTTGCGACGAAGCATTTCTTCCATCTAATTGGCACTTAGTCACCATCGCTATGCAGGCCGGAATGAGAAATTAACATACTCGGTCGTTGGAGGTCTTTATCGCGGCATCCAGCATATGAGACCACTGCACGGCAGTCGATGAAGAATTCGAGATAATACACCGGAAGCCACGATAGAATCCCAACATCGCCTGGACTTCTTCCTGGGGGTAGTAATGGGTGTTTGTTCGGATCGTTGGGGTTGACATGATAACTCTAGTTGGGGAATGGAAACTGCGGTGTGGACGGTGGCGATCGCCATGCAGCGAGATTTACTTCACCGCGATTGAAGAAAGAGTAACTGTTGAGGAACGGGCGGGGACGCGAGGACGGAGGAGCAATGAGGGTCAAGAACTCAGACAATGATTTGACTTGCACCGCCACTGGCCATCGCCACTTGTTTTCAGTGACGAAATGTGATGTGAAAGCAGCACAGTCTCAGGCTATGGGAACTGATGCGACCCAGAAACTCAATGCGTTTTCGCAGCAGTCATACGTACACTAGACAGAATTTGATTTACAGTAAATGGGAGATCCAGTACAACGGGTGCCAGGCCCCGGGAAGCCCCAAGTCTGTGGAAAATAGCATATTTGAGCTGATGGGTAAATTTAGGTCAGTCATTGCTTCGTATGATGTCTTAATACATTAGAAACACGCACCACCACCTTTACATGGCCTTCCAGGGTACCAACGACTGGCCTGGAGACAATCTCTCCCATCCAAGTCGAGAAAAACACCAGATCATTGGCTTTCGATGGAACATTCGGGATTCCATTTTCCAGATTCTGATTGTAGGACGAGGCGCCATTCTCGTTTGAACCCTTTGCTTGGAATTTGGCTTTGACCTCAGAGGCCGCTGGCGATGGTGCAGCGACAGGACCGTCGGGATTGGTGGTCTTATTGACAAGGAGACGTTTGGTATAATTCTTCAAAGGTCGTCGCAGAAAAATTGAAAACTGAGCCCATTATAACATCCTCAGTCGTATGTTGCGGCGGCCCAGGTGCAGTGATCTTATTCCCGCCAAGACGACTCCTTACTGGGGCAACTACCAGCTGTATTGGATGGCTGACGAGTGCTTCTCTGAACCGAACCGTTGTTTTTGCCTTCGCGATTGGGACGACGGGGGGAATTTTTTTGGCCACTGTAGTAAAAAAATAAGGTCGAGGAGGGTTCCCACAAAGTTATTTTTATAGACATACATCGCCTGCATTACCCCCACCTCCTGGTTGCGGAGTGAAGCGATCCGTTGAGGCATCATTCCTTGTGTGGTAGGAGTGTTAGGTGGGATGTAAGACGAGTGCAGCTCAAGTGTCTTGGGAACAGAAGACATGCTCATGCTGGCAGCCATCCGGGGCTCACGAGAGCCGCTACATCTCACATGTCAGGCAAGGATAACAGGCTAAAGTTTGGATTTACAAACCTTGAGATTGAGAAGAGCCCGGGGTTGCACTTCGGGGAAATTATGAACAGGCGATCACGTAGAAAAAAACCAGATCAGCAAATCTTGCGGGTTTCGTATCAAACTTAAACATTCGATCAATTTGCGACCCATATTACCGCTGATTTGAGATTGAAAAAGTGCAGAGCTTCCGCTAAACGATGAATGTGAACAAAATAACGTGGCAGGTTAGATCAGCGAACCTTGCGAAAGCTGAGTACACTCCGGGTTTCTGAGAAGAGGAAGTAAACGAGTTCGATGTGCTTCGAACGATATTACCGCCAATTTGAGATTGAGGAGGCATAGAGCTTCGGAGAGGACAATGTAAGCAGGTGGGGAATAGTAGGCTTGGATCGACAAACCTAGCGGGGGTAAATCGTGTATTCATTGGGTTTGATGCGATATTGTTGCCCAAATTGCCAATCTGAGGTTGAGAAGATCCAAGGCTTCAAGTCGAATGTTAGCCGCTCAATCCACGCCGCTCAATCCACCAAGAAAAAAATTGAGTCAACAGACCAGGCCGAAGATGGAGTCATTCGACGAATGGCAGCGGAACTCTTGCCGAGTTGAGGTGGATCGAAGACTTTGCTCGTGTTCGAATAATATGTCGTCCATTTCCTTTCTCATGACATCCATATCAACGGGGGACGAGTCAATATCCGAGCTGCTACTCGCATCAGCAAGCTTTCTTGAGCTGGGTTGTTGAGCAATTTTGTTGTCAGGAGTTAAAAATGAGAACGGGCTATCATCGTCTTCGATTTTCTTAGATGGCGGTTTTTTGGCACGATCCTTCATGAATTGGCGAAGATCTTCATTTTCATCTTCCTTTGCAGGATCTTTCTTTTTCTTTTTGAAATGCTTGTGCGCGTCGGCAGTTTCGGAGACCACAACGTTCATTTTGTGGGCATCGTCATCTAAGGTATTGTTATTAGATGATACCTGACGGTAGAATGCTAGCCAGTGGTAATATACCTTGATTCATGACAGCGTCAATGGGGTGCCGTATAGTGCCACTTGCATCAGAAGGTACGCGAGCGTCTGGACTAGGAATCCCAGGAGTCATCATCGACAATTGAGCTACATTAGAGTGATCCGACTGTGAGTCGGTGGTGGTAGGGGCAAGCAATGATAACTGGTGAGAGATGGCGATTAGATTTATTGTCGGTGCCAAACATGAAACTGCAGTGGCTCGGACTGACCTGGTGTTCCGTACGGACGCTTATCTCAGTCTGGATATTAACAGCAAGGGCCGCCGCGAAGAATTGGAGGGGATGTTGTGAGGAACAAACGCGGTAGAATGCTCGGAAGCACTGGAGACTACCACTATTTGATGGAAGTACGTGATGGTCTTCAAGTTGCTACAGGTAGAGAAGGACGACGGCCGAATTGCGTGGAATAAAAAGTCGGATGATGTATTGTTGAGGGCAGAGAAAGCGATGTTGAGGGATTTGCGGGAAATTCGAAGCGATAGACGCATATCTACCGCCGCTGTGAGCTTGTGTTCTTGCGGTCAGACAATTGGTCGTCAGACTTACAAGGGATCCAGTATTTGATACTGGAGTAGTTTGCTAGTCAGAAGAAAGTCCTTGGTGTGCAAGGGCTCTGCACAGCACTTGGACCCTAAAAGGCTTCACTGGGTTTGCAATTGTGTGGTCAGTGGGCGCTTTGATGGTGAGGCACAGGGTCCGATGTTGTTCAGTCCTTAAGTATTTCATATCGTTAAAGCAACGATAAATTCCTGGGTGGACTGGGATGGGTTAAGTGAGATTCTGGGGAGGAGGGCGAGACAAGAGTGGGGGCGGCATACCCTTTATTAATATGATGTACTTAGGACGACCGTCCTTGGCGCGAGTCGGGAGTCACGTGATATAAAATACCCTGTGCTTTCAGCAAGGTGGTCGCCTGGTAAACGCTAAAACAATAAAGGCTTCAAGCACAGAGCACATATCATGTTGTTTTCCAAGCATGGATTCCAGGGGAACACCGATGAGTGGAAGAGATCGTTGAAATTAAAGGGGCTTGTCCTGCCCTCCATTCTTTTTTTCATGCCAGTTCCAGAGGCGACCATTGTAAGTCAGGATGTGACAGGCAACAGAGCAAAGAGGGGAGGCAAGAAGTGGCGGATTGTCTACAGAGGCTGCACGCCCAGTGTCCATGAAGTATATGAAGGAAGAAATGACAAAGTCTCAGGCATGAATGGCGACGGCTCAAGCTCGTTTTTGGAACGGGAAAGCCCGACCATCAGCGTCGGCGTGTGATGCCGTTGCCAGCCATCAACGGTTGATGTTGGGTTTATTTTCCACCACCACCATCTTCACCATTACCCGTGCCCCTCCCTGCTCTCAGGATGTGGGCTGGCCCATGTTGGTCAGACGAACGGATATGAGGAGAAACAGGGAGACCGCGCAGTGGGAGATCCAACCACCAGCACCTTCGACGACGCGACCACCATGACGCGTTATCCCCCCCCCCACCGCGACGCAACAAACGACGACGATGAGGACTACTACCGACCTCGATGATGATTATGAGGGTGAGGGCGAACTGCCACTACTCGACCACCGTCGACGATCATGACATCCACGGCCGTTCCACAACCATAGCTTCCCTCACCCGTCCCATGACCCTGGCGACCCACGGCCAAGTTGGTACCGCCGTCCTGACCAACACCACCACGAATAGGACGTGGCTACTAAGTCTCGGAGTCAACGAGCACTACAAGGATCGCAAGCGCCGTGGAAACGGCATCGATGTGATGTCCAGATAAGAAGGGCATAGCGAATGGATAGTGTGGACCACGACCAAAGTGAGTACCCCAACCCACTGCGCCCACCCCAGAGCGCTGACATCTTGACTGGACACTAGGCACCCCCCACGCCACGACCACCACCGCCCTCCACAACAATAATAACGACGAGTACACGTGCAGTGGGAAGCCCAAGTGGTTTTCTCCGATCCCTTTCTTCTCAGGCCCCATTAACGACCTTAAACCTCACACAGCACCGGCTGCATAGAAACTACTAGGACGACCAGTAATGGCCGACCGACGCCTATGAAATGACATTAACATTGACCACACAACCACCACCCTCGACGATGGCATGATGACAAGGACAAGGACCCCTGCCTTTGACGCCAACACGACAACCACCACTGCGATGACACAACTGCGAAGACGATAGCCATAACCACCATCGCCCTCGGCAACAACCACGGCGCGGGCGAAGCACACCACTAGACCCCACTGCCGTTTCACCACCATCGCACTCCTGGCCCATTCCACAACAACCACCATCGCCCACGGCGAAGCTGAGAACCTGCCAACGCCATCGCCACGCTCACTGACCACAATCCCCACGGCATCGTCTTGACAGCCCCGTCGTTTCACTGTCCCATTATCTTGCCTACAAGGATAACCCAATGTAAACGACAACACGCCAAATCTGCCCTCACCGACACCTTGCGACCACAAACACAGTGCACCAACACCAGCTCCAGCTTTGAGGTGAGGGAGCACCCTCACCAGTGAGCATCTTCCCCCTCCTCTTTTGTCCCTCGGGTATCATGTATTATGTAGCATAAATAAATCCCCGACTCGATACGTTACGTAAGTAACGGAGAGAGAGGGTGTTGTGGACCGCAAAAAATTTCCCATCTATCAATGTGTTTGCAAAAGTAATGGTGAATATTTCTATAACGGTGTTTGGAAAAATGCTTGAAAAAAATACCACAATCTTTCGTTCAGAATCGTTCTTACCTTTTGGCACCTTTCTGCAGTAAAACATGTATTCGTCTTCCCCTCGCGTGCTCCTCATCGTGCGTTCCAAAAAAAACCCTTATGTAAGTAAAAGTGTACCTCGTATGATAATGCTCAGATCATCATCCCGATTCTCTCGTCTCGTCCTAGGCCTTTTACGGTAAGTAGTACCCTCGCGTCATTTGATTGTTTTTGCCTAGTCTCGTACCGAGATCAAGAGTGAGAGGGGATTTGACTGAGCGTACGTTATATTTCTGGTATGTACATATAAAGTTTCCCATTTCCTCCTTCCTTCACCTTACTGCTGTATCCAAAAATTTACGTCATAAATTGTATGTTTCCATAACTCCCATCGTTCATATTAACCGTATCGATCTTATATTACTGTATATATAACAATTTATTTTTTTCCCTTCAAAAAACGAGTCGGGGACCCGGCGCAAAGCGCCGCTAAGGATACATTTTTTCCCCTTCATATTTTACAAAAGTACCCATTCATGAAAAAAGACTTGTGTTGCCATGCCATGCCATGGCCTTCAGGTCATTGTTTTCTTGAATTCTTTGGGCTGCTGGCCCTATTTATATTTTCTCTCCTTTCATTCTGTAATCTATAGTATGTAGCCGAGACCCTGTACTGTAGTTCTTCATATGTTTGTCCTCTGGAGCTTTCCATGGACAGCCCGATCTCATGAACGACTAATTGATTTCAACAGTTAGAACCTGGTGTGAAAGAGATATGATATTTTTTACGAGTCGCTCTAAGTTAATGCTGCATAAAAACTAAGAATTCAAGGCGTACCTTTGCACATTGAAGATGAGCATTGGGGAGTTGAGCCGCAACAGGCCGCGCACCATGAACCAATGCGAATGGGAGGGTCTGCAACTGGCATTGATAGTACGATCCCGAGGCACAAGGAGAAAGAGAAGAGCGTGAGTTGAAGGCGCCAAAGGTTCATTGTTTCGATTTGGGACCCAGTGGGTAGTTGAGATGACCTATGATATTTCGAAATCGAGTTAGGTTAACTTGTTCGAGTTTAGGGGGACAGATCCACATACTATTGTCACTGGCGAATCAAAATATGCACCGGTTGGCGAGTGCTACTCAGAAGCAAGGAACTTGAAGTATGGGAAGAAGAAGACGTTGAAGATGGACTATTAATTAGCAATAATGCAGCGCATTTGAAGGATTCTTGGTGAGAAGAAAGTGTTCAACTTTGATTACTTGATTTCGCAGTCTAGGCAAATCCGAGGATCCTAGGAGGGTTTGATTCGGACGCCCGTTCTTGACAATAACTTGTGAAACCGCCACAACTCTACGTTCCGGTATCATCGCTGATTCGACCCGAGTCCAAATTCAATCGCGCTAAAACCGACAAATCTTGGTCGAATCAAAAACCAAATGAATTCATCGGCTGTTCTCTACGTTACCAGCTGGAATCGCTGTGCTCGACAAACAAACAATCTGACCGCAGTTTACGCGAGGACGTTTTCCAACCACCTTATTTATTGCGCAATTCATTTACTCAGCACTCTCGTCTGTAGTGCTACTTATGGTCGCGAATTCTGAATTACTATTTTCGGCTTAGTATTTGCCAGTCTGCCATCTGGCAGCAACGGCTCGGTGTCGCCAAAAATGAGTGGCACCGCCGGGCCCCTTTTTCCTCATTCATATTAGCGTCGAGTTTTAATTTAAGTTCCTACTAACCCAGTTGATAGATTACGAGCATGCAAGATCTTCGAGCGCAGTTATGTTAGGAAAGGACCCCTGAAATTCATGCTAAATGCCTGATTCCCACGCGGGAAATTCAAGTTGTCGCAAATTCCTGAGGTCAAGTGGGAAAAATGTTCCTCTTTTTGTATCACGCGCACGTGTAGTGTTCATCTCCAAGCGTGACGCTGCAGCGCTAAGGTACGAGACAGGGAGTTATAAGAAAATCTCACTTTTGAGATATTCTGTGTTAGACCCTTATAAATTAATCCCTGCAGGGAGCAGATTCGACGAAAAAGGGTATATTATTGATACTCTGTCTAAGCGCCGAGGCTTCATTTTTAGCGCCTACGGCGCCCTCGAAGTCCCGTGATCGCCATTCATTGAACTTGCGTAAATCTCCGATTTAAATAAACTCGATGAACATGGGGGTGAATTGAAAAAGGCCTGAGGTAATGTGCGGAGAAAAACCGAGAAAAAATTATGCCTGATCCCTCATGTGGAGAAAAATTGTCAAATTTGATGATTTTTGGATCAGGCATTTAACATGAATTTCAGGGGTCCTGTTAAAATGAAAAATTTCCTGAATCAAGGAGGGTCTTTCAGCAGAAGCAACCAGAATCGTTCCCATGATGCGTAGATCGATTTCCTGCGTCCTGTCGTTGAGATAACAATTCCATTTTGAGTACATCCAACGCGTGTACAGTGATGGTATATATTGAATGAGGTCCGAAAGGAGGATTCGCTTGGATAATATCTCCACTGGCAAGGACTGCTGAATTTGAATGTTCCTCTATGCGCCTCTGCGGGCTTTTCACACTCTGGGCCATTGGACGCAGATGATCCCTGATGACGCGTCGATAATAATCGGCGGCATCAAGGATATGTTTACTACAATTTGATGGGCAGGAGCTAGATTCGACTTCTTTTTCATCTTTGAGAAGCCACTCGATAGGCTCGACCCAGCCTCTCTGTATGATGGGGGATGTTCGGAGGTAATAGCGAGAAGGTTTATACTTACTATTGCCTCCGATCCGAATCCCTATCCCTTTTGAGAAAAACCACCAGCCGGCCATCTGAGGATGCATTGAACCTAGTATAAAGATTGGTTCCATGTTTCACTGATAATGATGATAAGTTGATCAGTTTACATTGGACCGGTTTAAATGCAGCCGTCTTTATGTAAGTAAGAAAGGGCTCAGCGCTAACTTTGCGCCCTAATACTGGTTCCCTTCCCTGCAAATGCCACTGTACATTCAAGAAGACTACAAACTCGAGTTGTTGTCGGCTATATTCTCGGCGATTGCCTATGGAATCGTGGTTGTTCTCTCTGGAAATTGCTTTCATCTAATCCAGAAAAAATGGGACATCTATCCCAATCGCATGCGGATCCTTCTCCCTGTTTATATTACAGTCATGCTCCTAAGCAGCACCTGGAGGATGGTCGGATCTATTTGTGAATTCATGGATGTTTTTACCCCACTACACGCCAGCGGCTCCTTCTTTTATTCATTCGCATTGCCTATCACTGTGACCATGTGGGGAGCAGATGGGTTCATGGTGAGGATTCTAATTCTTCACCAGGAACAAAGATTTACAATTCAATTGCAGATATGGCGTTGTCTCGTCTTGTATCGGGACGTTTCCAGAGGCCTCAGGGTTGTAATAATTGTCCTCCTTTCACTCCTTTCATTCGCTTCTTTTGGTAGGTCAATTTCAATTTCCACTCCCCCTCATTCAAATTGCTCATAAAATTTTTGAGTATGCGGTGTCTTGACGCTAGTCCAAGATGTGGCGTCCATCAGCAAGCTTGTGCACGCCGACCCAGCGTTCATTTCACTCTCCGCTCTCTTAAATATCATACTCGCAGCCCTGATCGTTTTCCGACTCGTTTACCATCAAAGATACGTTCGAGATGCCCTTGGACTGGAACATAAATTTCCCTACACCAACATTATCACCATGTGCGTTGAATCTTCAGCACTGATGGTCATTGTCGGTGGTCTGTACATCATTGTGTATTTCGTGTCGCCGCATGGGGAATATTTCATGTTCAACATCATCCCTCATATTTGCGTAGGTGGCTTAGAACTCAACGATTTCTGATGCACCTCTAAGATTTTTGATACCACTAGGTTATCTCCCCGCTCCTCATCGTCAATCGCGTTGCTATAGGTCGGGCCATACCCCCCACTTTACTGCCATCGGAGCAAGTGATGGCCTAGATTCGGTTCAACATTCCACTTCCAAACCCTTCCGGTCAAGAAGGAGAAGTTGTGATTTAGATATTTCCCTTGTTCCACGACTTCCACCCACCATAGCCAATAAATAGAATCATCTCAAGCAATGAATTATTTAATTTGTAACGCCATTGAAACCCACTCCGTCTTCACAATATCAAAAGTCACCTTTCATTCATAAAATTCCTCATGGCCCGTGGATTACTCATTTGAAGTCGAGGTGCGCTTGATCAACCTCCCATTTAATCCAAATGCTTTAGTTGGATTTTTTGCTCAGCAGTCATTCAAAGCCAAAGTTGGTTGATCACGGTAACGATCTATGAGACAAGACGTGATTATTTAAACGAAGAAAATAAGGGAGAGATAGAGAAATATAAATTGGCTTGAACAGTTAAACGGTAAGATTCAGCACGAATCGGCAACTTAACGTGAGGTTTAACTTTAGGGTTTGGCCCCTTAAGGTCTAATTAAATATGGCAATCGAACAGAGACTGTACAGAATCGCTCACCACTCAGCCTTCATGCCTGGGTTGAGGGATGTAGATACTTTTTGGCACCACGAAATCTTGCTGAGACACAGATGCTCCCCATTTCAGGCTCAAATTTTGTGTTGTTGATGGGCTATGAGAGGTTAGTTGGAATCGACATGGCGAGCATTGAGGGAATAGTAAGAAAGATGACTTCGAAGGTCAACTAAAAACTGGGTGATACGAGAGCAACGAGTTGAAAAAAAAAAAACGACCTAGCGACCTAGTTCCTAGTTGAAAGTGGTGCCGCTGTAGAAAGGGAGAGCATAGAAGTTTTCGAAAGGGTATTTATTTAATAACCTAGTTGGAAACTCAAGTTTCTATAGCTGGGGGGAAGTAGGGTTGAGACTTACCTGCAACACCAGCCTTTTTTCTTCCCTTGAGGCCCTGTGACAAACTTCGATTACGGGGATCGCCTGGAAGTTCCAGACACCCTAGGCCCAGGCAAGAGCCCGGGACGGTGGAGCCCCGCCACTCAGAGGCGGCGATCTTGAAATTCCACCCCGTCGCTCGTCTTCCAAAGCCGGCCCCCTGTGTCGACAAGGCACATGAAGGACTTATCCTGGATTCCTGGTTGAAGTCAATGCGCACTTAGAAGTGGCTGGAACTAGTCAGTGGACTCAAAGAGGACCCAGTGATAAAATGTAGAAGTACACACCTCTTTTACGAGGAACGAGTGAGAAATGTTAGGATGGTGGAGGTGGAGGTGGAGGTGGAGGTGGAAGAAAGATAGACAAGACGCTCTGTCATTAATTGCGTTTGCAAGAGGCCTTTCAACTTCACCCATAACGCGAAGGACTTGAAAGGTAGGTATGCCGTAGCTTGCTGCCAGATTAAGTCGAGAAATAGAGAACCAAGCGCCAATGAGGTGCGAAAGGGTGCGAGGATAACTCATTATTGGCAAGGCTTTCTGAGCAAGTTGTCGCTTTTCTTTGATTAGCCCCATCGAATTTTCCAGACAGCATCATTTGCAAACAGCAGTTTTTATGTTTGTGGACAGGAAGAGGACGTGGTTGAACATGGGTGTTATGAGCAGTCGCAGATTGGTTTACAGCTCTGTGGTTTCGTCTGGAATCGACCATTTCCACCAGCTTGAAAGCCATTCGGGATTCATTGCTCAGATGGTGGTTATCCCGTTCTACACAACATATCACATGAATTATCACATTAACAAGCGAGAGGGAACGAAGCAGCACCTACGTAAACCAAGATCAAACGGATGAACAAAGAAAAAAGCGGCTGACAAGACTCTCTGGTCCACCTCCCCGCTCAAACACAAATAGATGAATCCGCACGAGGATCCAAAACAATTTAAACCTAGAACGATATCCAATCATAAGCAGAACAAATAAAATATCAAACACTTACGCGATATACTTATGCATGACACCTCCCTCACTATCATAAAAATAGGCCTGTTGAGGCAAAGAAGGGCCGCGATCATCGAGAATCTCAGTGGGCGGCGCGCATCATGTCTGGAAGGCGAAGATAATGACAACTTTGGGGTTCTGTACGTCAACGTCTATCCCACATAGTTTCAAACCGGAGCTGCCACAAGTCAGCTATCCAGCACTCAAAAAGAAGGTAAGGGTCATGCATTCTCATTTCGAGTTGTCGAAGGATATGTGAATGAGCGGATAATTTGAACCTGCGATTGGTAGTCAGAAGAGACATGCCCAGTAAAATCAGGCATGGCTGTGGGAAGAAACGAGCATATCTCTCAAATACACCACTTGCGAGCTAGTTAAGTAAATGATTTGTTAGAAGTTATTGCAGTCATTACAATTTGTTGCGTCATGGATATCTATGTTACGCAAAGGCCGAGGCGCCATATTCTGTCAATACTAGCAATGCGCGAGACACGTGTCAACTATAGGAAATAACGAATATGCATAAGACATACCATGAAACTTGACCATTTACTGCTTTTTAGAACTCTCCAATTCATGATAATCTTTCGTCAGCGACTCCTGAAGACCCAACGATATGAGGAAATTTGAACGCAAACAAACGAGAGAGGAACACGAACCAGCTCCTGTTTCTTTTTCTCGATCTACAGAACCTAAGCATGATACCAAAAAAGATGGCTGCGAAATCCTCACCTCAGCCCTCATCTTCGCTAGCTGTTCTTGCTCATGACGGTGGATGTATTCATCTAAATGACATCAGTAAAATGGGCGGCATTGCAATTCTAGAAACCACATACCTTCATGGGCCTTCTCTTTTTTGCTACACACCCAAAAGTAACGCCTCAGAAACCTCGGGTGAACACGTGAAAGCAAACAACGTACTTGAAACCCTTGGACTGGGCAACAGTTCCCTCTGTACGCCCATTGAACATCCTGATGGCAGCAAGGGCGCGCGGAGTCCGACGCGCGACAACACTGTGGTGGTTTGCGACGCGAGACAACAGTGTAGACAACATTGTGTGGTGGTTGGAACTGTGTAGAGTGTTCGGCAGTTCGAGGAAGAGGTCACAATTGTGACGAATCCCGTCACGTTACTTTTCTTTTACACCGCCATGTCGACTTTCCTCAGGCAAGCCGCGAACGTCGTACGTGCCCCGTCGCCCACGTCCATACAAAATATACTTATCACCAGATCTACAGGCCCGCCAGGCATCATCAAAGCGCGCTTTCGCGTCCTCGGCCGTGTCACGCAAGGGTACGTCCTTCACCGTTGACGAACCCGTACCTCCGCTTATTCCGAATCCACCCGCAGACCTCGTCCAGGACCTTTACCTTCGCGAAGTAAAAGCATACAAGCCTATACCCACGGTGAGCAATTTACGACCACCAAAACCTCACAGGAAACCAAAGAATTATGAACTCATGTCACCATTTTCTGGTTCCCATTAGGCTAAAGATGCACACGTCGGAGCCGTGAAGAAATTCACGTTACCACCTTCCCCCAAATCGCCCGCCCTCCCAACCGACCTCGCTGCTGAGCTCGAGGCATACGACGCCCAGGAACCCACTGCCGCCGCTCCTGCCGTCCAGGCAACCTCCGCCACGGAAGAGGGTACAGGTGGTGCCGAGGAATTCCTTGCTTTCCTCGAACAGGATCTCCCTAAAGTCGAGCACCACCATTAGAGTCCCACGCTACCGTAGAAAGTAGGAACAAATTCATTTATTTTGGCCAAAATTTCTTTACACCGAGTTGGTTGAGAATCGAGGGCTGAAAACAGAACCTTTGTGAGGTGTGATCAAATTCTAGGGCTACATAAACATGCGGTAAGTAGAACCATAGATAGATAGATAGATATAGTTTTGCTGATAAAATACAGATTAAAACCCCAAATGACGACGTAAACTATGGGAAAGCGACTGGATGTGGCAGGTATTAGTATGTAACAGTGATGATGATGTGCAGTATCTATGCTAGGGGGGTTGCAAATGCAACAATAAGAACGAACGAAATAGCGGTAGCCTTACGGCCAGGAAAGCGATCAATAAACCTATGAGAAGAAATAAAGCGAAGACTTGATATCCTCCACTTTGAATGTACCACGCGTCGGCACAGGGGGGATAATATCCGTAAACTTCACGAATTTGCCTGCAAGCAATGGTGACGCCTCCATCTTCTTGTTGGGTCTTGGGGATTCCTCCTCGTTTGTTGACTCAAGAATCTGAGTGCTCATGCCAGAGGCCGCGGTATCATCATCGACGATTTCTATAAGGTCCCTAAGCTTCGAAGCACCCAATTTTTCCGCCTGCTCTGCCGTCACTCGAAGACGACTGCCAGCGGCTTTCAATTTCTTAAGGAACTGAGTGCCGTGGCTGTCGATACTCTCGAGTGGGATTTGGTGGTTGGCATAGCGTTCACGGAACTTGTGAAAAAGTTAAATAAATTAGAACAATGTTAAACGGCGACTTGGTCTGCGCACCTCTTGATCAAGTCTTTCCAGAATACCAGAAGAATGAAGATGGATAAATGTATCACGAATGATTGCAGACATTTGATCGACATCGCCGGGGTGTGTCCAGTAAGAATCGTGGACGGAGGCGAACGTAAGACCGTTTTTCTAAGGAAGAGAAATTGAGTCCAGAAGCAAGACTACCCATAATCGAAATATTCTTACCCTACACTCCAAAGCAGTCAACATCATGTGAGTCGCATCAAGACTGTGGATAAAGTTTGGTGGGAAGGCGGAGGCTTGCTTCGCCGTATTGACTAAAGGAAAAAAAAAAAAAGGTAGTACATATCAGGTGGTTGTTCTACGCCAGAATGAGAAAGAAAAAAACCTCACCCTCAGCAGCCTTGTACGGATCCGAAATATACACAGACTGAATGGCCGTCTCCACCTGCCTTCTCGCTGTCTTTCTATAAGGCTGCACAATGGGCAGGCCCATCGATGTTGTCCAGATTACCGAAGTCATTTGTTCCTTCTTCACCTGATTCATAGGCAACGAGATCATAGTTTCGCCTTTCGGGCCTTGGCGCAACCCAAGACGGTTTTCGTGAATGGACTTTGATACGAGGCGCGCACACAGGTTGAGCCAGTTCTGGATAGTTTGTGCACCCTTGAATGTATCACCGATAGTAGCGAGCACCTAATGACATAGACAATCGTTAGCAGCGACCACTGGAAAAATTAAAATTTTCACCAACCTTCTTGGCCAAGTAGGATGAAGCTTTCCAGCACAGCTCCTCTGAGATATCCCCTCTATCGCGTAACTGCTTCTCGATTTGTTCTCGAGCCCCAACGAAAGTCACACCATACACCGTCGTCATCACCTATGAAGCATTTACATAAGAAAAAATAAGCAAAGCCACCCATTAAATTTTTTAAAAGACGACGCACAGTTTGCTTAACGACCTTCCTCGACACTTTGCCCATCAAAAG
>Ga0307517_10006721_pt1 | contig 16929 bp, 9 predicted proteins | sample 23_EM_MG_FD_194515 | JGI IMG/M metagenome (GOLD analysis project Ga0307517, IMG submission 194515) | Populus trichocarpa ectomycorrhiza microbial communities from riparian zone in the Pacific Northwest, United States - 23_EM | ecosystem: Host-associated > Plants > Roots > Unclassified | place...
GGTCGGGCTGAACGGCTGGATCAAGATCGCCGCCGACGGCACCGTGATGCTGGCGATGAACCGCAGCGAGATGGGCCAGGGCGTGCACACCGCGTTGGCGATGCTGGTGGCCGACGAGCTCGACGTGCCGCTCGCGAAACTGCGGCTGATCCAGGCCGGCCCCGACAAGCTCTACGGCAACGTCGCCGGCTTTGTCGGCACGCTGCCGTTCCACCCGAGCGACAGCGAACCGGGCGCCGAGACGCGCACGGTCAAGACCGGGCAATGGCTGGTCGCGAAAGTCGCGCGCGAACTCGGCATCAGCATGACCGGCGGTTCGTCGACGGTTGCCGATGCCTGGGACGTGCTGCGCCTCGCGGCGGCGACCGCGCGTGCGCAGCTGCTCGGCGCCGCGTCGCTGAAGTGGCGGCTGCCCGCCGACGAGCTCGTCATCAGCGACGGCCTGATCGGCCACGGGTCGGGCCAGACGGCTCACTTCGGCGAGTTTGCGAAGGCCGCGGCGGCGATGCCGGTCAGCAACGTCAGCGTCAAGGAGGCGAAGGACTGGAAGCTCATCGGGACGCGCGCGCCGCGCACCGACGTGGTCGCGAAGAGCAACGGCACGGCCGAGTTCGGTATCGACGTGCGTCTGCCCAACCTGCTCTACGCGGTCGTGCGCCATTGCCCGATGCTGGGCGGCAGCCCCGGCGCGGTGAATCCGGACGCGGCGATGAAACTCGCCGGGGTCGAGCGCGTCGTGCGCCTGGGCACGTTCGCCGGCTCGACCGACGCGCTTGCGGTCGTCGGCCGCAGCACCTGGCATGCGAAGCAGGGCGCGCAGGCGCTGCAGGTCGAGTGGCAGGCGCCGCCGGCCGGCGTGCTGAGCAGCGCGGCGATCATGAAGGCGCTCGAAGCGAGCGCACGCAGCGCCGCGGCGGAGCAGGGCGGGCTCGCGTTCTACAGCCGCGGCGATGTGGCCGCGGCCGCGAAGAGCGCCGTGCGCCGCGTCGAGCAGGTCTACCGCGCGCCCTATCTCGCGCACGCGACGATGGAGCCGATCAACTGCACCGCCCGCGTGACGGGCGAGGGCGCGGCGCGGCGCGTCGAGGTCTGGGCGCCGACGCAGATGCCGGGCGCGGCGCGGGCGATCGCGGCGCGGGCCGCCGGCGTGGCCGAGCGCGATGTGACCGTGCATGTCACCTACCTCGGTGGCGGTTTCGGGCGGCGCCTCGATGTCGATTTCATCGGCCAGGCAGTGCGCATCGCCCTCGAGACCGACGGCCGGCCGGTGCAGCTGGTGTGGCCGCGCGAGGAAGACTTCACGCACGATTTCTACCGGCCTGCCGGGGTTGCGGTGATGCAGGCGAGCCTGGATGCGCAGGGCCTGCCGACGAGCCTGGCCATTACTAGCGCGGGCGACGCAATTTCGCCGCGCTGGATGGAGCGTGCGCTACCGCAGCTCGCAGGCCCGATCGACCTGCCCGACAAGACCACCAGCGAAGGCCTGTTCGACCAGCTCTACGGCATCGCAAACCAGCGCATCGCGCACGTGGCCACGCGCAGCTTTGTTCCGATCGGCTTCTGGCGTGCGGTCGGCCATTCGCACAACGCGTTCTTCTCGGAGTCGTTCATCGACGAGCTCGCGTTCGAGGCCAAGCAAGACCCGGTCGCGTTTCGCCTCGCGCTGCTGAAGGAGGCGCCGCGCCATGCGGCGGTGCTGAAGCTCGCCGCCGAGAAGGCCGGCTGGCCGGGCCACGGCCCGGCGCGCCCATTGGCGGCCGGCCGCGCACGCGGCGTGGCGCTGCACGAGAGCTTTGGCAGCGTCGTCGCGCAGGTCGTCGAGGTCTCGCTGGTCGGCGGCCAGCCGCGCGTGCACCGCGTCGTGTGCGCGGCCGATGTCGGCATCGTCGTGAACCCGGGCATCGTTGCGCAGCAGATGGAAGGCGGCGTGATCTTCGGCCTGAGCGCGGCGCTGTTCGGTCGCATCGACATCGACGCCAGCGTCGTCAGGCAGCGCAACTTCCCCGACTACGCGATGCTGAAGCTGGCCGATTCGCCGCGCATCGAAACCCACCTGATCGCGAGCACGCGCCACCCCAGCGGCGTCGGCGAGCCGGGCACGCCGCCGATCGCGCCGGCACTGGCCAACGCCTTGTTCGCGTTGACCGGCAAGCGCCTGCGTGATCTGCCGCTGACGCTCTGACGAGGGCCGAGCGCCGGGCCGCTCCCAAGCCGGCCCGCATCACCTCGGGGGATCGCCTGGCGTACCCGTCAGGCGAGGGGCACCATCAGGCGCGGGCTTCGAAGACGAGGTTGAACGGCGTCTCGGTGGCGCGCCGGAAGCGGCCGAAGCCGCCCTTGCCGACGACCGAGCGCAACCGGCCTTCGCCGGCCTGCGCTCCGAGGCACATCGCGCCGTCCTGCGCGCGCGAGGCCGGCGTGCAGATGCAGGTCGAGGCCGAGTAGTAGATCCGGCCGACCGGGTTCAGGTTGTCTTCGAGCCGGTCGTTCGCAAAAGGCTCGACGATGAGCCAGGTGCCGTCGGGCTTCAGCGCCTGCTTCACGTGCCGGGACGCGCCGACCGGGTCGCCCATGTCGTGCAGGCAGTCGAAGACCGCGACGAGGTCGTAGTCGCGGCCCGGGAAATCCTGCGCCCGCGCGACCTCGAAGCTGACGTTCTCGGCGACGCCGGCCTTCGCGGCGGCCTCGCGCGCGTGGCGGATCGACGGCTCGTGGTAGTCGAAGCCGACGAAGCGCGATTTCGGATAGGCCTGCGCCATGATGATGGTCGAGGCGCCGTGGCCGCAGCCGACATCGGCGACGCTCGCACCGGCCGTCAGCTTCGCTTCGACGCCCTCGAGCGCCGGGATCCAGTTGCTCACCAGGTTGGCCACGTAGCCGGGTCGGAAGAAGCGCTCGGTGCCGTTGAACAGCGCCGGGCTGTGCTCGTGCCACCCCATCCCTTCGCCGCTGCGGAACGCCTCGATCAGCTTGGGCACCGCCGCGAACATCGCGATCGCGACCTGGAACGCGCCCGGAATGAACGCCGGACTGCCTTCGACCGCGAGCGCCAGCGCCTGTTCTTCGCTGAGGCTGAACTTGTGCGTCTTGGCGTCGTAGTTCGCGTAGCCGCTGGCGGCCTGCGCCGACAGCCATTCCAGCACGTAGCGCGCGTCGCAGCCGGTCTTGGCGGCGAGCGACTCGGCCGCCATCGGCTCCTCGGCGAGCGCCTTGTACAGCCCGAGCTGGTCGCCGATCACGACCGTGCTGGCATGCGCGACAGCCCCCATGTCGCGAACGAAATTGTTCATGAAGTCATTGAGCTTCTCTTCGTTGATGGCCATGTCAAGTCTCCGGTGACGAGATCGCGAGGCGCGCAGGCTGCGGTGGCGAACCGGCCCGCGCCTCGCAGCGGCACCGCACCACCGATGATGAAGAAGAGTCTCCCGTTCAGTATCGGCGCCCGGGCGCCGGTTTGACACCCCGAAATGGATGGCCGATCAGGCCGGCGGGCGGCCCGGCATGCGCCGGCTCAGGTGGCGCGCCAGCGAGACGCGCAAGGTGGACGCGTCGACCGGCTTGGTGAGGAAGTCGTCCATGCCGCAGGCGAGCGCCTCGTCGCGCTCCGAGACGAGCGCGGCGGCGGTCAGCGCGATGATGGGCAGCTGCTGCGGCGGGTAGTGCCCGCGCAGTTCGCGCGCCGCCTCGTGGCCGCTCATCACCGGCATCTGCACGTCCATCACCACGGCATCGAACGGGTCGCCGGCATGCACCGCCGCGTGCACCGCGTTGATCGCCGTGCGGCCGTCGACGGCCTGCACGACGCGCACGCCCCAGTGCTCCAGCATCGCCACCGCGATCATCATGTTGACCGGGTTGTCCTCGACCATCAGCACGCGCGCGTCGACCAGCTGCTGCAGGTCGCTCGCCTCGGTGCTGAGCGCCGCGGCCGCCGGGGCGCTGTCGGGCAGCGGCAGCTCGGCCCAGAAGGTGCTGCCGTGGCCGGGAACGCTGTCCACGCCGACGCGCCCGCCCATCAGCTGCGCCAGGTCGTGACAGATCGACAGGCCCAGGCCGGTGCCGCCGAAGCGCCGCGTGGTCGAGCTGTCGCCTTGCGAGAACGGCCGGAACAGCCGCTCGCGCATCTCGGCCGTCACGCCCGGGCCGGTGTCGGACACCGCGAGCCGCAGCCCGCCGCCGACCGCCGGCGCGGCCTCGATGCGCACATGGCCGCGCGGCGTGAACTTGAGCGCGTTGGTGATGAAGTTCGACAGGATCTGGCGCACCCGCACCGGGTCGCCGCGCACCGTGACGGGCACCTGCTCGTCGATGGCCAACTGCAGGCTCAGGCCCTTGACCTCGGCCAGCGCGCGGTACGCGTGGTGCACCGCGCGCAGCGTGTCGTGCAGGTTGAACGGCGTGTCCTCGAGCGCGAGCCGGCCGGCCTCGATCTTCGAGACGTCGAGGATGTCGGACATGATGCCCGCCAGGCTCTGCGCGCTGTCGAGGATCTGGCCCAGGTACTCCTGGCGCCGGGCTTCGCCGAGGTCGCTGCGCATCGCCAGCCGCGCCAGCCCGAGCAGGCCGTTCAGCGGGGTGCGGATCTCGTGGCTGGTGTTGGCGAGGAACGCGCTCTTCGCGCGGCTCGCAGCCTCGGCGGCGTCGCGCGCGGCGGCGAGGGCGGCGTCGAGACGGCGGCGCTCGGTCACGTCCTCGGCGATCCAGATCGTGCCGCCGCGGCTCGGGTCGGTGGCGTCCACCGCCTGCGCCAGCAGCCGGCACCAGAACGTGCTGTCGTCGGCGCGCCGCATGCGCCGCTCGGTCTCGAACGGCTGGCCGACGCTCAGCAGCGGCCCGGCGAGTTCGCCGATCTCGCGGTAGTCGCGCGCGGTGGCCCAGACCACCGAACCGGGCTGGCCGCACAGGGCGCCACGCGCCCAGCCGAACATGCGCTCGAAGTACGGGTTGGCATCGACGAAGCGGCTGTCGCGCGTGAACGCGATTCCGATCGAGGCGCGCTCCAGGATCGCGGAGTGCTGCAGCCGCGTGCGCTCGCTCTCGGTCACGTCATGGGCATTGACGACGAGGTAGTCGCGCTGGTCCATCACGAAGCGGCCGGCGGCGAGCTGCATCGACACCAGCTCGCCCGACTTGGCGACGAACACCGCGGGCAGGTCGACGACGGTGCCGTCGCGCTCGAGCACCGTCAGCAGGTGATCGGCGGCGCGCTGGTCGTGCCACAGCCCGAGCTCGGCGGCGGTGCGGCCGACGACCTCCTCGGCGCTGAAGCCGGTGAGGCGGCAGAACGCCGGGTTCACCATCGCGTAGCGGCCGCTCGCCATGTCGGTGAGCGCGATGCAGTCGGGGCTGGTGGCGAACAGGTGCGACAGCATCGCTTCGGAGCGCCGCAGCGCGCCCTCGACGGCCTGGCGCGCGGTGATGTCGAGAAAGATCGACAGGTTGGCCGGGCCGCTGGCCGTGTCGACGCGCACCGCGGTCGCCTGCACGCTGAGCGGGCGTCCGTCGATTGCGCGGATCGCGTAGTCGGCGACCGGCAGGCCGTCGCCGACACGCATGCGCTCGAGCCGGCTCAGGCGTTCGAGCATGCGCTCGCTGGTCGGCCCCGGGGGGAACATCCGCGCGACATTGAAGCCGTTCATCGCCGCCGCGTTGGCGAAGCCGAACAGGCGCGCCGCCGCTTCGTTGGCATCGAACACGACCCCGCGCCGGTGCAGCAACAGCGGCGACGGCGAGCGCGTGAAGAGCTCGCGGTAGCGCATCTCGCTGGCGGCGACGGCGCGCTGGCCGCGCACCTCGTCCGTGACGTCGCGCGCCACGCCCCAGTAGCCGCTGAACACGCCGTTCGCGTCGGTCCTGGGCTCGCCGCTCAGGCTCACGCTGCGCCACTGGCCGCTCGCGTCGCGCAGCTGCGCGACCAGGCCGCGGAACGGGCGGCGCGCGTCGAGTTCGGCGCGGTGGGCGTCGAGCTGCTCGTCGCTCAGGCCCATGTCGGCAAGCTGCCAGGGTTTGCTGGGCTGCGCGGCGCCGCGACCGGCGGCGGCAGCCGTCTCGGAGACATGGGTGAAGCGGCCCTGCGCGTCCTGCTCCCAGTACCAGTCGGCGGCGACCTGCAGCAGCGCGCGAAAGCGCCGCTCGCGCTCGGTCGTGGCGCGCAGCGAGTGATCGAGCACGCGCGCGATCACGCTGCCGCCGACCGCGCCGCACAGGATCACCAGCCACTGGAACAACAGCACGACGGTCAGCGGCACGGGTGCTGCGGCGGCGCCGGACGGCAGCCACCCGCCGGCCTCGAGCCCGGCCAGGCCGGCCAGCAGCGCCATCGCGGCAGCGCCGAGCCCGACGCTGATGCGCGGCCGCGTGATCGCACCGACGACGCAGACGAGCAGCGCACAAAACCCCAGCACCGGGCTGCGCACGCCCTCGTTCACGGCCACCGCGACCAGCGCCGCCAGCAGCATCTCGACCAGCGCGGCGGCGCACAGCGCCAGCGTCATCGGGAACTGTGGCGCCGTGCTGGCGCGCACCGCCAGTCCGCACCCTGCCGCGAAGACGAGCAGGCCGGCGACGAGCGCGATCCGGGCCGCCGGTGGCAGTCCGACCGGCACGGTCGTCAGCAGCGCCGCGCACACGAATCCGGCCGCGGCGGTGGTTCCGAAAAACAGCCGTCCGATGGTCCGCGCGGCGGGTTCAGGCGGCTCAGCGTCGGCCATGCGAAGGGCGGGATGCGCCATGCGGCTTCAGACTCCCATCGGTTCCGAGTGCCTCTGCGGGCATCTTCGGCAAATTCGGGCAAGGCCCACGGCGAGCGAACCGTGGCGCGTGCGAACCGCTGGATGTTACGACGTCGGCCGCCGCCGTGGGGCGCGAACCGACGGGCGCCGACCGGTCGGGCGCGGGCCTGCGGCGGTCAGACCGGGGCGGTGGTGTGGCGGGCGCTGTTGAGCTCGGCGCGCGTCGCGAGCGCGGCCTGCCGGGCGGCCTGCGCGAAGTTCTCGCCGCGGCTCGCGTACAGCACCGCGCGCGACGAGCTGACGATGATCGGCGCCGTGGTGTGCCCGTTCGCATCGGCACGCCAGCCGGCGCGCACCGTGGCTGCCGCGTCGCCGCCTTGCGCGCCGATGCCGGGGATCAGCAGCGGCAGCGTCGGCGCGAGCGCACGCACGCGCTCGATCTCTTCGGGGTAGGTCGCGCCGACGACCAGCGCGAGCTGGCCGCCGCGGTTCCATTCGCCCTGCGCGAGGCGGGCGATGTGCTCGTACAGCGTCGTGCCGCCGGCCAGCGCCTGCGCCTGCAGGTCGGCGCCGCCGGGGTTGGAGGTGCGGCACAGCAGGATCGCGCCCTTGCCTTCATAGCGCAGGTAGGGCTCGATCGAGTCGAAGCCCATGAACGGCGACAGCGTCACCGCGTCGGCCCGGTAGCGCTCGAAGACCTCGCGCGCGTACTGCTCGGCGGTGCTGCCGATGTCGCCGCGCTTGGCGTCCAGGATCACCGGCACATCGGGCGCGGCCTGGTGGATGTGGGCGATCAGGCGTTCCAGCTGCTCCTCGGCGCGCTGCGCGGCGAAGTAGGCGATCTGCGGCTTGAACGCGATCACCAGGTCCTTGGTGGCATCGACGATGGTGGCGCAGAAGTCGAAGATGCGGCTCGGGTCGTCCTTCCACGAACCCGGGAACTTGGCCGGATCGGGGTCGAGGCCGACACACAAGACCGAGTCGTTGCGCGTTTCGGCGCGGGCGAGGTGGGCGACAAAGTTCATGACAGCCCCCCGTCCGATGAGTACATCGGCCGACCCCCCAAGGGGGCGCGGGCCGGCTTGGGAGCGGCCCGGCGCTCGGCCCGCAACGACGACGTTGACTCAGGGTGTCTCATGGGTGCGCTACCGGATGCGTTGGGCGAGTTGAGCGGCGTGGCCGGTGTAGCTGGCAGGCGTCATCGCGAGCAGGCGTTCGCGCTCGGCGGCCGGGATCTCGAGCGTCTGGATGAATTCGGTGATCGCCTCGCGCGTGATCGTCTTGCCGCGCGTCAGCGCCTTCAGGCGCTCGTAGGGGTTGGGCAGGTTGTAGCGGCGCATCACGGTCTGGATCGGCTCGGCCAGCACTTCCCAGGCGCCGTCGAGGTCGGCGGCGAGGGCCTCGGCGTTGACCTCGAGCTTCTCGAGCCCGCGCAGCAGCGAGTCGTAGCCCAGCACCGCATAGCCCAGCGCGACGCCCATGTTGCGCAGCACGGTGCTGTCGGTCAGGTCACGCTGCCAGCGGCTGATCGGCAGCTTCTGGCTCAGGTGCGTGAGCAGCGCGTTGGCGAGGCCGAAGTTGCCCTCGGCGTTCTCGAAGTCGATCGGGTTGACCTTGTGCGGCATCGTGCTCGAGCCGATCTCGCCTTCCTTCGTGCGCTGCTTGAAGTAGCCCAGGCTGATGTAGCCCCAGACGTCGCGCGACCAGTCGATCAGGATCGTGTTGGTGCGCGTGACCGCGTCGAACAGCTCGGCCATGCAGTCGTGCGGCTCGATCTGGATCGTGTACGGGTTGAACGTCAGGCCGAGCTGGGTCTCGATGACGCGGCGCGAGAAGGCCTCCCAGTCGAAGCCCGGGTAGGCCGCCAGGTGGGCGTTGTAGTTGCCGACCGCGCCGTTCATCTTCGCGAGCAGCTTCACGTCGGCGATGCGACCGCGTGCGTGCGTCAGGCGCGCGACCACGTTGGCGATCTCCTTGCCCACGGTCGTCGGGCTCGCGGTCTGGCCGTGCGTGCGGCTCAGCATCGGCACCGCGGCGAGCGCGTGCGCCTGGTCGCGCAGCCGCGCCAGCAGCTTGTCGAGCGCGGGCAGCAGCACCTCGCTGCGCGCCGCCTGCAGCATCAGGCCGTGGCTGGTGTTGTTGATGTCCTCGCTGGTGCACGCGAAGTGCACGAACTCGCCCGCGGCCCTGAGCTCCGGCGTCGCGTCGAATCGGCCCTTGAGCCAGTACTCGACCGCCTTCACGTCGTGGTTGGTGGTGCGCTCGATGTCCTTGATCGCCTGCGCGTCGGCCTCGGAGAAGCGCAGCACCAGCCCGCGCAGCAGGCCGCGCGCGGCCTCCGAGAGCGGCTTCAGCTCCTTGAATCCGGCGTCCGACAAGGCGATGAACCACTCGATCTCGACCTGCACGCGCCGGTGCATCAGGCCGAACTCGGACAGCAGCGGGCGCAGCGCCGCGACCTTGGCGGCGTAGCGGCCGTCCAGCGGCGACAGGGCGGAGAGGGCGGAGAGGTTCATGGCGGGTTCGCGCGCGCGGCGCGCACAGGAGCGGGCAACTCGCAATTGTAGGAGCGCAGCCCCGACGGCCCGGCGCTCGACCCGCTATGCTGGCCGCATGCTGATCGTTCGCAACGCCACCCTGCCCGATGGCCGCACCGGCATCGACGTGCACACCGAGTCCGGGCGCATCACCGCGCTCGGTGCACAACTGCCGCTGCCGGCCGGCGCCGAGGTGATCGAGGCCGACGGCTGGCTGCTGAGCCCGCCCTTCGTCGACCCGCACTTCCACATGGACGCGACGCTGAGCTACGGCCTGCCGCGCGTGAACCAGAGCGGCACGCTGCTCGAAGGCATTGCGCTGTGGGGCGAGCTGAAGCCGCAGCTGACGCAGGACGCGCTGGTCGAGCGCGCGCTGCGCTACTGCGACTGGGCCGTCGCGAAGGGGCTGCTCGCGATCCGCACCCACGTCGACGTCTGCGACGACCGCCTGCTCGCCGTCGAGGCGCTGCTGCAGGTGAAGCAGACGGTCGCGCCCTATCTCGACCTGCAACTCGTCGCGTTCCCGCAGGACGGCGTGCTGCGCTCGGCGAGCGCGCTGGCCAACCTGAAGCGTGCGCTCGACCGGGGCGTCGACGTGGTCGGCGGCATCCCGCACTTCGAGCGCACCATGGCGGACGGCGCCGAGAGCGTGCGCATCCTTTGCGAGCTCGCCGCCGCGCGCGGCCTGCGCGTCGACATGCACTGCGACGAAAGCGACGACCCGCTGTCGCGCCACATCGAGACGCTCGCGTTCCACACCCAGCGCCTGGGCCTGCACGGCCGCGTCACCGGCTCGCACCTGACCTCGATGCACTCGATGGACAACTACTACGTCAGCAAGCTGCTGCCGCTGATCGCCGAGGCGCAGGTGCATGCGGTCGCGAACCCGCTGATCAACATCACGCTGCAGGGCCGCCACGACAGCTACCCGAAGCGCCGCGGCATGACGCGCGTGCCCGAGCTGCTGGCCGCGGGCGTCAACGTCGCGTTCGGCCACGACTGCGTGATGGACCCGTGGTACTCGCTCGGCTCGGCCGACATGCTCGAGGTCGCGCAGATGGGGCTGCATGTCGCGCAGATGACCTCGCAGGCGCAGATGCGCGCGTGCTTCGATGCCGTCACCGTGAACGCGGCGCGGGTCCTGGGGCTGGACGACTACGGCCTGGTGGTCGGCGGGCACGCCGATTTTGTGCTGCTGCAGGCGCGCTCGCCGGTGGAGGCGATCCGGTTGCGGGCGAACCGCCTCGCCGTCGTGCGCCGCGGCCGGGTCGTCGCCCGTGCGCCGGCCGCGGTCGCGACCCTGAGCCTGCCCGGCCGCGCTGCGGCAGTTGTGGACTGGACGCTACGGCCTTAGGCGGCTGGCGGTGGGTCGCGCCGCTAGAATGATTTGGTCACAAACGTGGCATCAGGGACGGCGCACACAATGAAACTCATCGGTTCACTCACCAGCCCTTACGTGCGCAAGGTGCGCGTCGTGATGGCGGAAAAGAAGCTCGACTACCAGCACGAGCTGGAGGACGTGTGGGGGAGCGACCGGATCCTCGCGTCCAACCCGCTCGGCAAGGTGCCCTGTCTGGTGCTGCCCGGTGGCGAAGCGATCTTCGATTCGCGCGTGATCGTCGAGTACCTCGACACACGCTCGCCGGTGAGCCGGCTGATCCCCGAGGGCAGCCGCGAGCGCATCGAGGTGCGCACCTGGGAGGCCCTGGCCGACGGCGTGCTCGACGCCGCGATCCTCGCGCGCCTCGAACAGACCTGGCCCGGCCGCAGCGCCGAGCAGCGCAGCCCCGCCTGGGTCGATCGGCAGATGCACAAGGTGCAGGCCTCGCTCGCGGCGATCAGCACCGGCCTGGCCGACAAGCCGTGGTGCTCCGGCATCCACCTGTCGCTCGCCGACATCGCGATCGGCTGCGCGCTCGGCTACCTGACGTTCCGCTTCCCGCAGATCGGCTGGCGCGAGGCGCACACCAACCTCGCGAAGCTCGCCGACAAGCTGGAGGCGCGGCAGAGTTTCATCGACACGGTGCCGCCCACCGCGTGAGCTGAGCCCGCGGTCCGCGGCGCGTCACGACTCGCGGCGCACGCCGAAGCTGCTCGCCTGGGCGAGCGGCCAGTACATCCGGAACACCTGTTGCGTCGGCTCGCCGCCGCCCAGCAGTTCGCCCGGTTTCGCAAACGGCAGCAGGTTCGCGAGCAGCTTCACGGCGCCCTCGGCGTTGCGCCGCACGATGTGATCGGCGGTCAGCTCGCTCGGGTCGTTCAGGCCCGCGGCCTGGACCAGCTCCTTCAGCGCATGCAGGGTGCTCTCGTGGAAGTTGAAGACGCGCTCGGCCTTGGTCGGCACGACCAGCGCCTGCGCGCGCTGCGGATCCTGCGTCGTCACGCCGGTCGGGCAGTGGCCGGTGTGGCAGCTCTGCGACTGGATGCAGCCGAGCGCGAACATGAAGCCGCGCGCCGAGTTGCACCAGTCGGCGCCGAGCGCGAGCATGCGGGCGATGTCGAACGCGCTCACCACCTTGCCGGCGCAGCCGAGCTTGATCTGGCGGCGCAGGCCGGTCGCGACGAGCGTGTTGTGGACCAGCAGCAGGCCCTCCTGCAGCGGCGCGCCCACGTGATCGGTGAATTCGAGCGGCGCGGCGCCGGTACCGCCCTCGGCGCCGTCGACGACGATGAAGTCCGGCGTGATGCCGGTCTCCAGCATCGCCTTGGTGATCGCGAACCACTCCCACGGGTGGCCGATGCACAGCTTGAAGCCAGTCGGCTTGCCGCCCGAGAGCGTGCGCAGCTTGTCGATGAACTGCATCATCTCGATCGGCGTGGAGAACGCGCTGTGGCTGGCCGGCGAGACGCAATCGACCCATGGCGGCACGCCGCGCGCCTCGGCGATCTCGAGCGTGACCTTCGGCCCCGGCAGCACGCCGCCATGGCCGGGCTTGGCACCCTGGCTGAGTTTCAGCTCGATCATCTTGACCTGCGGCTGGACCGCGTTCTCGACGAAGCGCTGCTCGTCGAACGAACCGTCGGCATGGCGGCAGCCGAAGTAGCCCGAGCCGATCTCCCAGATCAGGTCGCCGCCGTTCTCGCGGTGGTGGCGGCTGATGCTGCCCTCGCCGGTGTCGTGCGCGAAGCCGCCGCGTTTCGCACCGCTGTTGAGCGCGAGGATCGCATTCGCGCTGAGCGCGCCGAAGCTCATCGCCGAGATGTTGAAGATGCTCGCGCTGTAGGGCTGCGCGCGCCCGGCGCCGATGACCACGCGGAAATCGTGCGTGGCGAGCGTGGTCGGCTGCATCGAGTGGTTGATCCACTCGTAGCCGACCGCGCCCACGTCCATCTGCGTGCCGAAGGGTCGCTTGTCGGCGTCGCCCTTGGCGCGCTGGTACACCAGCGAACGCTGCTGGCGCGAGAACGGTGCGGCCTCGTTGTCGCCCTCGATGAAGTACTGGCGCATCTCCGGACGGATGAACTCGAGCAGGAAGCGGATGTGCCCGATGACCGGGTAGTTGCGCAGCACCGAATGGCGCGTCTGCTGCGTGTCGCGCCAGCCGACCGCGGTCAGCACCATGAACGCCAGCGCGAATTCACCGCCGGTGCCGAACCCGATCCACGTGAACGCGCACAGCAGCATCGCGACGCCGCACAGCAGCCAGGCCGTGTAGCGCAGCGGGAAATGCCGGTCGAGTTGTTTGAGCCAGTCGAACATGAACGCCCCCTTGCGCGTGTGTCGCGCGATGGTAGGCCTGCCGCATGACAGCGCCCGCTGCGGGATTGCCCGAATGGCGGGTGGTCGCCAGTTCAGGCGACCACTGCCGGCAGGGCGCGCAGGCGCAGCAGCGGCGAGCACACGATGATCAGCGCCTGCACCCCGAAACCCAGCGCCATCACGACGATGCAGGCTTCCAGACCGCGGTCGCCGCCGACCAGCGCCGCGATGCCGGCGCCGAGCGCGGCTCCGAGCGGGCGTGACCCGGCGTTGACCGTGAGGAACAGCGCCGACACCCGCCCCAGCATCGCCGCCGGCGTGACGGTCTGGCGCAGCGTCGTCGACGACACGACCCACAGCGCCGGCCCGGCACCGAACAGGAAGAACGACAGGCCGGCGAGCCAGGCACTCGGCCACCACAGCGTTGCGACCATCACGAGCCCGGCCGCGGCCGAGAACAGCGGGCCGACGATCACCGCGGTGCCGAAGTTCAGCGCGCGCATCACGCGGGTCGCGAGCACCGCGCCGACCACCAGGCCGGCGCCGTAGGTCGCGAGCGTGCTGCCGACACCGGCCGCGTTCAGCCCGATCAGGTTGACCGCATACGGGACGTAGGCCGCCTGCAGCACGTACCACGAGAGGTTCCACGCGACCGCCGTCCACATGATCGGGCGCAGCAGCTCGTGGCGCCAGATCAGATGCGCGCCGTCGCGCAGCTCGTGCCACAGGTGGCGCGGCGGCAGCGCCGGGCGCGCCGGCTCGGGCAGCCCGCGCAACCAAACGACCGCGGCGCCGGACAGCACCAGCGCGAGCACGAACGCCGGTGGCCCGTCGGCCCAGCCGACGAGCGCCCCGGCGAGCGCCGGGCCGGCTGCGAACGCGGTGCTGCGTGCGATCTCGAGCCGCGCGTTCGCGCGCGGCAGCTCGCTGCGTTCGACCAGGCTCGGCACCAGCGACGGCGCGGCGACGCTGAACGCGACCGTGCCGGCGGCGCCGATGAAGCCGAGCACGGCCATCGACGCGATCGAGAGCTGCCCGTTGAATGCGAGCAGCACCAGGGCCAGCAGCGACACGGCGCGCAGCGCCTCGGCAGCGACCAGCAGGCCGCGCCGCGAGCGGCGGTCGGCGAGCAGGCCGGCGGGGATCGACAGCAGCAGAAACGGCAGCGTCTGCGCGGCCGAGAGCAGGCCGGTCTCGGTCGCGCCGGCGCCGAGCGTGAGCACCGCGACCATCGGCACGGCCGCGAGGCTGATCTGTTCGGCGGACTGCGCGGCGAGGTTGGACCAGGCCAGGCGCGTGAAGGCGGGGTTCGTCATGGGCTCACGATAAGTGCGTTCGAAGGCACAAGCTCGCCGGATCCGGCCATGTCATGCGAGATGTGATGGCAATGCGGAACCCACTGAACCCGCCGTCGGCCCGACCGCGGCCTCCGCCGGCGCGCTGATCAGCAGCGTCGGCGGGCTGGTCAGGGTGATGCCGGCCTCGTGCAGCCGCTTCAGCACATCGAACAGCAGCACGCTGCGCACCCGCGCCACGCTGCGCGGCGAGTTCACATAGCCGGTCGCGTTGAACAGCAGCTGGCCGCGCTCGACGCCGTCGAGCAGCACCGCCGGGGCGGGCGTGTCCAGCACATCGGGTTCGGCGTCGAAGGCTTGCAGCAGCTGTTCGCGCACCTTCTCGGCGTCGCTGCCCAGCGGCACCGGCAGCTTGATCTGCACCAGGCCGAGCGGGTCGGCCAGCGTCACGTTGCGCACGATCTTCGTGATGAACTCCGAGTTCGGCACGATCACGGTCGAGCGGTCGCCCATCTGGATCTCGGTCGCGCGCACGTTGATGCGCCGGATGTCGCCCTCGACGCCGGCCAGCGAGACCCAGTCGCCGACCTTCACCGGCCGCTCGGCCAGCAGGATCAGCCCCGAGACGAAGTTCTGCACCACCGCCTGCAGGCCGAAGCCGATGCCGACCGACAGCGCGCTCGCGACCCAGGCGATGCGCTCCAGGCCGATGCCCATCGCCGACAGCGCGAGCGACACCGCGATGACCACGCCGGCATAGCCGAACAGCGACACCGTCGACGCGCGCATGCCGGGGTCCAGCGCGGTGGTCGGCAGGTAGCGGTCGGCCAGCCAGTAGCGCAGCAGCCGCACCACGCCCAGGCCGACCACCAGCACCAGCAGCGCCTGCAGCACCGCGGTCGGCAGCAGCTTGAATTCGCCGATCGCCAGGCCTTGCTGCCACTGGCCGCTGCGCCGCAGCAGATCGGACGGCCCTTCGCCGAAGGGCGCGAGCAGCAGCATCAGCGCGACCAGCACCAGGGCAATGCGCAGCAATCCGGAGCACAGCACCGCGACTTGCGCCGCGGTCGTTGCCGACACCGGCTTGGCAACGGCATCGTCGCCATGCGGCGCGGCCGCGAGCCAGGCCATCAGCACGTCATCGACCAACGCCGCGAGCAGGTAGGTCGAGCCGATCACGATGCCGGCCCACACGACCTGCTTGATCGCGAAACTGCCGAACGCGACAAAGCCGGCGATCAGGCACACGACCGCGGTGGCGAGCACCAGCCAGTTCAGGCCGGCGGCGATCGCGAGCCACATCGGCCGCGCATGCGCGCCTTCCTTTGCGAGTTCGCTGCGCCACACGCGCTCGGCGCGCATCAGCGCGAGCACCACCGTCAGCCCCATCGCCAGCGCGACCACGCAGTTGACCGCCACCGTCATCGACAGGCTCGCGTTGACCACCGCCGCGAGCCGTTCCGCCACCCACGCCGCGAGGCTGACGAGCGTGATCAGCAGCGGGAACCAACGCAGGCTCGTCGCGACCGCGTCGGGGACCGGCAGCAGCCGCCATGAGTGCCGACGTGCGCAGACGAGCGCGGTCGACAGGCCGAACAGGAAGCCGCCGAACCACACCATGCCGGACAGGTTGGACAGCAAGGCCCCGGTGGCGTCGGGCAAGGCGTGATGCCAGTCGAGCATCGCGTGCAGCGTGATCGCGACGACACCCCCGGCTGCCGTCCACTGCAGCACGACCAGCAGTGCATACAACGAGCGGCGCAACCGGCCGCTCGGCGCACGCGTCGTCAGCCAGCGCATCGCGCGGCGCCGCAGCCACCACAGCACGGCGCCGGCAACGACAGCAGCGAGCGGCGCGAGCAGCCAGACCGCAGTCGGCGTGCCGCGGGCGGCGGTGGCGAGCTCGGTGGCCAGGCCGGCGACGCGTTGCGCATCGCCCGGCAGGTCCTCGCTCAGCTCGGCCCAGAACGGCGGCGCGAGGATGGAATTGGTGCGCTCGCCCAGCCGGGCCTGGAACTCGGAGCGGCGCAGCGTCACGAGCTGCGCGGCGAGCTGCTCGCCCTCGACCGCGAGCAGGCGCGCGAGCTTGAGCTGCGCGTCCAGCGCATTGCGGCTCTTCGCGAGCAGCGCGCGCTGGCTCGCGACATCGGCGTCTTCCTTCGCACCCGGCGTCGGTGAGCCCAGCTCGGCCACGCGGGCTTCGACGCCGCCGAGTTGCGGCGCGAGGTTCTTCGCGATGTCCGCGGCCTGCGCCTGCGCCGCGATGGCGGCATTGCGCATGCTCTGCAACTGGCTGTCGCCGAGGTTGTCGTTCTTCTTCAGCGATTGCTGCGCGGTGTCGATCTGCTGGCGGATCTGGTCGAGCGCGGCGTCGGTGTCGGGTTCCTGGGCCCGTGCGGTGTGCAGTGCCAGGAGCGCGCACAGCAGCCCGGCGCTGACGAGGCGAAGGAGCGGGCGAGCGGGGCGGAAAGAAGTCGGCATCGTGCAGCGGCAGGCGGTTCGCGCGGCAGCGCGCCGCGAAGCGCCTCGTTATACTCGCCCCCACAGCGCCGATTTGTTCCGAATTGCGGGCGCTTTAAAAATGCCGCTAAAGAGGGACGCCGACCCGGTGTCCGCCTTTGCAGCGGCGCCGGGTTCTTTGCTTTTCAGGGTGTCCTCTTGGGTGT
>Ga0307517_10006722_pt1 | contig 16929 bp, 16 predicted proteins | sample 23_EM_MG_FD_194515 | JGI IMG/M metagenome (GOLD analysis project Ga0307517, IMG submission 194515) | Populus trichocarpa ectomycorrhiza microbial communities from riparian zone in the Pacific Northwest, United States - 23_EM | ecosystem: Host-associated > Plants > Roots > Unclassified | place...
CCTAAGTTAGAATTATATCTATTAAAAGTGATTTAAGGCAATATTTTTTAAAAAATAAATGCAATATAAAGTAAAAGATAAAAAACACTAATTTCTTATTAAATCAAGATTTTGATTCGATTTTATAGTAAATTATTTATTTAAAATAAAGCTATCTGAAATCAAATATATTTCTAATATGTTCTTGAATTAAAGATTTATAAAACTCATATTAGAAAAATAAACTCAATTCGGGACCCGCTGTGTGAGTTCATTTTGTCTCTATATACTGTAATTTGTCAGAATGACTAGAGCAAGATTGATCACGCAAGTACAAGTTCAGGTCAAATAACGACAAGGAACATATCATTGGGCACTAAATACGATGACGTTTATTAATACAAGATGGATTGTCTTCCTAATTGTAATATTGTTCTTCGTTATAATGCTTCTACCTGGAATTTCAGGATTCCTCAAAATTGTAACATTTTTTTTATTTCTTCATTTTTTTTATCCTATACTAAAAAAAATTCTTTAAATATAGTAATTATAAAAATAAAATAAAAAAATTACATGATTTAACAAATTGCATTACTAAAATCACCCTAATTATTTAAATTTATACCTTTTAAAGTAGAACAACCATAAAAAAAAATTACCATATCATTTATATAAATATAAACAGTGTTTGAAATTGCATTCAGATATTAACATATTAAAAACAATTTAAAATTGTAAAAAATAATTTAAAATAAAAAAATTATAAATTTTGAAAAACATTTTTTAAATAAAAAAACACACTCGTAATGATTTATAAACACACGTAGCGTTTCGACCCAATCCATGACATTTCCCCTTGACCGATGCTATCAAGCAGATTGATAATGACATTGAAAACATTTATTGTCTACGAAGCCTGGTTGTAACTGTAGTTGTAGATATGCCTGTGGGCTGCCATGGGAAAGATCTCTGAGTTAACCTGTGATCTGACTATTGACTAATATATTTTGTATATTACATATGTAAGGAGAAGTTTAATTTCTTGATTTTTTGTAAATTATATATATACATTTTAATACCAGCGTATTAGAATTAATAAAAATTACCTAATTTAATATTTTTTAAAATAAAAAACAGATTAAACTAAAAAAAAATTACGGGAAGCCAAGCTAAGCAGGAAACCTGTTATGGAAGGATGAAAAGGCAGTAAGCTCGCATTGGGAAGCGGACAACCTTGGGAAAGGAGACCTCCCAATCATCCTCTTACACAGGTGTGAAGCTTACACTTTCATCACTTCAACTATCCTTTGTACACGTGTCCTCTTTCCGACCCCACTCCACACAATCCTCCCTCTCCCTCCTTTCTCCCCTCCATTTTTCACCATCACGGACACACACAATACAGTCCTACCCTTGCTACAAGCCCCCCTCCTCTCAAACAACGGATATCTGCATGACCCTTATTTTCTTGAATCAAGGAAACACTTGAGAGATATTCAAGAACCTAGAAAGGCAACCCTTTTGTTAATTTCTTGGTGTATATTCAGTTTGATTTCTGCAAGTGAATTCGATATTGAAACCCTTTGCTTTCTTCTTGTTCTATCGAGTGCTGCTACTCTATCACAGACCAATGTGAAAAAGAAAAAAAGAAGAAAAAAAAATAGAAAAGAAAACCCTTTTGTTATCATTACCAAGAAATCATACTTTTGTGACTCCATTTGTCAGGATTGTGACAAGAGGTAAAAGAAAGAAGAAAAGTGGGGTTATTTCTGTGAAACAATGCCTGGAAATGAGTGGATAAATGGATACTTGGAAGCAATATTGAATAGTGGAGGAGGAGCAGGTGCAATTGAAGAACACAAGCCTGCACCAACTGTGAATTTAAGAGAAACAGGGCATTTTAATCCAACAAAGTATTTTGTTGAGGAGGTTGTTAGAGGAGTTGATGAGACTGATTTACATAGAACTTGGATAAAAGTTGTTGCCACTCGCAACACCAGGGAACGCAGTTCCAGGCTCGAAAACATGTGTTGGCGAATTTGGCACCTCACTCGCAAGAAGAAGCAGGTCACTCTCTTATACGTGTTTGGGTTGATTTACATAGAGAGATATGGAATTGTGTTTGTGTATTGTGTAATCGGGTCACTGTCAAGAAATCTTGGTTCTCGAAGAGCCCCTATAACTGGCTCAGTTGCCATTTTGTGTGTATCTTTTTTTAGGGGTGTTGATCAAGAAGTTGATTCATAGAAATATAGGTGTAGCTTAAAATTATGAACATAACCAGTGTACTTGATCACGGGAGGACTGGATCAATGATGTGTGTTTATGCTTGTCATAGTGTGTGTTCTTGAATGGTTGACCATGTCCTGGCTGTCTTGTTTGTTAAAAGCACAGCCATATTCCATATTTTGGTTCCCCTGCTTCATTCTATATAGTTTTCTTCTCTAATCAACCTGACATAACTGCATGCTACCATGTTTTTGATCTAATTCCTTGTGTGTGAATTTTTTGGAGGGGAATTCTAGTTTTTTGTCCTCTACGTGTGGGATCGTGTGGTCCTGTTCTGGTCCTTGAACTCAGCTGCCATGCTACTGAAACAAGTCTGAGAATAATGTCATTTAACTTTTTAATATGATAAATTTGTATCAAGACTAAAATTTCATGTTTATGTTGTGAATAGTTGGAGTGGGAGGAACTACAGCGGTTGGCGAATCGGAGATGGGAAAGGGAACAAGGACGTCGGGATGCAACCGAAGACATGTCTGAGGATTTATCAGAAGGAGAGAAAGGAGATGGGTTGGGGGAGCTGGCACAAAGCGAGACGCCAAGGAAAAAGTTCCAGAGAAGCCTTTCCAACCCGGAAGTGTGGTCGGATGATAAGAAGGAAAAGAAACTCTATATTGTCCTTATCAGGTATGGTGCTTTCTAGCACGTTAGTCATGCCCGAGTCTACGAATTTGAGCTAAATAGCTGTTCGAACATAATATAGCACACCATTCTATTTTTATGTTGTCATTTTAAATCTTCAATGCGAAGTAATTTATCTCCTAGAGTGCAATGGGAGACAGATAGATTTAGGAACGATTGCTTCTGATGTCACTACAAATCATTGCCCAGCTTGAAATGTCTTTTATCTTTCTGTTTAATGGTCTGCCAAGGTACAAGGGGGGATGGAGGAATGGGAATTCTTTACAAGGATTTGCTTGCTTTTTTTTTGTGTTTTTCTTTAATTGTTTTTCACACGAAGAGTTGCTTGCTATTTTTCCGTTCATAAGTTTTCAAGTCTACATTGATGCTGAAAGGCCAATTAGACTCTATTTCTACATTTCTTTGACTACCAATGTAGTTCATTAACGTGACATCTTTATGAGCAGTATACATGGTTTGGTCCGAGGAGAAAATATGGAGCTCGGTCGAGATTCTGACACTGGTGGACAGGTAAATGCTTCATTTTGATACAAATGAAGGATAATCTTCTAGTTTTTAACGTATCCTTTCTCCATTTCATCGTGTCTTACACTTTTATAAGCAATTTCTCAGGTCAAATATGTGGTGGAACTTGCTCGTGCACTTGCTAGAATGCCTGGAGTGTACAGGGTAGATCTTTTTACTCGCCAGATCTCCTCCCCTGAAGTTGATTGGAGCTACGGTGAACCAACAGAGATGCTAACTTCAGGCCCTGAAGATGATGATGGCAATGAGGTGGGAGAGAGCAGTGGGGCATATATTGTCAGGATTCCCTTTGGTCCACACGATAAGTATCTCGGAAAAGAATTACTGTGGCCTTATATTCAAGAATTTGTAGATGGAGCTCTCAGTCACATTCTTAATATGTCAAAAGTTTTGGGTGAACAAATTGGAGGAGGCCAGCCTGTGTGGCCATATGTAATTCATGGCCATTATGCTGATGCAGGTGATAGTGCTGCTCTTTTATCAGGTGCTTTGAATGTTCCTATGGTTTTAACGGGACATTCGCTTGGGAGAAACAAATTGGAACAGCTTCTTAAACAGGGGCGACAATCAAAGGAGGACATCAATTCAACATATAAAATAATGCGGAGGATAGAAGGAGAAGAGCTTTCACTTGATGCTGCAGAACTTGTAATCACAAGTACCAGACAAGAGATTGATGAGCAATGGGGACTTTATGATGGGTTTGATGTCAAGCTTGAGAAAGTTTTGCGTGCTCGTGCTAGACGTGGTGTCAATTGCCATGGCCGTTACATGCCAAGAATGGTGGTAAGGAAGTGTTTGTAGGTTTTTTGTTTTTTGACATTTTATTACTAACTGCTAAGCTCATGCCTTATCACTTGTCTATGAGTTAAGAGAAAATAGAAATGTGGGAGGCAAGATTGAAATTGTACAAAATTGTACTTTGATATCTTTTACAGCTTTAAGGAATGTTAGTGTTATTTAGTTCCCTAGTGCATTTAACTTGGCTTTCAATCATCGTCCTGGACAAGCAAACAAATATAACTAAAAATAGTCTAAATTCACAACGAAAGATTCATTTGGACCTCCCAAGAAAATACTGATGCAAAATCTCTTTTCAGGTTATTCCTCCAGGCATGGACTTCAGCAGTGTTGTGGTTCAAGAAGATGCTCCTGAGGTCGATGGGGAGCTTGCAACACTCATCAGCAGTACTGATGGTTCTTCCCCAAAAGCAATTCCACCAATATGGTCTGAAGTGAGTGCCACCTTGTGTTTTCCTTGTTGTTTTACATGATCATGAATACAACTATTTCTGCCTCATGGCTAACATCCTCTGACAGATCATGCGGTTCCTTACAAATCCCCATAAGCCGATGATTTTGGCCTTATCAAGGCCTGATCCAAAGAAGAATATTACAACTCTTTTGAAAGCCTTTGGAGAGTGCCGCCCATTAAGAGAGCTTGCCAATCTTGTAAGTCCTTGTATGTGGATTATTACTAGATACTCAATTTGTTTGTTTGATGACATGGGATGATAGCACTCGAGAACTAATATACTCTCATGCAGACACTGATTATGGGAAACAGGGATGATATAGAGGAGATGACTGGTGGAAATGGGAGTGTGCTCACGACAGTGTTGAAGATGATTGACAAGTATGATCTTTATGGGCTGGTCGCCTATCCGAAACATCACAAGCAAGCTGATGTTCCAGAAATATATCGGCTTGCTGCCAAAACAAAGGTTCATTGGCAATGTTTTCAAAATTACATCTGTGTGATTTTTTCATGATTAATTAGCTAAGCAATTGGATATATGTCAGGGGGTTTTCATAAATCCAGCATTGGTCGAGCCTTTTGGCCTTACCTTGATTGAGGTTGGTTTTGATTCTTGTTTCTTTCATTACCTACCTTCCTTTACTTGTGGAAATGAAATTGATCAATTCATGTTTGAACTGATGCAGGCAGCAGCTCACGGGCTTCCAATGGTGGCTACTAAAAATGGCGGACCAGTTGACATCCATCGGGTAAAAGATGGCCTCCATCTGTTTCATCTTAATGGACCAAATTTTTTTTTTTGACAAGAAGCACCTAGTTGGGATTCTGTTTAGATATTTAAATTTCTCCTCTCCTCCTGTTTCCTCAGTTGTTAAGAAGATGCAAATCATGCAATGGTAACTTGATTATAGAAAATGTACTTTTGTTTCTTATTTCCTGTTTTGGTTGTAGGCACTGAACAACGGTCTGCTTGTTGACCCTCATGATCAGCAAGCTATTGCTGATGCACTGCTTAAGTTGGTGTCCGAAAAGAACTTATGGGCTCTCTGCAGGAAGAATGGCTTGAAGAATATACACCTGTTCTCATGGCCTGAACACTGCCGGACGTACTTGACCAGGGTAGCAGCCTGCCGGATGAGGCATCCACAATGGCAAACTGATACCCCAGAGGATGAGATAGCTGCAGAAGAGTCATCTCTCAATGATTCGCTCAAGGATGTGCAGGATATGTCCCTCAGGCTGTCAATTGATGGAGACAAACCTTCTCTGAATGGATCTCTTGACTATTCAGCTGTGTCTTCTGGGGACCCTGCACTGCAAGATCAAGTACAACGGGTCCTAAACAAGATAAAGAAACCAGAATCTGAGCCAGTAGTTTCTGAAGGTGCAAGGCATGAGGCTGTTGTAAGCAAATATCCCATGCTGAGGCGACGGCGCAGATTGATTGTTATAGCTCTTGACTGCTACGATAGCAAAGGATTTCCCGAGATGAAAATGATTCAGATTGTGCAAGATATAATTAAAGCTGTTCGGTCAGACTCACTATTTGCAAGAGTGACAGGGCTTGCTCTATCAACAGCTATGTCATTAACAGAAACAACAGAGTTCTTGACATCAGCAAAGATTCACGCAAATGAGTTTGACGCATTGATTTGTAACAGTGGGGGCGAAGTATATTACCCCGGTACTTGTACTCAAGTAGATGGAAAGCTTGTTCGAGATCCAGATTATGCAGCTCATATAGACTACCGTTGGGGCTGCGATGGCCTAAAGAAAACCATTTGGAAGTTGATGAATACAACTGAAGGTGGGAAACAATCTGATGAGTCTTCCAACCCCATCGAGGAAGACAAAAAATCCAGGAATGCCCATTGCATAGCATACCTTGTAAAGGATCGCAGTAAGGTGATGAAGATATTAATGCATCTGCTGGAAGTTCAAGATGCAGTTTCTTATATATTTTCTTTCTATAGGCATATTTTCATACTAATTTGCTTTTTCAGGTCAAGAGAGTGGATGATTTGAGGCAGAAGCTTAGGATGCGAGGTCTCCGTTGTCATCTAATGTATTGTAGGAACTCAACAAGATTGCAAATTATTCCACACCTTGCATCACGCGCGCAAGCACTCAGGTACTATCATATATTCTAAACTCAGGAATGCATTAACAATCATTCCGATCCCTTCCTATATGCTACAATTTTATGCACAGCCAATCCTTCTTCCGTCCCATGGACTGAATGCAGAACTGCCGCCATACAGGCACCCTCATATGGACCTTATAGCACCGGGAAATAATTTTTCAGTATGTTGAGAATATTGATTTCCATAACTCTCTGTGGTTATTAGGTACCTTTTTGTTCGTTGGAGATTGAATGTTGCCAATATGTTTGTGATTCTTGGTGAAAATGGAGATACCGATTACGAGGAAATGATATCTGGTGCTCATAAGACGATAATATTGAAAGATGTGGTGACAAAGGGTTCTGAAGACTTGCTAAGAACCACAGACCTAAGAGATGACATTGTTCCTAAGGAGAGTCCCCTGATTGCTTATTTGAGTGGAAAAGCAACGGCTAGCGAGATCGCTGATGTTCTGAAGCAAGTGTCAAAAGCTTCTGCTGGGATGTGAGATAGCACTGTAATATCGGAGCAAAATTATCATTGTATTCCCTTAACCCTTCCCTTGTCTCAACATTCAAACTCCTCCCCCCTGGAGCATTTTTCTAGTTTTGGTTTTTAACACGAACGCAGCTAGATAATGACTCCTACTGTGGCAGAAATTCTCTCTTGTTATGTAGATAATTTGGTCTACACAGTCTAGACAGCTGGCCGGCAGGTATTATATTCCTGACAGGATTCCCAGGTACTGTATCAAAAAGCAAGAGTTGGGTTTTTTCTCAAGTGTCTTCTGAGCTTTTTTTGTCCAAAAAACCACGATTTTGTTTTATTATAAAAAACAGGAAACAAATTTAAATCCCAACAACTTCTGTGGACAAGAACCTTGGATCTTACGTGCAAGGCCACTGTCTTGAAATCAGCTACTCCTACAAAGCAAACTGCACTAAAACTTGGGACGTTTAAATTATTATATTACTCTAAAAGGAAAAAAGAAAAGGAAAGGTCGTCCAATCCTCTTCGGTCTAAGTGTAATCACAGTGGAAATGAAAAAAGGAAACAATTTCAGAAACTACAACTGGATTCTTTCTTTCCACTCTCATATAAAGTGGTCTCCTTGTACAGTAATATATAAAGCTGTTTGGTTTGGTTGGTGTTTTACGAGTGTGTTTTTAGTTGTAAATATATTAAAATAATATATATTTTTTATTTTTTTATATATATTTTTTGATATTATTAATACACAAAAACAAAATGTTTTGTATTTTACTTTGTGCGAATGAAATCTGATGTAAACATCTTCTAGTCTTTAAAATATCAGAAAAAACACAAACAATAATTTATTAAAACCCTTAAAATAAAAATTCATAAAGAGTCATTTTTATGTAAAAGAATAATGTAGTAAAAATAAAAAATATTTTAAAAATAATAACTATCACGATTGTTTATAAAAATAATAAAAGTTTATTCTCAAAGTTACTAGTTCGAGTGTTATAAATTTCAAGGTTATTAAAAACTTATATGGTCGTTAATTTCAGGATTTTAGGGAATTAATTGAGGTGAACGAAAACTGATCTGAAAATTATTAAAAAAACAAAAAAAATAAAAAATAAAAAAGGTAAGCTGATGTTGACTACCCAGTCCGTCAGCATTGCGACCGTGTCAGCTTCCTTTGTGTGCCCTCCAAGTCAGCACCTGATCAAGGCCGTATATGGGCCAGCAGCAGTCCACGGACGGTTACAAACTTCCAATTTGCAAATCCAGAAGACCCAACCAAAAGCTCCTCTCCCCTTCCCATGGCACATTGACATAACCCCTTTGGCAAAGACCCTTCTAAACTCTGTTTCGCGGCCGTTACATACCCGTAATTTCTTCAAAATCGACCGTACAATTTTAACTGACGCCACCCTACTGATGTTAGCTTACTCTTGCAGCACTCACCCGCCTGCCTATCTTTGATTCTGATTCTCCTGTGCTTTTAAAAACCCCAAATCGCCAACGCAGAATCCAATTTTTTTTCTCTCTAAAATCCTCACCACCTGCTGCTGCAGCAGCAGCTAAGCTACTGTAACCATGGAAGATCTCAATCGGACGGCCCCGAAGCTACCTATCCCGGGAAAGCGAAACATACTGATAACCAGTGCTTTGCCTTATGTCAATAACGTCCCTCATCTCGGGAACATCATCGGCTGTGAGTCATTTTCATTTTAAGGAGTTTATCTCATTTTTTTCTTCTGATTTTGGTGTCGTTTTGGTTGGTTAGGTGTGTTGAGTGCTGATGTTTTTGCTCGATACTGTCGTCTTCGAGGATATAACGCGATTTATATTTGTGGAACTGACGAGTATGGGACTGCGACTGAGACTAAAGCCATGGAGGAGAATTCCACTCCTAAACAAATTTGTGACAAGTAATTTTCTTTCTTTTTTTAAAAATTTTCCTTTTCTTTTAAATTGAATAAGTTATTTTTTACGTATTTGCTGAATTGTTGTTTTGTTGTGAATTTTAAATTGGTTGTGTATTCATAGGTATTATGCGATTCATAGGGAGGTTTATAAATGGTTTAATATAAGTTTTGATGAATTTGGACGTACGTCGAGTCCGCAGCAAACGGAAATTTGTCAAGCAATTTTTAAGAAATTGTTAGAGAATAACTGGCTTTCGGAGAACTCAATGCAACAGGTACAGTCTCATGAGCAATGGCTTATTTCACTGTTTTGTTTGGACGTGTTGTTGTCTAGTTCAGTACCCTGTGTCTGTTTCAGCTCAATTTTGCTGTTTGGTGGTTCATTGATTGATGTGCTTAGCTGTTATCATGATACAGCTGTACTGTGATACATGCGAAAGATTCTTAGCTGATCGACTTGTGGAAGGTAATTGTCCAACGGAAGGATGTAATTATGATTCTGCACGAGGAGATCAGTGTGAAAATTGTGGAAAGCTTTTGAATCCTACAGAGTTAATAAATCCCAGGTGCAAGGTGTGAGATTGATCTCTCTTTTTTTAGTGAATTCGTTGTGTATAATTTCAGCTATATCTTAGTTTCTGGTAATTGTTGGTCACATGGTTGTATATTCATCCAGAGTTGGACTGAAATGAATTGCATAACGTAGTAAATAGGCTAAATGTCTAGAAGGCCATTTTACTGCCAAACTTATTACATGACACTCGCTAGATATGGCCATGTTTTCCCTGGGTAATGTCCTAAATAAGAAGTCAGCGAATAAGTGATCATCGACAGTTGTGCCTCTTCCATACATATAGCAATAACATTGTAAGACTCTGCTGATTTCATTTTGTATTTACTTGTATATTCCAATCTGATATGTGAACAGCAATGTAAAAACACACCACGAATCCGTGATACAAATCACTTGTTTCTTGAGCTTCCTCTACTGAAGGATAAATTAGTACACTATATCGAGAGCACATCTGTAGCTGGGGGCTGGAGCCAAAATGCTATTCAAACAACAAATGCATGGCTTAAAGAAGGATTAAAACCACGATGCATTACTAGGGATCTGAAGTGGGGTGTTCCCGTTCCACTTGAAGAATTTAAGGACAAGGTTAGAAATCTTGTTTAGTATCATTTCAATTTTATCCTATTCAAAGCCTGTTAAAAAGATGTGATTTTTTTTTTTAAAAAAAAAAAACCATGCTGAATCTCCCTCTTCTGGTATTTTGTCAAACTAATATACACATAACTGTTCCGTTAGGTTTTCATGTTGTAACTTCAGATTGTATTATTGGTAGGTGTTCTATGTTTGGTTTGATGCTCCTATTGGATATGTCTCCATTACTTCTTGCTACACTCCTGATTGGGAGAAGTGGTGGAAGAATCCTGAGAATGTTGAGCTGTATCAGTTTATGGGAAAAGACAATGTGCCATTCCACACTGTAAGTATTGCCCTTCAGAATTTTTGGCCTGCATATGGAAGTTATTATTATCTACATTTTTATGTTTTGATCTTGTGCAATTTTCTATTTGCATTATTTGTATAATGAGATTTCCTTTTTGCTTGAAATTTCCTATGTCTGAGTGATTTTAGGGCAGATTTGATGTGATCGTTATATTGTTTTTCTTCTGTTTGGTTTTACTTGATGCCTGATGGGCTTTCCATTGTTTGTGCTTCGATGTTTCTTTTTTGGTTGCTATTTTATGTTGAGCTCCAAAATTGCTGTCCATATGCATGGTTTGCCTTGTGATAATGTTGTAAAGTTTCATTTCTTCAAATGTGTATGCATTTCTCTTTCCAGGTGATGTTTCCTTCTACGCTTCTTGGAACAGGTGAAAATTGGACTTTGATGAAGACTATAAGTGTAACTGAATACTTAAATTATGAAGCAGGTTTGTCAGCTGTGTTATTGACTTAATTTAGCCAATATGCAATGCTTGGTGAATTTTCATGTATTCAAATGATAACTGATTAGATAACCCTTTGCTTACTAACAAGCTGCCTTTTGCTTTTGACCATTTTGAATTTTCTAATTTTATTTGGTTGGCTAATGCAGGAAAGTTTTCCAAGAGTAAAGGTGTAGGAGTGTTTGGTAATGATGCAAAGGATACAAATATTCCTGTAGAAGTTTGGAGATATTATTTGCTAACCAATAGGCCTGAGGCAATCCTCTTGTTGCTGATAATGCTTTCATTCTGCAGTTGAATATTTCATCATTCAACAGGAAAGTGCTAATTTGATGTGTCTGTGTTGATTAGGTGTCTGACACACTATTTACATGGTCTGATTTGCAAGCAAAAAGTAACAATGAGTTGCTGAATAATTTGGGCAACTTTATTAACCGAGTTCTGAGCTTTCTTGCTAAACCTCCAGGTAGATCAGCTGCGTGAAATTCCATATTAGGTTTCTTAGTCATTTGTTGTTCAGCTAAATTTGTTTCTTGACAAATACGTCAGAATGACAATTTTTTTTGTTGGTGGGAGAGCTGAATTGTAGATTTCTATAGCCAATAGCAGGATATTTATTTGTTTGGTTTTAATTATAATTATTAGAATTCTTATCATTTGAGTTTTGATAGCCTTTCCCTCCCTTTCAATTGTGGTATGTTGCTATTATTTTAGCTTTGGTGGTGCTTGTGAAGTGGCATTTTTTTCTAAGAACCGTCTCCTCACTATAATAGATATACTTGAAGCTTCATTGAGCAGCTGTGCGTTTCTCTTTCATTTTCTTTTGAAAATCTTTAGAAAGATGGATGGTTCTTGGAGTTTGTGGGAGGGCCAATTTATCCCTCTAATATGCTTGATACCCTTTTGGACCCCATTTGTTTTTCCTTGAAGCATGCAAGCCAAAACACTGTTGGGACATAGTGCACTAGAACATGAAGGATTGTAAATTCTTGTAGTGGTTTTTTTTATCACTTTACACTCATTTTTTTATGCATTTTTTTGGGTGTAACAAAGCACCAGCATTGTATCCTCAGACCATAGTGACTGACTGTTTTGATCTACAGGTTCAGGATATGGTTCTGTTATCCCAGATGCTCCAGGTGCAGGCTCTCATCCCCTGACAAATAAATTGGCTGAAGAAGTTGGTAAATATGTGGAGCAATACCTGGAAGCCATGGAAAAGGTATCCGTCAATCATTGTTTTGCAGGATGTGGTTGCATGTAACTGGCATCATTCTTACACCCCTGTTTGTAATTTTCTAGGTTAAATTAAAGCACGGATTGAAAACCGCAATGAGCATTTCTAGTGAGGGAAATGCATATCTGCAAGTAAGCCTGGAATATTTTTGATCTTTTGGATTCAAAAGTTTCATTAGTTGTGTGTTTTCTAACTTTTCTGTTCTTCAAGGTGGGAACTGATTTCTATTCCATTTCCCTGTAGGAAAGCCAATTCTGGAGGCTTTACAAGGAAGACCAACCTTCTTGTTCTATAGTTATAAAGACTTCATTGGGTCTAGTATATCTTCTCGCATGTTTGTTAGAACCTTTCATGCCATCTTTCTCTGTTGAGGTATCTTGGCTACCTTATTCATCTATACTCAGCACTCATGTGAATGTCTTTTATTGTTTTTATGTGCTGAGACTTTTTTTTTAAATTGGATATAAGGTCTTCAAGCAGCTTAATATGCCCCCTGAACAAGCTTCACTATGTGATGAGAAAGGTGATATGGATAAGGCAAAAAGACCCTGGGAGATCCTACCTGCTGGGCACAAGATTGGGACACCAGAGCCCTTGTTCAAGGAACTGGTATAATATGTTATGTCACATATGGTTATGTGCATGTGTGCGTCTGGGTGTTGGTTTGATTTTGCAGGTGTTTGCATGTGTGTGTTTGTGCTTTGATGCTGATGGAGATGGTGGTGAAGATCAGCATAATTTTACCTTTTCTTTGGGCCTGCAACTAATTTAAGTAACTTCATTTTCATACAGAAAATAGAAGAAGTGGAGGACTACAGGAAGAAATTTGCTGGAAGTCAGGCTGACAGACTTGAGCGGGAAGAAGTTGAAAAGGCATCTAAGCTTGCTGAGGAACTGAAGAAAAAAGCTACAGGTTTTGATCTGCTTGCAGCCATTGTGCTCATCTGATTAGTACTGATGGTGGCTAATTTGAACCAAGTCATTTATTGTGGTTGAAAAAATACATGTTCTTATCAACCTGAGTGCTTGCACCTGCTTATGATCACTGTCGGGAAGTTTATTTCCATATTATTTACCAAACTTAATGCAACAGTTGGTGGGAAGAAGCAGCAGACCAAAAAACCTGCTGGTGAAGCCAAATCAAGGGGCGCTGTTGAACCAGAAATCTCCATCACAAGACTTGATATTCGTGTTGGCCTAATTAAGAAAGCTCAGAAGCATCCTGATGCTGATTCCCTGTATGTGGAAGAAATCGACTTGGGTGAAGGAGACTGTAGAACGGTTGTAAGTGGACTTGTCAAGTATATACCTCTTGAGGAGATGCAGGTATAAATCTCTGCCACCATAGCTCTTAATAATAGGATGCTTTTTTATGTTTAGAAAATGCCACTCAGTATACTAGGTTGTTGATTATTGTGATCATTTGGCAGAATCGGAAGGTCTGCATCCTTTGCAACCTAAAGCCTGCAAATATGAGGGGCATCAAGTCAGAGGCTATGGTTCTCGCTGCTTCCAGTAGTGACCACACCAAGGTAAGCAAACCGATCACTACCTTTTGAATTGTCATTGCATCATATATACACTTTCCTGAGGTCACACTTCCAAGTATGAAATCATTCTAACCTTCATAATGGACTTGTAATATGAACTATTAACCTAGCACGGATCTAGCTGTTGAAATGTTTTTTAATTGCTGGTCCAATTTTACCATTTCCGGTGATCTGGTAGGTTGAATTGGTTGATCCACCCCAATCTGCCGTTGTTGGAGAGAGAGTGACATTCCCAGGGTTTGAAGGAGAACCTGACGATGTCCTAAACCCTAAGAAGAAAGTCTGGGAGACACTACAGGTGGATCTGCAAACTAACAGTGACCTGGTAGCCTGCTACAAAGATATTCCACTAACCACATCTGCTGGTGTCTGCAAGGTTGCAACCATTAACAATGGTTCCATTAGGTAAGATAGGTCCAGCTCTTGACTATTGATAAGTCAGGATAAAGCCTCAGTTTTTTTCTCGTTGTTTCTCCTAGTGTTTGCCATTACCACTTTAACATTTCGTGTAAAAATGACTTCGCTTCATAGTGAACTGCAAAAACAATGCTGTAGGAAGCATGGAAAGTGTTCCATGTTTTTGTTTATTTGTTGGGCGGTTGAATGCCACAGAAAATATTGGAGAGCAGTTGAGCGGATGGTCTCCTCTAAAATTGAAGGACCCATGCTTAACCGCTTATTTACTCGATAAATAATCATCTCTATGTAAAAGCGACTCCTCTGCAGGGACTTTTGTCAAAAGGTTGGGAGGGAAATTTGTATCTCCGCGGAAATTCTTTTCCCACTGGATGCAAAAATTTGGATATTTGTTTGCAAATAAATAAAGGGTTGCCCTAGTGTGGGTTTAAACTTTAGAGTCAATATTTAAAGATAATTTATCCAATTTCTTTAAATATAAAAGGTTTCTCGACTAATTTGAAGATACCTCTTTACCTTTCTATAGAAGAAAATATTATGTGATTTTATATCCCATATTAGCTCATAGTTTAGCCTCCAAATGATGAAGTTATTAACTACGACAGCATGAAACAGGATCACGGTTGTAGTTTAAAGTGTTTTTTATTTATTTATTTTATTTTTAAAAATTATTTTTAATATCAAGATATTAAAATGATATGAAAATATAAAAAAATATATTTTTTTAATAAAAAATTAAAATTCAAAATAACGTGGATTTTCCAAATAGACTGGTGATTGACAAAACATTTCTAACAAAGCATAGATACGAGTTTAGATTTCTGATTAATAGGGTGTGAGTGTAAATGCATACTCCTATTCGTAGAGAACTCTTGGCTCCCCCTAACGGTTTCTAAAAGCAGCCCACGTTGCAAGAAATAGGGAAACATACAACTTTTTCTTAGTTTAGATTCTTTATAATAATATAATAAAATGAGGCACGTGTGCAACACGCGACATCCAAATAAGATCAACTCACTAGAACAATAAAAAGAAGCATGGTAAAGTTTCTCTACGAAAACAATCCCAACCGCTCAAAAACCTAATCCAACGAATCCATCGCCTTACAAGTGTTGTCAAAACACTCGTTTCTAAAATAAAACCTTTTTCTCCACGTGCTCAGCACAGTCACTATGAAAAGCCCTAAACCGTTCCCGAATCGGCATCGGGCAGCACTGGTCCGTTTTGCTTTAGCCCCGTGCTGTTTGTTGTTGTTATTATTATTCGAAGAAGAAAGAAAGAACTGTAGAATAGATCTGATTTTTACGAAGGTTATTATTATTTTTTTACTCCACTTATTATGAATTTCCCTCTTCCCTTAGCAATGTAGCAGAAGAATAGCCAAATTTGGATGTAGTTTTTTTTTTATTTTTTAATGTGTTTAGGCTTTTTTAGAAGGTTGAGAGAATTATAGAAAATAAGTAAATAGTGTGGATCGGGTAGTATAATGCATAATTTAGTGATTCGGATTTCTTTTTTTGTTATGATTCGGACACAATTGGAAGTACATTGATTTCTGTTTTGTTAAGGGTTTTTTTTTCGTTGTACATTATTGATTCGGCTTGGCTTGGCTTAGGGTAGGATGTGTTTTCTCCATTGAATGAACACCATGCATAGTGTATTGCCTTTGAATAATTAGCTGTTTATATATGCATGCGTTTATGCATGCATGCATGTATGTATACATATGGTAGTGAATGATTAAGTAAAAAAACTAAGGAGATGAATGCTATGAAGATTAGACTCTAATGCCTCCGTTTTAGTTGTTATCATGTCATGATAGTGTTTATCGAATCGATCAACAGATAAGTAACTCCATTTTCGAAGCATTTGCAAATCTGGTAACTTCTCCCTTTTTGTTGTGTTACGACTGTTTCATTGCTCAGTTTGTGATTTTGTATACGAAAATTTCTTTTCTTGATTAAAGAGAATTGCATTGCTGTAATATCTTGAAGCAATAAAAGTAACTTTGAGAAGCACAATGGTAGTCAGTGTGGTTGTACTTCAAACCATTGATACCTTTTTATGCTTTACTTATTTGAAATTCTGGACTTGTTTTTAGTGGATTTGAATTTCTTCTGTTTAATTCTAATTTAGGAAGAGTTACCATGTAGTATGAGATCGCACTTGGATTTTGACATATTGGAAACCTTGAAACATCGGAAAACAGATGGATCCTTATCCTGAAAATTTTCCTTCTTTTTCGTGAATGCAACCTTTGCCCCGAGTTGCTAGTTTCGACTATGTTTGATTGGTAAATAGCTCATTTGGTGTCCAGTACTTCGTAAGTTTACTTAACTTTAGGACCTTTTTTTTCTGGGATCGTCTTGGTTATGAATGCTTTAAAGTTGCCTCCATACTTTGCAAATCGTTGTGAGATGTTCTATATTTAATTCTTTCCCATATATTTGTATTACTGTTGCCACGCCCATCAATTTTACAAAGAATTTAATATGCAAACTACCTTGGAACTTTTATCTTCATAAATTGATTAAAGATCCACGTAATTATTCTTATT
>Ga0307517_10006723_pt1 | contig 16924 bp, 19 predicted proteins | sample 23_EM_MG_FD_194515 | JGI IMG/M metagenome (GOLD analysis project Ga0307517, IMG submission 194515) | Populus trichocarpa ectomycorrhiza microbial communities from riparian zone in the Pacific Northwest, United States - 23_EM | ecosystem: Host-associated > Plants > Roots > Unclassified | place...
AACTAAATGAAACGTTGGTAGAAATACTCGTAACCCCTTGAAGAATGGTGCAACCTTGCCCATCTTTGTACATCATTTTGCACTTTTTTTTGACACAGCTTGTGCAAAATGATACACTGTTTTGAATGGCGGGATAGTTTGGGGATAGTACTAAGTCTTAGTCTAGTCAATGTGACCATTTACTAACCACTGGGACACAACTGGGACACAAAACAAAACAAAACTATTCAGGATCAGAAATGGGGCGCCTGGAATAAGTAGACAAATGGAAGTGCCATTAAGGATAGCCTATGGGCAAACACTGAAAACCAGCGATGAATTGAAATAGCTAGAAATAGCTACCCCGATTGCCATCACCTTCACCGGTCACGTGAACTTCCTTATAAGGATAACACGTGACTGAAAAAGGCGATGGCAAAATGTTGACAACTTGCCAAAGGATTTTGACACCCGTCAAAATAGTCCGACCACGGCAGTGTTGAGGCGTCCTATAAATAAAACGTTTGAGAGCGGCACCGAACTCACTCCAGAAAAACGGAAATTAATTCATGGTTCACGGCCAGAGTTCGAATTGCCATCAATTCACCGTGCGGAAACCGCATGTGCCTTACATAATACATATTTAAATTCCGCGATCCATGGGTCCAACCTTCCAACTCTTCCACCGCGACATAATAACAATGCCACCGCGGTGAGTTATACTCGGGCCATCGAATAAACTAGGAGTTAACTGATCACCCCCTCTCCAGCACCTTCCCCCGAGAGTACTCTGATGATGGCATTCAGATCGAGTCTGATTGGGGCCAAGTCAATGACGAGTCTGTCTTCTCCATTTTTCTCATCGGAATAATCAACTTGAACTGACAGATCACCCCAGTTTTGATGGAATGGGACTCAAGAAAAACCTGCTCAAAGGAGTTTATGCCTATGGGTAAGGATCGTATCAGCTATCCGACGTGTGAGCTTGCGCGGCTAATTAGATATGTTTAGCTTAGAGAAACCGTCCCCCGTTCAAGAACGCGCCATCATGCCTCTACTGAACGGTCGCGATCTCATCATGCAAGCACAGTCCGGCACCGGGAAAACCGCCGCATTCGTCATCGGTATTCTCCAAAAGGTCAGGGCGTTATAATTTCGTTGGTGCCTTCACCCGCTTCACAGCTGAGCTGAAGTATATATATATATTTGGTCAACCAAACTTTTAGCTGGATATGTCTGTCAACGCGACTCAGGCGCTTATCCTCGCGCCGACTCGAGAATTGGTACAGCAAACACAGAAGGTGGTCCTCGAGATTGGAAAGTATATGAATATCAAATGTTGTGCCTGCATCGGAGGGACAAAGGTTGCTGTGGACGTTGAAACACTGGAGAAGGGCGTTCACGTCGTTGTGGGCACGCCCGGCCGGCTGCTTAGCCTGATCAATCGGAAGGCGCTTGTGATGGACAAGATCAAGATATTTTGTGTTGATGAGGCCGACGAGATGTTGCAGCGTGAGTTCAAAAAGCAGATCATGAAAGGCAGGTCCTTTCCGAAGTATATGATTTGATACAAGCTGAACTTTCGAAAATTCACTGTCTTATGTTATTAGTGTTCAACCATCTCCCTCAGGAAGGCAAACAGGTCGTCTTGCTCTCAGCCACATTCCCGGACGCGTTCCGTAACATGACTAAAGCTATCATGAGCAACCCCGTCAAGATTCTTGTCAAAAGGGGACAGCTCACGCTTGAAGGTATCAAACAATTCTTCATCATCATGGAAAAATCAGACTGGAAACTCGATACCCTGTGTGATCTGTACACCACCGAGACTTTCACCCACCCCACTGTCGTCTTTTGTAATTCCCGCGAAAAGGTGGACAGGCTTGCGGTCCAGCTGGAAGAGCGAGAGCTCACTGCCGCGGCCACGGTAAGAGCACTGTGTCTTTGATGCTTAAATTTTCACACTCAGTTAATTGTCTTTCTCCCTACGTGTGATCGTTCTACACAGCATGGAAAGAAAAACCAGAAGAGTCGTGAGGCTCTCCTCCACAGCTTCAGGACAGGCGCGTCCCGGGTTTTGATTGCGACTGACATGTTGGCCCGCGGCATCGATGTTCAGCAGGTTGCCGTCGTCATCAATTACGACCTTCCAGAGAAGAAGGAGATGTATATGCATCGGATTGGACGCAGCGGCCGCTTTGGGCGGAAAGGAATCGCCATCACTTTCGTCACACAAAATGAGATCAGTATGATACGTGATATTGAGCGTGAGTGAAACCTGTTGTTTTTCTTCTCGTTCCTGCTGGTGTGGGACACCGGGCTGATCGATTCTACTTAGAATACTACAGCACCCAGATTGAAGAGATGCCTCTCGACATCTCGTAAGTCGTTTGCATCATTCGTTTTCAATCTTGATTTCTGTACTGTTCCTAATATCTATTTCTTTCTTAGCATCCTCCTCAGGCGCATTTCACTGACCAATTGAAACTCAGGATTACGACTGCGTGGGTACTCTTTGTCATTCCTTCTGTCTTATCTCTTCAGGCTACGCATTCCATCATTCCGACTCTCCAACTCATCTGTAGGCAACGGATTTTAATGGAAAAAAATTGTATCGGCAAGGAACGATGTATATAGCATTCTACGGTTATAGGTAAAAGCAGCCATAACTAAGAACAACTGTAATATTGGAAAGCGCCCGTCGGAATCTGTGCTGCAAGCCGTTGCAAGAGGAACACGGTGTTACACAGAGGCACGTGTGTCACATTGACGCGTATGTCATGTGCCTTCTCGCGGTCAGATGTCGTCACGCTGCTCCTTCATCTCATCGTCCGAGCTGCATCTTTGCACGAGATCCTGGTTAGATGGAATGTCAAGTTCTTCCTTATTTCTCCGGCTGCGCTATAATTCCAACCCCCGTATGCAGGACCTGCACATAACACCAGCCCACGGCGGCCCACAAAGACGACGCGCAACCCTCTATCCCCACTCCCTTTCGCAATTGCTCACTGAGCCAAGCCAGTTGGTCAACCATTGCAACCATCAGCACCCTACTACACCGCCAATGGCCCGCACGAACGTGAACGCTGGTGTGAATACTGGATTTATTTGTCATCCTACGTCTCACTTATTTGTCTTTTTTAGCATTCTCTGAAGAGAAAATCTGCCGGAAAGAAATAGGTTTGGTGGTGCAATGGACAGTTTGTATCGGATCTCCAAGTTGTAGTTATTTAATTCCCTAATATCATTTTATTTGCTGGGAGATACATATCTGACTGGAGGCCGACCATTATCCACTACCGCACGACCAAACCGTCGTCTTGAGATTGAACATTATATGCCTAACTTATGACTGGCGTCTGACAATGCTCTGATCAACCCTAAAGTGTACTTCGAGATGAAATTGTACGACTTTTATCCGACATAAAAGTCAACGAAATGTTTCTATAACGTCTTTTAGTCGAATTGTTTGATTATTGTCTGAGTGGCATCCAACTTTTCTATTTACTGAGTATGAACATACACAACCAAGGTGCTCTACTGAAGATTCCCATCGAATATCTATATTCCGAGTGCCTAATATCCAAAACCGTCGCTCTCCCTCAGTCTTCATCTCATATTCAATAACAAATCCCAGGGGGACTGGTGCTCTGGGTAACAGTGAGTGATAACCGACGATCATCACTAATGATATTAGCGCCAAGCGTATGAACTGGCAACGATTTGAAGGCCGTCCCTCCACTCGTGTTGGTCTCCTCAAAATGAACCAGGATATCATACCCCTCCGATTGTGGGCGGAACACAAAATTATCCCTAGGCAGCTGTGAACCGGTGTCGATCCCGAGTGCATTTTTAGGTGACAGTTGGAATGGACCCAAGCTTTCGAACGTGGCAACTGTGAAGTCCCGGAATTCGATCCTGATGCGGTAGTACCCCCGCCCGGATACGTGGGTTTCCAGTGTGAGGGTTTTGTTTGCTGAGATGGGGAATAAGATGGCGTCTTTTGCGTGAATGGATACAGCGCGAGAGGTGACGCTCTGTGTGTAGGTATTAGAATAAAGCTTGATGAGCCCTCGTATTCGAAGTTGGGGGTGAACGTGGGATTGGTACACTCACGTTTCCTGAAATGGCATTGCCAAAACTTTCACTTTCAAATAAACCCTTTGTTTCGCCTTGAATGAAAATCAGAATTAACGTCACAAAAAGTGGGGTAGAAATTATACCTATCCCGACGGTCGCCGCAATCGCCATGGAAGCGAGTGCGAGGATGGAAGAAGTTATAAGAAATATGCCTTGAAGTTTCATTGCTTGAAAGGAGGATGGTTTGCTGGGGATAAGTGGTACTATCCACCACTCAAATTATATAGTTGGCCAAATGACCAGCTGTTCCGTCCTAATCTCAGCCTAACGTCAGCTGCGGAGACGCTTGGTATTAGAATCGAGACTTGGGGCACTTACCTGACAGATGAGGATTGAAATCACCAAGTAGTAGGATCACCAGCTGGCATGAACCGCATTATCAAAGTATGGTTTGCCACTGTGCTTCTGAGATGCGATAAATCAGAGCTATCGGACGTCAGAGAATCAGAGGCGTGTCACAGATAGGAACTAGTGCGAGTCGCCTCGATGATAAGTATCAACGAAATACGAACGCCATCCGCGTCGACATCCATGATTCGAACCCTAAAAAAACTGTAGACCACCTCGTACCCCCTGTCAGGCAAAAGATCCAGACGATGGTAAGGGATAACGAGTAGTTCCGTGTTTCCAAAGCAAGGGAATGCAATCAAGCAGATCACCTCGAATAGTTCTTCACAACACATCGTTGAATGAACCATGAACGGTGTGAGTAATTGATGACCATCCCATTGCTTTGGTAGAAGGATTCATTCAGGTGCACTGGTGGATAGAAAGGGCATCTAAAAGACGAGGAAAGAACAAGGGCAGCACCAAGTCAAAGATCTCCGATGATGAAGAGCGGAATCGATATAAGCCGTCATTTTAACCAAATTTCGTGGGTTGGGGTCGGGTACAACACCAAAGCACTGAAGATGAACTTTGACGGCAGGTCTTCAACCTCAAGTACACAAGGAACCTGGCAATGAGGCATGACGGAAAAGGCAACGAGGGATCGATGGATCGACCATGTCAGACGGTGCTAGTTTCGTATGAAGAGAACGAACTAAATTTTGGCCAATCTAGGTTTAAGTGGAATCGGGGTGGTGAATAGGCTGCTTAGATTTGGCACATGCCCTCGGAGGCTGTTCTCCAGAAAAGCTATCTCAGAAGCATATCAGGTGAGACTACAGGGAAGTAAAGAGGGGAAACGACGCGGCAAATTAGATAGTATAGACGCACCACAGAATTGACACGGGCTGGATCTTTGGGCGAGACGGTCTTGGATCGCCATTGAACACCCTATCAGAAAGATTATTTATGAAGCAAATTTTCTGACGTACGCGACGAAAGAACCAGAGATGTGCCACATATCAGAACTAGTGTTCATCGCCTCGATGAAAGTATTAAAGAAATACGGACGCCGCCCGTATTGACATCCACGCGGATGAACCTATCTTTGAACTCCAAACAACTGTAAACCAGCTAGTACCTCCTGTCAGCAAAAAGGTCGCAGGCATCCAGACGATGCCGTCCATGGTACGGATCACGAGTAGCTCTATGTTTCCCAGGCAAGAAGACATATTTCCACTTCCGAAATCACCTCAAATGGTTCTTCACGGCACATCGTTGAATGAACCACTAACGACGTGAGTTCTCGGGATCCATCCCCTTGCTTTGGTAAACAGGATTCAGGTCCTCTGTAAGAAAGAAAGTGCATCGACAAGAAGGAAAGGACAAAAGCAGCACCCCGTCAAAGGTTACTGATGACGAATAAGCCGTCATCAAAACCAAATTTCATTGGGTTTGGGTTGGTACAACGGCGAAGGCCAGAAGGGTGAACTTGATGAGGGCTTCATCGTCAAGTACACTGGGAGCCTGGCGATGATGTACGATAGAAAATGCAACAAGAGATCGATGGGTCGAGAATATCAGACGGCGAGATAGAATAAATCTAGCCCTTGAGCGCAATCGAGGTAGTGAGTAGGACCTCATCGATTTGGCACGTGTCATCGGAGATTCTTCGCCAGAAAACGTATCTCGGAAGCATATCAGGTGAGACTGCAGGGAAGTAAAGAGGGAAAACGATGCCGTCGGTGAGATAATACACACCACAATATCAATACGGGATAGATCCTTGGGAAAGACGGTCTTGGACCACCAAATTAACCATTGGAGCCTCCTACGAGAAAGATTATACAAACCTCTGAAGCAAATTCGCTGACGTACGTGTCGATGTTGTCCTAGGGCCGGGTGAACCGCGGCGGGTCATGATCACCGTCACTCTGCATTTTATACTTACAGTAGATTGGTTTGAGAAGTCCGCGATGCGGCTGGTCAAGCCAAAGGGTGCCGAAGCGAGGGGATGAGAAAATAAAGCTGTGACAGACGATGACGTACAGTAGGCTGGGATTCTGCTTCCCAAACGGCGAAGCACATCAGAGATCAGGGCAGTGGTCATTGCACGCTGGAACGTGCAAGGCTGCGGTAGGGAATGTTCCTGAGGCTAGTGTTTTTTAGCATGTGGCATTTTAAAAACATACCAGAGCCTATACATACAAACAATTACGGGTACCTTGGGGTGACATCATCCCCACGCCACTCACAGGGGGTTCGGTTATCCATACCACCCAAGTGCTGTTTTCAAAGCAGCGGAGAGCGAGGGAAGATCTGCCCTCCAATGCAACGGGGTGCCATATTCAAGCCTGGAATGGATGAGTGGGATCCGATCCGATCTATAGCGCCCAGACGAGTCACCAAGTCCCACGCGGAAAATCCCTCTCGAGCCTAGAGGCTCTCGGCCTTGGTCCCCCGCGTGGCTACCTATGAGAAACTATACTATATGTGGGCACCTTGTGGTGGAAGAAAGGGGAAGGTGGCCGCTCGTATGTGGTAGTGCGCAGGAAACGGTTGATTCTGCCCGTTAACCAGGTCCGGAGTTCCATCCTCAGCTAGAGTGAACGACTTTGACTTTGAGTCGAACGGTGACATTCGCCTAGATCGACAGCTTGATGGATGGGTGCAGATACGGTTGTCAGTTGAACGTTCAATTTCAAATTTCAATTGTAGAGCTGTCAGTCACGTGACGAATTATTACCCCTGATCCGGAAGTCGGTTAGGCTGTGATTGCTCCTTCCTTCTCATCCACGACCAAGTCTTCAATGGCCAGAGATCCCGCTGTCGCCGGCTCTCACAGGCCTTCAGCGATAGCACCGGCGACGCCCGCAATCGCTCATGTGTATGTCGTCTTGTCCAAGGAGTTGTTTCAGAGCTGACGGATCTACCTTTATTGTCGTCGTCATCGTCATTCAGCCAACTTAGAGACCTCTTGATATGTCCACGAGAGACGGGAGTGGTCAACTACATAGTCCCTCATGGGATTGTTGAGCAGGACCTTCATGCGCCAGGAGCTGTGAGTCGGAACTAGATTCGTTGTTTTGCCACTCAACATGATGCCAACGATGGTGCACACAGCCCGTACGAACCCTTGCGAAGCTCGGATTTACACCCAACTGTCTTACCTCGCTACAACTTGGGGCGGATGACTACCTAATCGCCGCAGGTGGACAGGAGAAGGAGATCCATTTGTCTTACCACGCGCCTTCCTCTTCGAAATCAAGGTCCAATTCAACATCAGAATCGCAACGGAAGACACGCGTCGTCTGGGAATTTGAGGACCATCTCACCGGGTCCATAAATAACTCTGTCTTGCTCACATCGTTGAATCTCACAAGATCCAACGAGAGTAGTGTTGAGCCCCGAGTGGGGATCAGCAACAATGATGGTACCATTCGTCTATACGACGTTCCACTGCGAGTGCAAAACTCCAGACGAAGGCTGAAGGAGGTCGGAACTGTGGAGTTGGATGTGCCGATCAATCATTGTGAGTGTTTTTCTTTTGTTCGATTTGATTTCCTCCATGGTCTGGGTTTCTTCTGCTGGCTCTAAAGAATGCCATCTGCCCGAGCACAAACATCCAAACCAATGATATCTTGGGGCCTCTGATCCATAACCCGCTTGTAATTGCCATTCCTCTTGCACCATGAGATGCCGGACGTCACCCATAATGCGTTATGTTGCTCGGTCTTCCTTCGACCGATCATGATTGAAGACCTCCCTTTGTTTCAACTCCCATCTTACTCAGAATCCTCGCGGAATCTTTTAATCGCCAATCACCTTTCATGATTTTAAATCCCTTCCGCCTTCTTGTTCCCTTTTGATCAGCTTACAACTGGGCGTGGTTCTACACTTATTTTGCGTTGGACTTAGCTATTAACAATTATTCTAATTCTTGGGGATGTTTCCCATTCTACTATTTCCCTCACGCATTCGGGGTTTCGGCGTCACTTCTTATGTTCGGCTGGGGTTTGGGGATCTATTTTGTCGCCTTTCGCTTTCCCCTTCCACAGGATCACTGGGTGGCCGTTGCTGGTGGCCGTTGCTGGTGGCGCCAGAGCGGCCTTTACTTTCTCTCTTTCGATATTTTCGATTCTATCTTTGACTTCGGTTTATATGACTCCGACTCCTATCGCCGTGTTTGACTTTGTACGCTGACAATATCCTTTCCAGCCTCAATTTCCCCCGACGGCCGCACGCTTCTGTCCGTGGGCGACTCCAACAAAGTTTATTTCCACCAAATCAATGGAGGGTCACGAATCTCATTTACTCCAATAACAAACCTGGTCATCCCCCCACCCGATACGACGTCCTATAATTACACCGTCGGTCCAAGCTACTCGTCAACCTCACTGACGGCGGCGTTCTCAACAGCCTTCAGCGGAGATGGAAGCAAGTTTGCTGTTGCCAGTCAGGAGGGCGTCGTAGCGGTGTGGGATGTTAGGAGTACGCGCCCGTTGAAAGTATTTCACACTGATAGGTCCCGAGAGACCAGCCCGACTGGGTTGGTAGGTAATGGAGGTGCTTCAGGGTGGCTGTCGGATGACCCTTGGGAGTGGACGCGGGGGACCAAGGCACCTGGGTGGTGTGTTCGCAGTGTCAAGTTCAATGGCGGAGAAGGAGGCAGGTTGGGTAAAGAGGTTATGGCGTTTACAGAGGTGTATTTTTCCCTTTCATATCTTCACAAGATCACACTCACTAACTCGAGATAATTAGCACACCTCCCTTGTGCACCTCATCGATGCACGTACATTTGAGACCCACGATATTATTCCTGTTCCAACCCTCCAACGACCCAAGCCTAAACTCCGCGCGCCTTCCGTTGCAACTTCCACCGCAACATCAAACACGCGATCCACTTCGTCAAGACGCGTTATACCTTCGAGTTCGACGGCGGCAGGAAGTTCAACAGGAGAAGGTGCCAACCTTCAAAGACACAGAACCATACTACGAAGGGGCGTGCCACCAACAAGCCACGCCCGACTGACGCGTACTGGTTCAACTTCAAACGCTAGGCAGGAACCGCCGGGATGGGGAGCTGCGGATCCATATAATCCCGACTGGAGTGGCTTGCTACGTCCTATGCCACCCTCCCTGTCGGTGCCACCCTCTCCTCCCTCGCCACCGCTTGCTTCTAATCATCTGCCGTCCTCCATGACGCCGCCTCCTCCCTCGCCACCGCGTGTGCATGGGGTGGGACCGCGGCGCCATTTTGCGACTCGATTTGCGACGCGTGGCGGACGCCCACGGCGAAACGAGGCCGCTGCTACTTTCGTGGCGGGTATCAACACTCTCGCCGAACCCCGAGCCGTCACCATGCCGAGGGCGAGATCAGAGAGTCCGGCGCAGCAGACGCGCACTCCGGGTATTGTACAAGCCCTGAGCGACACGTTCCGCATCCCGGGTATGGGTGTATCGCCTTCCTCGCCGCCACGGCCTACGAGCAGTGGGAGCGGGACGTATTCTCCGCCTGCCAGTATTGGAGATTCGACGTGGCGCACGTTGGGGGGTGGTGCTGGACCGTCGACGACGACAACGGTAGCGCGGCCTTCGACTCCGCCTTGGGCGCGGCTTGTGGATCTCGCGTCTGAACATGGAGAGGGAAATCAGGATCATGGGGATGAAGATGACGATGAGATGACTGTGGACGAATATGATGCACTCACCCACACGGCCAGTCCACCTGGCCACGAATGGGGCCCTCTCGGACCGTTAGGCTCGACTGTACGGCACCGGCTTAACCGTCCAGAGGGTGGGATTTTCGAAACGGACGATGATGACATCGTCGTCGTTCCTGACCTCGGCGACCGCGATGTGGAGAGCGATGTGCATGCTTTACTTGCTGTACATGGGATACCAACTCGATCGCCTGAAGGGTCTGCGGGTGGTAGCAATAGTTCCGGAGGGGATGAAGTCGAAGAAGCGTACAGGGGGTACGCTGATATGGATCGGTTCATGTACGACTATTTTGAAAGAGAGCCAGAGCAGGCGGTGTCGAGGAGCACAGTGGGGGCTGAGTACGGCTCAAGTCACCACCAAGAGGAACTGCAAGAGGAAAGTGATGGGATGGATGTGGATGGTGATGAACGCCGCAATGAGGAGGAAGAAGAAGAAGGGGAAGAGGAGGAGGATACCGAGTGTCCTTCGGATGAGGACAGTTCCAGGATCGGGTCGTCTTTCAGCGCTTCGCGTCGTATCCGATCTTCAGGCTCGCCTTCCTGGCAACTCGCTTCACCCACGTCGCGTGGACACACCCCGACGTCGAACGAGTATAAGCCGGAGCACTCTTCTCTTACCTCTTCGCGAGGTAACACGTCAACCAGGAAATACGGTTACTACGATGGGCTTGATATCGCTGGGATGTGCTTCGACCCTTGGGGCGAGAGAATGTACGTCGCTGGTGTGGGCATCGGTATTGGGAATTCCGGGAGGCTAGTTGGGATGAGGGGCAGTTTGGTGAGCGGAGAAGGTGTGGGTATGGGTGCTGTTGTTGAGTGGGGTGTGAGAGGTGCGGAGAAACGGTGGTTTGTGGATGATGGTTGGAGGTAGGAAGGGATGAGTGTTTTTTTTCTTTCTTGCTTTCTTTCTTTTTGTGGTTTTGCATTCTCTTGTTACGTTATGCTCCTCGCTCAATTGGACTTCTGGTATATTTGTACTTGTATCGATTTTTCCACTGCAGTCTCATTTCTAGTCTATGCATCACGACCTCCACATTCTAGCCCCTTTTTTGTTTCTGTCCTCCGTATAATATATAGTATTATCCTGCAGATTATGAACAGTCATATTGGTTTTTCTAGTTATTAGGAAGAATGACATTATGCATATTACAACTGGAGTCATTTGTACTACCGTCATATCCATCTGAGCTCAATCCTGAAATCCACACTCTGACTGGCCAATAATCGAGGAAATTGTGCCTTCCTGACTTGCTCAAATGATTCAGCCATGCGATCGATTTCGGGTCCGTGGCGAGATAAAACGCGAATGGTAAGGAGGAACGTCTTCAGCGCTGGCCACTTGGAACTTGTAAGCGCCGTATCGAGCTTCCCCCACTCTTCTGCACTACTGTCCCAGAGAGTAACCTCAATGGTCAGTTCAACGACATTTCCCCCTGCTATCTTCGCCAGCTCGCTAGGAATAGTACCCTGATAGATATCGTGGTTGGGATCGGGAGATTCGGACAAGCTAGCAATCTTGAGGACTCGGATATGTGGTGTGATGATATCGCCAAAACCAGCAAAGGCAGAGTTGCAAGGTACTGAAATAATATGGTTGAAAAAAAAAATCAAGAAGCCTGAGGAAAAGTCTTACTAGTCAATTCAAGTTTCACAAGGTATTCGCATTGCTTCAAGAAAGTGCGAAGGGCATCCATATCATCTACATTGACCGAGAGAGAGGCTAGTCCAGTAAGATCTATGACTGGAAGGCCGTCAAAACGTCTTGCATCAGTGATCTGTTTGATTCCAGACATTCCTTCAGAGTCAAAAAGGAGTTCTCGGAGTTGGACTGATTTTTCTGGTAATATTATGGGTGTAACAGGCGCGGCGTCGGTAGAGTTTTCGAAGAAAGTTGTAGAATAGAATTTCAGAATTTTCAGACACCGCAGGTTGGCGGCGTGAACGAGATCAGCGAGAAGGAAGTTGTCAACACTACGAAGGGTCAGAGTTGTGAAGGTAGGTAGGTACATGAGCCGAAGCAGAGCATTTCGAACTGGCCATTGCAGAGTTCTCCAATCGAGGAAATCCCAATGCGAAATAGTGAGAGACTCCACTTTTGTCAGGCGTTGCAAAGTACACAGGAAGTCATTAGGCCCGTCATCCCACTTCCCGAAACTGAGTTCAAGATGACGTATGTAGTTGGCGATTGCAGGTGCGCGATTTATGAGTTCCACCGACTTCCTTTGGGCTCCCTGGTTGACAATTTTTCTGGTTGCAAAAATGTGTTTCCTGCACAGGTGAAGAAATGAGCGGGAAACGCAAGAACAGTCCTGGACAGAAGTCTGATTGTTCTTCTTCGATGCAAGCATGTCAATGACAATTTCGCAAATCTCCAGAGGAAGAACAGGTTTCCGGGAAAATATAAGTTGTGTCGAAGCCATTCTTCCAACTATAGGCTGGTCTTGACAATGTAAGAAAGGAGGTAAGGGAAGTATTAGGAACTGGAACAGGGTGAGTCGGAAAAGGCCGTGAATCTTGATGTCAATAGACGACTCAGATCAATGTGGTTTTTTACATTATCATATTCAGCCGCTGGTTAGCACGAGCCTACATTCGTCTTATTGACATGGACTTTAAGATATCCGTCCCACGTGATATGTATTACTGGATAATATGATATATGGCTGCTGATTTGAGACGTAAGTTACCAGTAATTTACCAGTAAAAAACATCGCGGTCAAAACCCTACAGTTTTTTACCCACTAGCCCCAGGATGACGAAGCACGTGACATTTGCATCAAATGAGTATGAGGCTCGTGACCACTTGCCTGATGACGGTCAATCGTCACCGTACTATGCCCCACATCTTTGCATCTTTGCAGGTCGATGCCAGGAATTGCGAACTACTCTGCTTGGATTGAAGTTGATGGAAAAGAATTACCTGAATACGATGTTCAGTACCCTGACAATGGAACCCGAGTGACATGTTGGATCCCTTCTGAGGCTGGGAAGGTTTGCTATTCTGCTTCGCGCTCTCAAATGATACATTGGCTGATATCTGACTTAGAAATTTGTTATAGCATATAAAGGCGCGCTTCGGGGATCTGGAATGAGTACAAAAGTAACCGTGGACGGCATTTATTGCGGTGGGAAGGTGATACGGGGCGAAGGCAGGAAGCGCAGGCCCGTTGCATATCACAAAGGCGTATCTACGTCCGAACGGACATATAAGCCTTATATCTTCTCAGATTGCCAACTCACCGGTAATTAAGATCCTCCTACCGCAGAACTACAACTGACACTTCTGAAGACGATGACAGTGCCCTTGGACTCGCTCCTGGTATAGGGGAAATCATCTTGGATGTGAATGAGGTATCGATTCACGGGCACGTTCCTTGGACAAAAAATTCTGTTGTTCTTCCTCCGTTACACATTCATGAGCGAGCGAAGAAGGGAGTTGTTCACGGAACCCAGTGAGATGGATCCTTCCTTGCCTCATATCATATGCTCAAATACAAATGCACCAAAATAACAGGCTAGGAGAGGAGGTTTTTCGTCGTCCAAAACGTTACATGGACAATACAACAGTAATCCGAAAATTGGTTTCGTTCGTTTTCAAGTACCGACCCATTGGTCAGCCTTACTTCTTTCGAGTTTCCCCTGAAGTAAGAGTTAACCCTGTTCTTTGAAGCTGTTTTAATGGCCGATGGAACTGCCCCGAAAGAAAAGAATACACCTCGCGAAAGTCGGAAGCCATTAGCAGATCCTGAAGATATTATTGATCTGACGCTAGACAATGAGGTGCATGCCAGGCGCAAGAAAGGGCCCAAACCCAGCGAAAATTCCAATGCGGCCGTCAAGACGGAGATCAAGAAGGAGAGGTCAATCACATTTGATACTGAGGTTATCGACTTGACGACATAATGGACAGTCAATAACCTTAGAATTCTTCAATTGGCTACTTTTGGATTACCCATTATTATATCCGAACTCTACCGAGCTCCAACTTGAAATCCAGATTCTTACTCGCCAACAATCGGGGAAATTGTGGCTCCAAGTCCTTGAACTGCTCAAATTCAAGCAAGGAGTGATTGTCTCCAGGTTGGTCAGGTAACAGGCAGATTTTAAGGCGGACCGCCTTTAGCACTGGCCATCCGGAGTTTGTGAGCGTCATATCAAGTATCCCCCATTCAGCTCCACTCCTGTCGTTACTCCCGTGGATATCGACAATGATGCTCAGGCTTTCGAGAACATTTTCTCCTGCTATGCTCTCAAGCTCACCACAAAGTCCACCCAGATGGTCATCGGTATCGTCATTGATAGAGATGGTAAAATTAGCGGTCTTGAGAGCTCGAATATGTGGTAAGATTATAGAGCCAAAACCGGTAAAGGTGAGGTTGAGAGGTACTGAGATAATGCCATTTAAAGGACTTCAAGGAGGCTGACAAAAGTCTTACCGGTCAAATCAAATTCTGTGAGCTGCTCGCTCCGCTTCAAGAAAGTGCGAAGGGTATGCATATCGCCCAAACCGAGGCACTTGACTGAGACAGAGGTTAGTTCAGCAGCATCGATGACGGGAAGGCCATCAGAACGTCTTGCGCTAGTAATCTCCTTGATACCAGATGAATTGGTGTTAGAGTAAATAACGAGTTCATGGAGTCGGATTAATTTAGCTGGTAATATTATGGGGGTAGAAGGCGCATCGGCAGAATCTTCGAAGAAGGTGCAATAAATGACCTGCAGACACCGCAGGTTGGTGCCATGAACGAGATCAGTGACAAGGAAATTTTCAATACCACCAAGGGTCAGGGTAGTGAGGCTAGGAAGGTGCATGAGCCGAAGCAGTGCATTTCGAACCGGCCATGGTAGAGCTCTCCAATTGAAGACTTCTTCAAGATATGCAGCCTGAATGGCGAGCGACTTCAGTATTGTCAGTTGTTGCAGAGCCCGCGGGAAATCGTCTAGCATTGTCCTAAGGTCGTTCTCCATGAAATAGAATTGAAGGCAACGTATGTAGTTTCCGATTGCGGGTGTACGTTTTATGAGTTGCGTGAAATCCTCCAGGGCGTGGTATGAGCCCTCATCTGTATCCGAATGAGATGGCTCCGAGGACCACGAGGGATCCCCAATCTTTATCGTCGCGAAAATGTGTTTCCTGCAGAGAGGAAGAAATGCCTGGGACACAAGGGCGCATTTTTTCACCGAATTCAGATGGTCATTCTTGTCCGATGCAAGAATATCGATGACAATTTCGCAAACATCCAAACAAACGGGCTTCTCGGCAAGTCGTGTCGGCGACCCTGTTATAACCATTCCTCTCCTCCTATGATAGCCCGGTCTTGAGGAGTTGAAGAGGGAGCTCAAGGAAATTTGGAATCTGCAGCCCGGGCCAAGGAATTGGGTCCCAACTTGAGACAAGACTTTCAGATGTCTACCGGACGAGAGGAGTCAGATGAGACCTGAGGCCTGAATCTTCAGGTTTATTGATGTCATGGCATAAATACATTGGTTCCAGTCTGCAGAGAATGCAGAATTTATTGCACATAAGTCACCCCGGGCCCGACCGCAAGCTGCAAGGTCGATTTTATCCTCGAAGCAACCTCCAATATTCGCCAGCCTCTTTCTTTCGACTTCTCGGGTGTGTTCGCGATTAGGAGTTCCTATGTCAAGTCGTTAGGTGCCCGTCGATAAGATTCTGATTTTTGTCAAGTACAAATAAAAAAAGCCTCCGCACTTTGTTAGTCTGACTATGGGTGGCTAATTTTGATTAAGAAATCAGCTATTTACATCGCGATACCTGCGGCAATGAAACTTGAAAATCAACCGTCATGACCACCCCAATTGGCATGAATCTGGTCAACGTCTAGTGGCATCCGTATCCATGCCAATGGCCATCCAATATGTGTTTGCTGCAGACAGCGATTCGAATCATATCAAAAATTCAAGTTGTCGTTCACGCTATTGATTCTCAAAAGTTTTAGGAAGAGTAATTTGTACACCCTTATAGACAGGTGAGCCGAAACCTGAAATCTACACTTTTACTCGCCGATAATCGAGGAAATTGGGCCTTCTTGAGCTTCCTAAATGGTCCAATCAAGGCATCGGATCCATTGCGTTTGTAAAGGCGGATTGTAAGAAAGACCGCCTTTAACGCTGGCCACCCGGAGCTTGTGAGCACCGTATCGAGCATCCCCCATTCAGCTCCGCTCTTGTCATTTCTTTCCCGGAAATCTACGGTAATGCTCAGGCGTTCGAGGACGTTTTCTCCTGCCATCTTTGCCAGCTCGCCAGGAAGGCCACCCAGAGGGTCAATGCGGTTGTTATTGGCAGAAGTAAACAAATCAACGATCTTGAGAGCTCGGATATGGGGTGTGATCATATCACCGAGACCAACAAAAGTAAGGTTGGAACGTACTGAAATAATGTGGTTGAAAAAGGATTCAAGGAGGGTGAAGGAAGTCTCACCAGTCAAATCAATTTTTATAAGTTGCTTGCTTTGTTTCAAGAAAGTGTGAAGGGCGTCCATATCGTCCACGCAGTTGCACATGACGGATACAGTGGTCAGTTGAGTAGAATCTATGACTGGAAGGCCATCGTAACGTCTTGCGTTAGCAACCTGTTCCATACCGCCGGTGCTAGATTGAACAGTGAGTTCCTGAAGTTGAACTAATTTGGCTGGCAATATCATGACGGTAGGAGGCTCGTCGGCAGAATCTTCGAAGAAAGTGGTAGATTCGAGTTTCAGATGCCGTAGGTTGATACCGTGAACAAGATCA
>Ga0307517_10006724_pt1 | contig 16924 bp, 9 predicted proteins | sample 23_EM_MG_FD_194515 | JGI IMG/M metagenome (GOLD analysis project Ga0307517, IMG submission 194515) | Populus trichocarpa ectomycorrhiza microbial communities from riparian zone in the Pacific Northwest, United States - 23_EM | ecosystem: Host-associated > Plants > Roots > Unclassified | place...
TTTAAAAATTAAAACGAGCGATTTTGTGATTTTTTTGAGGTCTTTTCTAAGTTGGGCAATGATCACTAGTGATTCCGATGTGGTGATCTCTAAAAAGAAAGAGAATGATGAAGAGGATGGTTTTAAATAAGGATATAGTTATTGATGACTTCTCATATCCATTATATTTAGAAATAAAGTTGATGATTTTTTAGTTTAAGTAATTTTATCCATTCTACTTAAAATAATACATATTAAATCAGTATAAAATAGTGAAGATTCCACTTGGGATCTGAAAAAAATTCTTTAGCAAGTATTGAGCTTGGGCTATTAGAGATAAAAGTGGGTCCAAATGCGCTACCCGAACCCAAACATGTTGAGTTCGAGCTTGACAATCCGAGTCCACATGGGTGCTGAGATGCTAGGCGTACACCCAGTGCACTGAATAGCACCCATGCATTGGGCGTCCATGCGCCCATGCAGGGAGCATGGGCTCGGGTTACTTGCTCGAGCCCATGTTCTTGGTGCGTAGGCTCAAGCTCCTTGTTCGAGTTCATGTTCCTTAAGTATTTTTTGGATTTTTTCCTTTTTTAGAGGATTTTTGTAGGTTTATTTTGTGGGATTTTTTTAATTCATTTTATTTTGGATCCATTGGTTATGAAATTGTAAGTAGGTCAATAAATTAACGTGAGTTTATTAAATTTCATTTAATGAAACAATATCTTTTATATAAAAAAAAATATTATTTAAGAAATCTAGAAAAATCTTTGATAAATCTCACCAAAATTATCAAAGTTTGTTCTGCTCAACTTTGTACTTGATTTAAAAATAAAAGGTCATTGAAACCGTGTTCTAAATAACATTTCACTAAATGTTTTTTAAAAAACTTATTTAAAATTAATTTTTTAAATTTTTTTATTATTTTAATATATTGATATCAAAAATAAATTTTTAAAAAATAAAAATATATATTATTATAATATATTTTTAAATAAAAATTATTCTCGATCACTAACTAGTAACTAATAAGCCTCATCTTATATGAAATCTGGGATTGACCCATCCAAGTCAAACCACCGACCGAGCCGAGTGCGAAAGGTATGAACACAGGATCGTGGGGTGCAGGTGCACGTGGTTGGTAAGCAGAGATATGAATTTTCAAATATATTAACAAAGGAGCTCATGGTTAATTAATATATATTATTGAATAGCCAATGAATACCTTGACTTTTCTCCCAAAAGATCTAATGTTCGAATCTCTCATTTATAATAAAAATAAATAAATTATCAAAGAAGAATATGTGTAAAAAAATGGGCTATTTTATTAGTAAAATAATATTCTAAGTTTATTTAATAATTTACTTTGTAATAGACGGTGATATCTATGGTGTATGAAAACAAATATTAATGCTTTGGAAAGTAAATCATAATAATAAATAAATAAATAACATAAAAGATAAATTAATACCAAAATAGATGAATTTTCAAGAAGAGAATAAAGTGATTTGTGTATTAGGTTATAAGTTGGTTAGGTTAATTCGAATTAATTTGTTTTAAATCTTTTTAAAAAATGTTAAAACTATATTGTTTTGAAAAAAAAAACTTAAAATCAAACTAAATCTTGATTAAGTCACAAATTAATTTAATAAATTAACTATATTAACTTTAAATTTTTTTAAAAAAACTCAAAAATCAGAGCTGAAATAACTTGTTAGAGAAACAAAATATTAGAATCAGGTTAGGATATTGATATAAATATACGGTTTATAACCATATATTTAGTGTTTGTGGTATTATTATGTAAAATATTTTTAAATTTTTATTTATTTATAAAATCAACATATTAAAACTATAAAAAATACTTTTAAAAAAATATTAACATGATATTAACAAGGCAAAACTACCGTAGTCACCGGGATATTTCTATACGTGCACGAGAGGACAAGAATTGGTATAGACGTACGGTTACCGGCTACCGAGAATATTTAATTGGTACAACAATTAATAATCAGCTTTCTGAAGTCGAACCTGTCATGTCATATGTATATGACAGGTTAGAACATGATGTCCGTACATTCAGAGAAGCCTACCAGACGCGTTTTCTTTTCCTCGAAAAGACTTAGAGCCAAAAAGAGCCCTTACTTTATGGCTTAAAATCATGTATGGTCCCCCACTTTTCACATTTTGTGAAACCAGGCTCTATACTTTAAACCAGCTCAAATCAATCCTCCGTCCAATCATATCATAACACTATGTACTGACTATTTAATTAGCATTACAGTACTTAGAAGGATAGGTATCACATGAATGAGTAAAAAAACTCTATTAATTATATTAATCATTGACTCACTGTATCAATCTAAGTTTATTATTTTTATTAAAACGATGTTGTTGTAGTTTATGACATGTAGATAGATGTTAAAGTAGAATATACTAAGCGAAGCAGAGTTATGTTTCCTTGAACGATTTAGAATCTACTATAAATAAATATCAAGTAACCTCATTTTTTAAAAATAAAATCTCTTCGCTCACGTGTATATAGGTACATTGTTGAACCATGTTAAGTCTTGTGTTCTTTATAATTTCTCTTATATCACAATGTTTATTAATAATTGCTATAGTATTTTCACAAAAAAATATTGTTTTTTTTTAAATTGTTTTTTTTTTGAGTTGATCGAATCAAGTTTAGATTCGCTTTGACTAAGTCAAACAAATCACTAAAAACTTGATCAAGTCAATGTTTTTAATAGTTTAACTCAAAACCTAGCTGGGGTCAAGTTCTGATTTATGAGTTTTATGAATTACACTATGCTTGCAAGAAGGGGTTGAAAATTAAAATTTCAAAAAACTTTTTACTCCTGAGCATAGAAATTGATTTGAGCCAATTTAAAAAAGTTGAGGTACCAAACATGATTTCAGAGCCTTATAAAGGTTTCATGTTTTGAAAATTTAGCTCTTTCATATACCGTTGTTTCATGAATGGTCACAAGGTTGTGACATGCGCGTTAACATTTTGACAAAATGACAAGTACTCTATTATAATACACTCAAAGTAAGAGAAAACTGGCTCTAATCTGGAACCATATCACAGCTTTTCTTCTCTGTTTCCCTCTCTAACATTAATTTCTTTCTGAAAGGCAGACAGATAATTGAATGAATGCAATGTTTCTTGCTTTTCTTTCCTCCTCCTCCTCCTCCTCCTCCTGAAGAATGACTGAAGATTTGTGTTTCTTCAACAAGGTCTGTTCAGCTAGCTAATACTTAGTTTTGATCATTGTATTTTCTTATTCTTTCTGTTTCTGTGCATTGCCTTATAAGTTTTTAATCAATGATAGCAAAGATTCTTACAGACCATATATAGTTAACTTTATAAAATTTGTATCTTAGAAGTTTACTGTTTAATTACAAGATATTCTCAGACCATATATGGCTTTCCTACAACGTGTAAGGATATGGTGTGTCTGTTTTGTTTTCTTTTAGCATCATGTTTTTTTTCCCTCAAGTGTCTGTCCTCTGACCATTTCAATAGCCTTATTTTTCTCAAAATGATCAAACAGAATAAAACCAAAGCCCTTTCATATTTCTTATCTCCTTTCTTTTTATGGAGATGGAAACTACAGTATGATCCTTTGATCTCTACAGATCGCTCTCTTTTTTTTCCTGTTTCGAGTTTTGTGTTTCCATTACCAATTCATTTTGTTAACATCTGGGGTGTTTAATTTTAATTTCAGGATGCATTGGTTATAAAGGGTCCTAAGAAATCTCCATTGTTATTGAGACTGGTGGTCGTGGCATTTGCTATGGTCTGTGGAGTTTATATCTGCTCAATATGTATAAAGCAGATAAGTCCACACACAACAGCCAAGTTCCTCAACATCAGAATATTCGATCAGCCATGTAATTCTTCAAATGTTGAGGAATGGGAAAAGCCCTATGTGCATTACCCCAAGCCTGAAACGTTTAGCAGGTATTTTGATAGTTATTGAATTTAATATCTAACTTGGTTTATTTACGTGTTGGTGTAAAAATAGTTACTCTTTGATGTATATGTAGGGAGGAATGTGCCTGCAACCCAGTAAGGTTTTTTGCCATATTCTCTATGCAGAGATCTGGAAGTGGATGGTTTGAGACATTGTTAAATAGTCATATTAATGTTAGCTCGAATGGAGAAATTTTTGGGAAGAGAGCAAGAAGGGCGAGTGTTTCTGCAATTACACAAACTTTGGATAGAGTTTACAATCTTGATTGGTTCAGTAGTGCTTCCAAGAATGAGTGTAATGCTGCTGTTGGGTTCAAATGGATGCTTAATCAGGTCAGTGGCTTTGTAGTTTTACTCGTGGATTTTCTTAGTTTTAGATCCTCGACTCTACTGCCCAGGATGATAATGTTCCTACTTCGTTGTCTGTCAAAACTTGGCCACATTTCCTGCTCAAGAGTGATCATTTGTGTCATTTGCTGTGTTAATCTCCTGCCATAGCGGATAATGAACCTGGCTCCCTCTCCTTTCTAACACTAAAACTAATCGCTAATGCATATCGGTTTATATATTATTTAAAAATAATTTTTTAAAAATGCACGTGATGATTATGCATTTTGCAGGGCGTGATGGAACATCACGAGGGTATAGCAGAGTACTTCAAGCAGAATGGAGTTCATGCAATATTCCTCTTCAGAAGGAATTTGCTCCGCAGAATGATCTCTGTACTTGCAAATTCCTATGACAAAAGCAACAAGCCACTGAATGGAACCCACAAGTCTCATGTCCACTCATCAATGGAGGTGCTTCTCTCTCTCTCTCTCTCTCTCTCTCTCAAATTTATTGTCTCGAGAAGAAGTCATAAAGTTCGTAAGCATTGCAGGCCGAAGTTCTTGCGAAATACAGGCCGACAATAAATGCCACGACACTGATAGCTGAACTAAAGCATGTAGACGATAGGGCTACCAGGGCCATAGATTATTTCAAGAGCACTCGTCATACTGTTGTTTACTATGAAGATGTCGTCGGTAACCGCACAGTAAGGCATTTGTGCTGTTGTGTATTGATTGACCTTCCATTAAAGCTTAACTCGCTGCTCACTAACACTTGTCTTGTCTTCAATATTAGTAACAATATTGCTGGAATTTCTTGTGCAGAAACTGAAAGAGGTTCAAGACTTCTTGAGGTTGCCATATAGAGAGCTTACAAGCCGTCAGGTTAAGATACACAGTGGGCATTTATCAAAGCAAGTGCAGAACTGGGATGAAATCCACAAGGTATTGAAAGGAACCCAGTATGAGAGCTTCCTTCATCTGGACTATCAAAGATAGGTGTCAACACTACTGAGAAAGATGTACATAGATCAGTTTTTGCAGCAAGAAACAGACGACACCCTTTCCTTCCCTCTTTTATCCTTTTCTGTTACACTATTTCCGCCATTTATGAGTAGAAATTGAGCTCATGTTTTGGACTGTTAATTTGATTCCATTTATTCGTATAGATAATAAATGTCAGCATCCATTAACTCACGGACACACACGAATGTGTATGGATAATGTTTTCCTATGGATCATTTTTGTTCAAATGTATCAAAAGAAAAAAAATTCAAGCACTCAGAATCGTCCATTGCGTTATATATGATCAAATGTAAGCTGCTTGAAATATGCAAACAAATACTTGCACCCAACTCTATTTTGTTCGACAGAAGATCTCGAAAAGCTTGGGAATTCTGACTTCGATATCCAGGTTGATTTCGCAACTTGTTACCTGACCAAAGATGAAGAAGCTCTGCTGAAACTAAAACAGTGTCATAGAATTAGTTTTTCGAAATAAAGTATGATACAAGTCCGACAACAAATCTACAACTGACCAAGGGGGAGCAAGGAATTCACCCGGATGAAAGCCAATACAAGAGCAGATCAATTACATATATTCATAATTCATCAACAGGAATCAGTGGTCTTAACATGCCATTTGCAGGGCATGAATTACATTTCTGCTCCATCTAATTCGAAGCCGAAAGATGCAATCATCCCAATCCATATGGATTGCTTCCTAATCATCTCTGTCTCCTCCTTCAACAATATATACAAACGGGTTGTACCAAATTCAAATCAAATAGGAGAACTGGCACAACCCTTGTTATCAGAAACTTGAGGTTGATTGGAAGAAGTTAAAATCCGAGAAGAATTCCAGAACTGTCTTTTCTATTTCTAATGCTTTTTTTTTTCCTATTGCTTCCTAGATGATGAGATTGCAGCAACGCTACATATTTGAGCAGATAGATCAATGAATTACTGATCCGCTACTTGTTCCAAAGTCTGGTTTCTCTGTTTGTCTAACAACAAAGTGGTCAACGATTTTAACAGTATTCAGTGGCTCTTGCTGAGCAACAGCTGCACTCCATTTGCTAGGGAACTTTCGATGGTGGCTCAGTTGTTGTGGCTGCTTTGGCTCTGCATCCCAATGAGGATCCAGTTTCCATTCCTTTGGGACCTGCACATTTAATCAAATAATCACAACGTTAAGACAGTTCTAACAGTGAGCTATGATGAGTGTTTACTCCACAACAGATAAAAACAGAGGATGGTTAAACTACAAAACAGCCAACCAAACTGAATTTCTGAAGTTTAAGGTACCCTTTACTGAACACAAGCATTCACAGCCAAACATCTGCGTGCACGCGGGCACACACAGGGACAAAGCTACAGTCAACAGCATTTAACAAAATGCCATCATGTCAGGCTAATAAACATGCTGGATAATCAAAACAGCATTAATTTCTTACCTTGTCAACTGCAAGGGTGAAAACCTCAAGATCACCATCTTTGTTGATGTGGAATCGTGTGAATGCCTTGTAGTTTGCAATTCGGAGAGATGAAAAGGCTTCATCAAAGTGCATGTGAAGCCAGTTAATGCAGATGTATAGATAACTTCCAAAAACCAAAGAAACAACAGGTGTTGAGAAGACCCAGAAGTAGATAAACACGGAAGCATAATAAATGATAGCTCCCCCTCTTGACAGGGACTCCATCCCATTTTTGCAAATATTACTCCGCGAGACAGCCATGACCTGATAATATCTCTCTCATGAATAAATACAACAGCATCATATTTCAGTGAGATGAAAAACTTTTTTTTTTACCTCAGGAACATCGAAGGCAGACATGAGATACTTGATGCATGCTGGATAAAGGCCAAAGGTCCATTGTTCAATACGAGAACGGAGGCCAGTAGGATCTGGAAAGTGTTCACTCTCCACATATCGGTACCATTCATATAAAGTGTGATAGCCTGAAAAAGTCATAACTAGCACCTCTTACTCAATGACCATCTAAAAAAACAACTATTGGAGCTACAAAAACTGAATGTTCCTGCGATGTTAAAAAGGAAAATTTGAACCATTCACCAAAGAAACAGAAAGCATAACTTGCCTGAAGTTGCTAGCAGTTTATGCCTGATACATGTCTCAATGCCCAGTTCCAAAAGCAACATTAGAATTAGAGCCGCTGCCAGGTGGGAAGAAACATGGAGAATTCCAATAACTGCCCGTTTCTTTCGAGAAACTTTGGGTGGGACAAATGCAATCGCCAAAATTAGCAACAGAATAGCACCAGTCATGGATACATAAGAGTGTTCCAGCACGTGCATAAAAACATTCCACACGGTGCCAAAGAAACTCCACAAGTGGCCGGAAAATGTATTGTCTTGCAAAATGTGGTCGAGCTTACACTAAAAATGAAGGGGAAAATCAGCCAACCGTCAGCAATGTAGTGCAAGAGTCTCGTGGTAAAAATTATAATGCTTTATCTATCTAGGTAGTAGGTGTAACATAAAGGTAGCAACAACATTCTCATAACAGCGGCGGGGGTGCAAGATATTTCAAGCAAAAAGAAAACGAGAATGAAAGACATCGTAATTATCAGGGAAATGGGATCCATATGCTATCCTTCGGCTATTAGCATGGATCTGAAAAGTCAGAACACCATATCTTAATTGCCAGGCCGTTGCAATCAAAACAAACCAGAACTTAGGGTAACTAGCATGAATCTGACTAACAGAAAGGACTAAACAGATGCATACCTGTGGAAACATAGAAAAACTCAACACAAAGTATATAAAGCCACCAATGATATCAAATTGCCAGTTCTTCTTTCGAAACTTCAAAATATTACCCAAAGCAATCTGCAAAAAAATTTTGATTAAGGAGCTATAGCACCAAAAAAAAAGGAAATTAATGGAGGAAAGAAAATTATTAGAAAATACATATGAAAAATCCAAAACTTACCCTGCTTGAATCTTCCAATGAAGGATATGCAGCCTTGTTTTCATATGAAGTTCCATACAATTTTTTGAAATTGGAAAAGACATGGGTGGGATGTAAAAAGGCACCACCACAACCATTTACAAGAAGATGTTGCACATGGACTGGCCCATCAGCTGGAACAAATGAATGGCGCATATAATGATGCAAGTCCCCAGCCACTCGAATTTTACACCTTCCTTTCAAATAATCACATATCAAGTGTGAGACATTCTTTCCAGAAACATCATTCCAATACCAATCAAGAAGCCAATTTGGTTCGTGTGTAATAAGGATCACAGAGTCATTGTCTGCAACCTGAAATACAGATAGTAATTTAAAGATCCTAAAATATTCAGGAGAAGGGAATATAAAGAAACAATTAGCCTAGAGGTAGGTGAATACACAAAAAGAAATAGCTCTATCAAATTCTACTTGGTAAGACCAATTATCATGCCTGAACAATGAAAGAAGGGGCTGAATCAAAATCAATTACATTCACTTGGTCAGTGGCTCTGGAAAGGTATTTCATGGATTTTTTTTTCATCAGACATACTCAGAACAGCACTTCGAGTACAAGGAAGATGATGATGATAATGATAATGACAATGACAATGACAATGGTGCAGTGTTTTAAAATGGGAAACAGAAAAACGGCAACCTGGGTTGCAAATTTCGATATAGGGTCAAGTGTGAAAGATCAAATCAGGCATCTAACCCCCAAGAAGTAGGCACAAGATACTGCGATGGCTAAATTTTATTGGTTATCATTCTTAAATTAAGATTATTATAGAAGTGTAATAAGCGACCATCAGCCTTCGCAAAGAATATTGTGCCATCAACAGCTGCAAAATCACCAAAATCTTTCATCAAGATATACACTAGTTTCCAGGGGTGAATTGGATCACAAGCACAAATAGTTGCCAGAGTCTTTTGGCCCTGTGTTTAATGGACTTGAGCATGCACATTGAATGCATATTTGCTATTGTGACATGGAACTTCAAGTGCTATGCCAGACAATTTCATCTCCTAATCTAGGGGTAAAATAAACAGCCTACACATGATAGTATCCTCAGTATTGAGATATAATGTCTCGTACGAATAATTGTCTAGCGAAAATGGCTAAGAAGGTCACTAACTTTGACACATGTGCTTGTCATTTAATGTGACTTGCAGGCATGCCCAAAAGTTCTGTCCAAGTGTAATAATGTGTTTATCATATAAATGCTTGAACTTGACACAGTTTAAGTCCGTGCCTCTGGCCTATTAAAGTTAATATATCAAACAAGTTAAAATGGATGTAAGGGTCAAGGGGAATAACTCCAGCACTTGTGTTTAATTCTAGCTGCAGAACATATCAAAATGGGGACAAAGGAAAAGAAGAAAGTACCTTCTCCTGTATCAGTTCTGCAAAGAATTTGAACTGGTACACATCAATATCATTGTGGAGTGCTAGATCAAGACCAAACACCCACCAACGTTTAGGGAGTTGCAGAGCAAAATAACTCTTCTTCTGGGGCATAAACCACCCACCCAACCAGCTCTTGTGACATATGTACCTCATGAAAGTATGAAGTCCATCAAACCAGTCTGCAAAGTTTAAAGCAAACCATTAACTAAACCTTTCAATAAACTAGGGTCTACCACGAAAGATGTGATGGCAATTCAGTCTACAACTATTTGTGAGACGAGCTTTTCTTGCGGAGGAAAAGAAATATGTAACAGAACTCATGCTGAAAATAAAACCAACCATGGTTTCCAGGAATGAGAAAGCACTGAGGTCCATCATATTGTTTCAATTCAGCCACTCCATCAGGCAGCTCGGGCTTGTTTACAGCTATATGATCTTGTTTATACCAAGGCGGAGGCTGCAAAGCATATTCAAAAGGACAAAACAAGCGTCTCTCATATGTGAAGGAGGACGGATTAGGATATCTACAATGAAAACATGAAATTATTAATTGAACAAGTGAACAGGTATCAGTCATGAAGAGCATAAATAAGTTAATGATCACATAAAACTAGGCATACATGCACAGTGCATATACTTAAATGGCATATGTTATCTTCTGATGGCCTCAACTATAAATGAGTAATAAGCTCTGGAACATTATATATTAGGGTGCTCTGGGGGAAAGTACCAACCTAGTTAAACATCAATGCTACAGAAATGGAGGAAGATATATTTTGAGAGATTTTCAAAGTATATAACAAGTCTGCAAATTTCTAACAGCATAGTTTTAACAAGTTCATTTCAAGATTTAGACATCAGAATGATCTACACAGCTAGTGCAACATTCCATAAAGTTCATCCTGACAAGAAAGGATTCTAAAGAACTAATCTGTGAAGATGGATGCACAACCCCTGAAACACTTAAAACAGTCGTTGACAAAGTACAGTGCTAAACATTGATGGCCAACCAAATTGGATGCAGGCAAGGAGAGGCTGGTTTATTAGTGGGTGGTGGATATAAAACGACGGAACCAATACAGGAATTGATGCCCAAAGCAAAGTGCAGCTTGAAGATTGATTCCTGAGCGTCATCAAAGTTAATGTGCTTATAAAGTAGGATATTAATAGTTCGACTCAACTTAACTCCCAGGATTAGGGGTGGTAATTATAGAACCTAAAGCCGTAACAATCCCAACTTTTCAGTTCAATCAAGGGACTAAATATAAGGTACACCGCTTGCAACGAAAAGAGGAAGGTTTCAGACCCAAGATACAATTTTTTTTCCTTCAGATAATCAGTAGCATTTGACTTGAAATTGTGTTTTTACCTCTTAAGAGTCCATCAACATCAGGATATTCATTATTATTTGGTTAACCAAAGATTCAGAACCCTCGAAGCAGAAACTCAAATCAGGAGTCAGGACCATTAAAGTGGAGTGGATCAGAACCATTAAAGAGATTCAAATCACAACACACGTATGAATCAATATAAAATGCTTGCCTCGTCAACTTTCAAGACCATTAAATTACAGTAAAAAATCATCCAACAAAAATAAGGACTCTTTCACAGAGCTAGGTTGTATATTTTTGCAACCACGTCAACAACACAAGAAACACTTTCAACTTACGCAAGATCCCCTCCTATAAGAAGTAAGTTTCCACGCGGTAGGGAAAGCACAGAATCACCTCTAGTGACCTGAATAGAAGGCTGAGCAAGAAGTCTCGCAACTGTATAAGATGAGTTCCCACCATCACCAGTATCAGCCATGAAGTCAAACCATAATTCATCCTTATCATTAAAATGATCATACAAAAGACCCTGCTGTGCTCCATCTTGAGCCCGGTTCATAGCTGCCTGATGGTGCAGAAAAGGGAAAAAGAGACATCACTATACCATGAATGGAATTATGTTAATCATAGCTAGCATAACTCATATTTTTTTTGAGGTTCATCAGAGAAAAAGAAACAATTTATCTCAACAAGTACAGAAACAAAACACATGTCAATGAATACAATACTCAATGTGGAACTATACCTGCATCATACGCATGTCAAAACGGCCAACAAACACAGTTACCGATACCAAGAGGTCAAAGGCTGTCTTGAACAGATCTGCAGATGTTCTGAAACATGTAGCCAGTACAAAGTGAGAGCAAGAATTTCAAAAGTCTCTTTCAACTCATCTCCACTACCAACCCATCAAGCAAGAAAAAAAACGTAGATGGAAACACATACCCAGAGTACCAAGGGACCATGTCCAAAAAATCAGGCTTCATTTGTTTCTTCTTTGACTTCTCATACTCTTCCACTGACAAGGGGTGAGTAAGAGCCCACCTGTTAGGCAGAAAACCATGAGTTTGGAAGAGAAACTAGACATCATAGTGGCACTACCAAAAACAGTAAATGCAACTCATTCATGTAATGGGACAATAATTCTCAAAAATAGAAATGTGTAACTGAATGATGGCTACTAAAATGAGTGAGACATAATGGAATCATGAAATCATTGTTGGTTTATGCTTCCTCTGCAAGCTCATCAGAATAGAAATAAAGCAGGATAGCGTTGTGAATACCAAAAGAGCAGAATCAACTATCAAATGGCCAACATTATGAAATATTATGATAGGAAGGTTCTCAAATGACTATTCAAGAGCATGTAAAATACCATAAAGACAATACAATGAACCTCAATGAAGCAGTTAGCACCTAAGTCAAAACTACAAGTAGCAGCATGGTTAGAAACTCATCAGGATGACTTGTCCACACCTTATTGAAGAGAGGAAGAAAAAGAAAGGGCTACTGAAGCTACCAACTCAGGAAGTTCCTAAATAGGCCATAAACCAAACAAATAAATCAAAACATGGATGAAGAGAACATGTCATATTGTTATGATCTGCCAACACCAAAAGGGGGCATCCAGTCAAGAAATTAAAATCCTCCTCGACACCAATAGAAGATAACATGCATCCAAAAGTTAATCTAAAGATGACTCACTCTGTTAACCCCCTACATAATTGGCAATGTAAAAACCTATATGTGATTTACCGCCATAAAAAAGGACCATCCAATCAAGAAAAATAAAACTTGCCTCAATGTCAATAAATGATAATTAATGCATCATAAAGTTAATCTGAAGATCATCACTCACCCTGTTGACCTTTCAACTACATAATTGGCAATGTAAAGACCTATGAATGTAGCCCACAGTGAATATAAGGGAGAAATTTCATCAGATGAACCAGCGCATCCACTTCCATTGCAACCTAACTGCAAAACACAAGATAACAGTGTTAAATAGAAGGATAAATGCTGGGGGGGGGGGGGGATGATGCATTCAAGATGTATAAAGGATGGAATTGAATATAGTCTTACTTCCCCATAAATAACCCACTTGGACAGAAGTGGATAATCACTAGCAGACCCAACTGGAGCAAACCAAGAAGAGCAGACCTGGTCTTTTAACTCATTCATTCGGAGGAATTTTGCAAGCCATGTGCTTCTCTCTTCTTTCTTCCAAAAAGAAAACCAACTAGAATACTTTCTTTGAGATCGTCTATCTCTCAAATTGGCAAGGTTACCACAGTGGCTATAAAACACACAGCAGGCTACACTGAGAACCTGTTTGAAAAATTAATCACATGAAAACAAAGGTCAGAGCTATATTAAAAGGAAAAAAGACATGCATGATATGGACAAAGTACCAAATACACTTACTGCGCAGTTTTGGAGAATAGTCAAGATCGCTGGCCTCCTTCCGGCAACACGAGAAACGAGACCAATATACCACAGGCCAATAAAAATAATGTGGAAGACAAGGAGAAACAAAATTGAAGATACAGATATTGTCAAAAACAATGACAAATTCATCCTCATATCTACTCCCATCGACTGAAAACTAGGAAGATGATACAGAGTTGCAACTAAAATCCAAGCTATATACCTGTAAAGTAAATGCTACAAACTATCAACATTTCAATTGTTGTGGTTGTTTAGCTACTAGAGAAGCACATTTCTACAAAACAAAGAACAAAGGTTCCGTGATCAAGAGCACTTACCACCGACTGAAATTTGAATAGCTAGGTTTGATTGTCTTCCCCAAAAATGGCGACGAGAAGAAATAGAAGAAACCAAGGAGGCAAGCATACATAGACCACCACTTAATATTATTGTCCAATTTTTCTATGAGAGTGTGCATGTTGTCCGAAGAAATGAAAAACAAACAACCCACAACAACAGCAATGATTGCGTGCCGCGAATGCTCGTGCGGGTAAGGATATGTATGCGTCAAAATAGTCCTCACCCTCTCCATTCTAAGGGTTTCTAATAAACCAGTGGTCTGCTTATCCGAGCCCATCACACAATCTCCCAGTAATTCACTCTTCTCAAATTTAATTCAAACTAACAACAACTTGATGACACAAAACCAGCTTCACGATCCTGATTAAAAATTAAACAAAAAAAAAACATTAAAGATTAAGGAAACAATCCTAGGACGCAACACAACCTCAAGAAACACCAGAAAAACACAAAAAATAAAAAATAAAAAATAAAAAACTGTTTGGATACTGAGAAAGAACAAAACAAGTTCTAATTGTACAATGAACCTCAATCTCTAATTTTACTCTGCAACCAAACAGAAAACTTAGGGTTTTTACCTCAAAATGAATATAGGAGGACTATTAACAGAACGAGAAAAAAAATCTTCGATTAAATTCAGTTACAAACATATATTCTTGAATAAAGAGAAAGAGGAGAGATTACAAATACCTGAGAGAGGGAGGGAGAGAGATGAGAGAAGCGTGCAGGTGAAGCAAAATAAAAATATGAAGAGAGCTGATAATGTCTCAACCGACTTGGCATCTGAGAATGTCTGACTGGTACATATCAATGGCATATTCTCATCTTCTTTTTTATTTTCTTTTAACTACGAAATTATCGACAACACCACACTAACACGATTTTGACTTTTCCGTGTTTTTTTTTTTTTCTATTTCGAGAAAATGTCACAGAGATTCGGTTGTCTTGGTTCGATTAAGGTTTCCTTTGATAACGTGGCTTAAGATTGCTTTTTTTAATTGTTTTTTTAATTGTGTGTTCTTATTTTTTTATATTTTTAATGTGATAATGTGATATATTAAAAATTCAAAAAAAAATATTATTTTTTATTAAGGAATATTTCTGTAAAAATATATTGTACAGTGTTTATATGTTTGGTTTGTAATTACAAGTTGAAGGATAATTTACAATTTTTTATCGATAAAGTTTTAAGAAAAATACATATAAAATCATGATGAATTAAAATATTTTTAAATTTATAATTCGAAAAAAACACAAATCTCACTGTACCGCACAGCAATTGCAAATCGAATCCTAAAAAAGCCTTCGGATTTTATGTTTTATTTTATTTATTTGGATTCTCTCGCTTTCTCTCGGTCACTTGTTAGTTAATTTTGTAATGTTTCGAACCAAACCCACGTTCTATTTGAGGAGGTGAACGGTGGCCGTTGGATTTTCTCTGTGTGAACAGCCGAAATGTTCGAGTGGACGGAGGGAACGTGACTTTTGATTCGAAAGCGAGATATGAATCGATTTTCTGGTCTATGATTTTGAAGGCACCTAAAATGAAACCGATCAGTTCCGGTGACAGAACGTGTCTGATTATCACTCTCTACTCTTTTCTTTTCCTTTCTTGGTAGTTGGGTCTGTATTTATAAGCCCATTGACTGCACCGGGCCGTGACTGGTTTCAGTTCGGAAAAATTATTCCCTTCACGTAAAAAAAAAACAAAAAAACTATAAAAGTTAATAATATTGAATAGAAGAATAAAACTAAATAAAATAAAATTTCTAGATTGAAAAATAAAATAATATAAATAATTAGATTATTTGTGTGACAAAATCTTCTTAATAAAAAATCATGATACACTATCAAAATGTTCAACAAAACATTCTTCAAGTAAGACATCTTTAATTAAAAAAATTAATTTGATATTGACTCGACCATAATTTTTCAAACCTAGTCTGAAAGCATTTATGATCTTGACCAGTTACAACAACTAATTTTCTTAATAAAATCAGGCCTACAGAACTTCCATGTTAAATTTGAGAATATGAGCGCGAATTAATAATCGTGCCGGAAGTTATAAGCTTTTTTTATATAAAAGTGGTCATTTGGAATTATTAGTTCTCTTTTTAGATTTAATTTTACCTCATTATTTCATAAACAAGTACTATGGATTTTTTTATATGATTTAGTTGTAGACGGTTTGTAACAAGTTGTTTTGTATCATATTAACAAAGCGTTGGTCTAGCGATTAAAGCACTGTTATATTTTTGTAAAAGTAAAAAAACAAGTTTGATTTTTAGAAAACGTATTTATTAGGAGGGACAGCCACGAACCCGTTTGTAACCAGTTGTTTTGAATTATATTAATAAAGTGTTGGTCTAGCGGTTAAATCACTGTTATATTCCTGTAAGGGTGAGAATACAAGTTCGATCTTCAGGAAGCATATTTATTGGGAGGGACATCCACGAACCCCGAATAAAATTAGTCTAAACTCTTTAAAAGAGTACGAGGATACTTGAGTAACAACTAAAAAAAATTTGTTCTAAACATTAGAAGCTTAAGACTCGACTCGTAAAATAATGTTATATGTTCATGAACAAACTTATCCATAGCAATAACAAATTTACATGGAAAACCAAAATAACTTGACAAATAAAATTACGTGGCTGGATTGTATAAATTGTAATCGTCTCACTACACTGTTAGATATTGCTATTATTTTTTTCGACAGTGGCCAGTGAAAGAGTAAAATGCAATATTTTTAAATAGATGGTAATACACGTGGAAAGATACTAGTTTATTGGTCGCGTATTCATTGCGGGTTGAACCCAGGAGTTTTCAGAACATGAAAAAAATTATATTTAGACCATCAAAATAATTTTGGCATTGTCATCTGTGTAACGGTTTAAACTTGAAAATTTTTGACTTCACTCTTCGATTATTATTTAGTTAAACTGTCAAACCTAAAACCTAATTTATGAATTCCATTTAATCAAATTATTTTTTTATTTCCATACATAATAAAAAAAAACAAAAATTACTTTGTCATCAATTTAGTATCAAATAATAAAAAAACACAAGCTAAATAATGAAATTGAAAAAAATAAAAAATAAATAAATTTGGTATAATGATTTAAACTTGAAAAATC
>Ga0307517_10006725_pt1 | contig 16924 bp, 18 predicted proteins | sample 23_EM_MG_FD_194515 | JGI IMG/M metagenome (GOLD analysis project Ga0307517, IMG submission 194515) | Populus trichocarpa ectomycorrhiza microbial communities from riparian zone in the Pacific Northwest, United States - 23_EM | ecosystem: Host-associated > Plants > Roots > Unclassified | place...
AATAAGCCCAGTTTATATTTAGCTTCCAGCACCCTCCGGCAGGCAAGGTCTATCTCCTGCTGTGTTACTTTTTTCTCTTTTAACGATTTCTTCAGCGTCTTCAAAAATCCCTCGCCTACCATGTCCATATCCAGGCCTGCCTTCAATGCCAATGCCGATACCGTTTGCAGATCACCTAAACCATGAGCCGATAATTCGTTTACTGCAGTATAATCTGATACCACAAAACCTTTAAAGCCCCATTGCTTGCGCAGCAGATCGGTTAGCAGCCATTGGTTGGCAGTAGCCGGTACACCATTTATAGTATTGAACGAGCTCATGAAACTGCCTGCACCTGCATCAACAGCCGCTTTGTATGGCGGCAGGTAATCCTGGTACATTTTTATCAGGCTCATATCAACGGTATTATATTCCCGGCCAGCTTCGGCACCACCGTATAAGGCAAAGTGCTTTACACAGGCCATCACCGCATCGCTGTTTTTCATGCTGGTGCCCTGGTAACCTCTTACCATGGCTTTAGCTATCATCGATCCTAAATAAGGATCTTCACCTGACCCCTCCGAGATACGTCCCCACCGTGGGTCGCGCGCTATATCCACCATCGGTGAGAAAACCCAGTTGATACCCTCTCCTGTTGCTTCACTTGCAGCGATCTTTGCAGAGCGTTCTATCAAACCCATATCCCAGGTTGCCGACATACCAAGCGGTATCGGGAAAATAGTACGATGTCCATGGATCACATCCAACCCGAATATTAAGGGTATATGCAACCTTGAACTCTTTACTGCCAGTTCCTGTGCCTTGCCAATATAGTCGGTACCATATACACCAAATATTCCACCGATCTCTCCTTTTTTGATCCCTTCCTCGACACCTTTGTTAACTACCGAGCCGGTAAGCGCCCTGCCGCTGGTTACCAGGTTAAGCTGACCGATCTTCTCATCAAGGGTCATCTTAGCCATCAACTGTTTAACAAAAGCATCCATTTTGGCATCACCACTGCCGGTCTGGGCCATAACAGTAGCTGACGGTAATATCAAAGCCGATATTACAGCGATCTTCCGGGATACCCGGTTTAAGAAATATTTTTTCATTTTAATGAAAACAGGTTTTAACTGGTGTTGGAACTTGCGATAAATAATATCTTTACAAAATTAAACCGTTATAAACCGGTTAGGATATATTTATAGATCTAAGTTCAAAAATTGGTTAAATTTCACCTTGTATAAAAGACATGGTGTATTTTTAACACAATAGTATTTATTATAATTCAGATAATCAAAGTATTTTTTGTAGAATAGCATAAAATGTTTAATAAACAGGAGCTTATAGAATTTTGCGAGACCGCCCGCAGCAGTTATCTGGACCATATTTCCATCGATTGTGTGGTATTTGGATTTCATGAGGGCCAATTGAAAGTACTGACCTTAAAAATGAAAAACGAAGATTCCTGGTATCTGCCGGGAGGCTTTGTTTTAAAAGATGAGCCTATTGAAATGGCTGCCAACCGTATCCTGAAGGAGCGTACAGGGCTGGATGAAATATTTTTGCAGCAGTTTCATGTTTTTGGCGACCCTGAACGATCAAGGCCGCATCGTGATATGTATAAGGATATGCTTCCACCTGAAGAGAATTGGTTCTCCATGCGTTTTTTGACCATTGGTTACTATGCCCTGGTTGATTTTGTACACGTAAACCCCACGCCTGATAGTCTTTCTGAAAGCTGCACATGGTGTGACCTTGCTGATCTGCCCGATTTTAAACTGGATCATGCGCAGATATTACAAACCGCATTGGATACCCTGCGCGTTCAGCTTAATTATCAGCCTATAGGCTATAACCTGATGCCAAAGGAATTTACCATGCCCGAGCTACAAAAGCTATACGAGACTATATTGGATAAAAAGCTCGATCGTCGCAATTTTCAGCGCAGGATGCTGGGCTTTGGGATTCTAAACAAATCTGATCAACCGCGAAAAGGCGGGGCACATAAAGCACCCTACCTCTATTCATTTGACTTGAAGAATTACCAGGGTGCCCTTAAAGAAGGGTTAAAAAGCGGTTGGTAATCGGTACTCCTTGTTTGTCCGTCCGTAACCGGGTAGAAACTATTAGTTTTGTGAATGCAACGCCACTGCATTCCCTTCAGTATCAATAAAGAATGCCATGTAGCCTATATCATCGCTGATTTTCCCCTTTGGCATTGTTATCTTACCGCCTGCTGCTTCTACTTTTGATAAAGCGGTGTCCAGATCAGGGTTTCCATTAAAATAGATCTTTACTCCGTCGGCACTTGGTTTGTGCATATCGCTCTGCACCAGTGCGCCCGATAATTTGCCACTCATAGGGTCATAAGGGAACGTGGCCATTTTCATACCCATCATATCCATTTCTTCCAGGGTGATAGAGAAAATAGTTTCATAAAATTTTTTAGCCCTGGCAATATCGCTTACAGATATTTCAAACCAGTTGAGAATGTTTGCTGAAGAATCCATAGTGTTTCTGTTTTTAGTTTTATATATTGATTTGTTTAAAGGTATGCCATGCTGGTTAAGTTAATGCAGCATACTTGTGAAGGAATAAATTCATTTAGTATTACCACAAACCTAACCCGAATTCAGTAAGCCTATGGTGGGTAAATACGACAACCTTAGGGGTTGATTGCGCCAACTTCTTGATATACCTTTGTTTAACACCAAATTATCAAACCCAGCACCATGAAGCACGTATCGATAGTTATACCACAGGGGCCAATTATACTGAGCAGTGTGATAGGCACTTATAAAGTATTCTCATTTGTGAACAATTTTATGCAGATGAAAGGCAAAACCCCGCCCTTTGATATTCACCTGGTAGGACTGAGTAAAGAGTGTGAATTGTACGACGGCTTATTCGCCGTCCGTCCGGATTCCCTTGTGAGTGATGTAAAAAAGACCGACCTGATTATGATACCTGCTTTTTATGGTAATCCGATGGAAGGAATAGAGCGTAACATGGATTTTGTACCCTGGATAGTTGAGCAGTACAAGCATGGCGCCGAGGTAGCCAGTTTGTGCACTGGTGCTTTCCTGCTGGCATCAACCAACCTGCTTAAAGGCAAAACCTGCACAACACACTGGATGGCTGCAGATATTTTCAGGCAGGCATTCCCTAATATTAAGCTGATGCCCGAGAAGCTGATCATTGATGAATTGGGCATCTACTCCAGTGGTGGTGCTTATTCGTTCCTTAACCTGGTGATCTATTTGGTTGAGAAATATTGCGGCCGGGATGTTGCGGTACATTGTTCAAAGGTGATGGAGATTGAGATAGACCGAGAGAGCCAGTCGCCATTTGTAATATTTAGCGGGCAGAAGGAGCACCAGGATGAGCCCATCAAAAAAGCACAGATATACATTGAGCGTAATGTGGGCACAAAGATTTCTGTTGATCACTTATCAGAAATGTTTGCTATCAGTCGCAGGAACTTTGAGCGCCGCTTTAAAAAAGCCACTTCTAATACGCCTGTAGAATACCTGCAGCGTGTAAAGATTGAAGCCGCTAAGAAAAGCCTCGAATCTGGCCGCGAGAATGTAAACGAGGTGATGTATGCTGTAGGCTATTCAGATAACAAAGCCTTCCGCAATATATTTAAGAAGATCACCGGATTATCTCCTTTGGAATATCGTAATAAGTATAACAGGGAAATGGCGGTTAATTAAATGGCTGACATTTCCCTGTCATCTGTATTATTTACTTAAAAAGAAGTCTGACAAGCCTTTTTTCACCTGTTCCGTTTGTTCCTGCACAATCCAATGGCCGGATCCTTTAATAACCACCTCTTTCACGTTGGTAGCAACCAGCCTGCAATGTTCAGCAAGGAAGGCACCGCCATGGTCTGATCCCATTGCTAATAAAGGCATAGGCAGCTTTTTCTTCATAAACTCCTGGTTATCCTTAGCATCCTGGTTAAAAGCGGCAAACCAATGGAAACTCCCGGTTGTAGCTCCCGGTACAGAATAGGCCCTTATAAATTCATTCAGTTCTGCTTCAGTAAAAGCATTTTTTACATAACCAACAACGGGCCAAAAACTGGTGAGGAACAGCCCTGCCTTACCTGCAACGATCTCGCCCGAGTTAGGCATACCGAAAAAACCAAACCACCATGCCTGCGCGCGCACCTGGCTCCATACCGGTTCAACACCTGGTAACAGTGCATCCATTAACGCAAGCTTCTTTACTTCATCCGGGAATTGTGCTGCATAAGCATAGGCTACCATCAGCCCGATATCATGGCCTGCAAGATTAATCTGTTTATAACCCAACTTCTTCATCAATTCGTGCAGGTCTTTGGCCATAGTTTTCTTGTCATACCCTCCAGCCGGTTTACCTGATTCACCAAGCCCACGCAGATCTGGTGCTATTATGGTAAAGTGTTTGGATAGCTCAGGTAAAAGCCTGTTCCACATAAACCAGTTTTGCCCAAAACCATGCACTAACAATAGTGGTTCACCTTTCCCTCCTGTTACATAATGAATTTTCACCCCGTTTACCATAGCATATTGATGCTTAAATCCGGGTGGTGGCGAAGCTGGTTTAATTGTTTGCGCCTGTTTTTGAATTAACGGCAACGATTCAGCATTGCCATTAAATAATAAGATCGTAAATAGAATTAGTGTAGTTAGGCGAAGGACTTGGGTAGCTGTTTTCATGTTTCAAGGGTTTTAAGGTTAAATGTATATGTATAATGGCAAGCAATTCTACTGAAGATTTACCTTTCTGCTTTCACCTTTCCGCCTAAAATGTCCGTCCGTAACTGGATAGAACAATTAATGCTGTTTAATTTTCAATGACGATACAATACTTTCGGCAGTAGTTTTCCAGTCAGGCAGTAATTTCTCTGTGCAATTGAAAGTTAACACCAATGCCTTTCCATCCATATTTGTGAAAAAATAATAAACGAATACTTTCTGGTCGACAGCATTGCTCATTAGTTTAAAATAGCCTACCTTTTTACCATTAATTGTTTTTATACCACTATCCATCCATTGGGCATCAGGATGTGACCTTTTTAACGAGCTGATCATGAAATCCTTGTATTGGCCCATTTGGCTGGCCTGCAAAGGCTGAGGAGTACGACTTACCACAATATTTACTTCGGCGTTTTCATCAGTCAATACCAAATCGGGTTGTTGCGCGGGATTGGGATATTTCTGATCCATCATTGCCTCACTCATCGGCTTAAAATAAGTTGGCACAAGTAATTCAATTTTATTATCCAGTAAGCTTCGGGTTTCAAGTTTGATTTGTGCAAAACTGCACACAGGCAATAAAATGAAAAGGATAATTTTAAAAATAGATAGTTTCATAAATTAAATAAGGAATAAAGTATTCTCAAAAATAGTTAAAATCTCTATCCCTCACAGCTAAATTTTATTATTTATCCCCCTTTGGATAAACATAAGCCGTCGCCTCCTCCTTCATCTTTATAGGCCGAACTTCGATGCGTGCTGTCGTCGTGTATGCATACTCGGGATTGCCTTTTGCGATAGTAATAGCATCTTCAAGGTCATCGGCCATGATGTGATAATACCCCACAATTACTTCTTTGCTCTCCTTGTAAGGTGCTTTTTCCCACTTTCCCTCAGTGCCCGATACCATTACCCCTTCTCTTACCAGTGGCTGTGCACTCACCAGGTTACCGTTTTTCTTTAACTTTTCGATGTACACCCTGCAGGCATCTAAGAACTCTTTTTCCCGTTCATCGGTAAAGAGTGATTTACTATCTGCATTGTTGTGTATCAGTAACATAAACTCTCTCATGGTTTTGCAAATTGATGATTAAAATTACTGCTAAATTTTTGATAAATGCTAAGCTACTTTCCACCCATCACAACAAGTTTTTAACACCTTTCTGCTTTCGCCTTTTACCCTTCACCTCATCCTGTCCGTCCGTAACCGGATAACGTTATTAAGACGAACAAAACATCTCGCCAATTTTTCCTATTCTTGTTAATGGATATGCTTAAAAAAATACCCCCCGGCATCTTACTGCTTTGTTCGACTGTCGCTTTTGCACAAACCAGCCTGCCTGTACCCGTAAATATACAAGCTACCTATAATAAGGGCACCCGTTCTGCTATCGGTGCCCCCGGTAAAAACTATTGGCAAAGCCATGCCGATTATAAGCTTACCATCAGCTTTAACCCGCAAACCCGTGTACTGGATGGTGTTGACGAGATAGATTACACCAACAACAGTCCCGATACCCTTAAACAAATATGGTTTAAGCTTTACCCTAACCTGTACCAGAAAGGCGCTCCCCGTGTATCGACCATCAAACCCGAGGATGAAACCAATGGTGTTAAAATATCCAAAATAGAAATAGATCACGGGGGTTTTGATACCAATAAGCTCATTATCAATAACACCAATATGATAGTGGCCAATGAACTGGTGCTGCCAAAGCAAAAGAAACATTTCACAATACATTACTCCTACACGCTCAACAAAACCTCGCATGTCCGTACAGGGCAGGTAGATACAGGTGCGTTCTTCATTGCCTACTTCTTTCCCCGTATTGCTGTTTATGATGATATCGACGGCTGGAACCAAAACCCTTATCGTGGCTCTGAAGAGTTTTATAACGACTTCTGTAATTTCAAGGCTGATATAACCGTCCCCGGCAATTACCAGGTATGGGCAACGGGTAATCTAACCAATCCAACGCAGGTTTATACCGATCGATATGTTAAAAGAATAGCTGATGCCGAAGCCAGTGATAAAGTGACCGATATTATTACCGATAGCGATCTGAAAGAAGGCAATATATCACCCCATAACCCAACCAACACCTGGAAGTTTGAGGCCGATAGTGTAACCGACATGGCCTTCGCTATCAGCAATCATTACCTGTGGAAATCATCCAGCCTGGTTGTCGACCCAAAAACTAACCGCCGTACACGGGTAGATGCCGTATTTAACACTAAGCATAATGATTACTATGCGGTGATTGACTATGCCCGTAAGACAGTGGAATCCATGAGCTATGTGTTCCCCAAATGGCCTTATCCTTACCCGCATGAGACTGTATTTGACGGCCTCGACCAGATGGAGTACCCGATGATGGTGAATGATAACCCCGAGGAAAAAGTATTCGACGCCATTACCCTTACCGACCACGAGATATTTCATACCATGTTCCCTTTTTACATGGGGATAAACGAGACCAAATACGGCTGGATGGATGAAGGCTGGGCCACCATTGGCGAATGGGTGGTCAGTCCGCTGATAGACCCTACCATTGTGGATGGTTTTGGTGTGCCCCAATATGAGAATGTAGCCGGTAAAGAAGCCGACCAGCCCATCACCGACCTGACAACCGCCCTCGGCTCCGGCGCATTTGAACCTGATTCTTATGGTAAACCCGGCCTGGGCTATTATTATGTACGCGACCTGTTAGGCGATGAACTGTTTACCAAAGCCCTGCATTATTACATACAGCAATGGCACGGCAAGCATCCTATGCCCTATGATTTCTTTAACTGCATCAACACCGCATCGGGTCAAAATCTCAACTGGTTCTGGAAAAGCTGGTTCTTTGACCGTGGTATCCCCGATCTGGCCATTACCAGGATCATCCGGCAACACAACGGCTATACTATCGTCATCACTAATGCAGGTACCAAACCCGTTCCTATCGACCTGACATTATATTACAAGGATGGCACCACCCAACTGGTGCATCAGAATATTAACGCATGGCACAATGGCAATAAGACCTTCACCATCAATCACCTGTCACATAAGCCAATCACAAAGATGGTATTAGGCACTACTTATGACCCCGATATTAATAAGGAGAATAATGTATGGGAAGGTAAAGGAAGCGATGTTAGTCCGTCCGTAACTGAACCGAAAGTTATCTTTTCAAATCGATGGAATAACAATTAAAGCTTAAAGCAGAAAGCTAAAAGCCTTTCACCTCAAAGTGTTCCGTCCGTAACTAAGTGAAACACCAGTGAGAACACCTTACCTTTTCAGATCAATATTGCGAATGATGATGCCTGTTACTGAGGCTACCGAGCTGGTTAAGGTAACCGAATTGCCGGTAAGGCCTATTTGTTTAAAGTTAGTAACGTTGGATCCGTAGCCGTTTACCGGTACGCTATTATAAACCAGGTAATTTACAGAGATACTCTTGTCCGTATTGATGGTATAGTTTGCGGTATCAACAAGGCCATTCTCCTGGATATACAATTTACCATCCTCAGTAAACTGAAAATAATCAGCATCTGCGCCTTTATAAGTACTGCCGGAGCCACCATTTGAGTAGCTGGATGAATCCTTAACTAATTTCCACGTTCCGATAAGCGTAATACTGGGACTAATATGGCCCAAAACAGGATCGGTTGGTACAACGGGGCTTGAAATACCCTTTGCAGGGTTACCGGTATTACTTCCCAGATTTTTAATGGGAACCGGTGCTATATCAGTTTTAGAGCACGAAGATAATACTGCGGCACTGAGGCATGCGGATAGCAGTATAATGATTGTCTTTTTCATACTGATGAGGGCTGTTTTCCTGCACTTTTACGTACAGTGTCACATTATGGTTACACTTACTGTCTCATTATCAATATTTTTATCAAAAAACTTATCAACAGAAAAGCCGCCTTTAGCTAAGCATAAGGCGGCTTTTCATTGGTGTGAGTTGATTGTTTTAATTAATGTATAGCGCTGTCGCGCAGCTCTTTTATTTCGTCATGAGCATCCAATAGTTCTGCCTGCTGCTCCATCAGCATCTCGCGGATGTAGGCCGGCAATACTTCATCGTTCAGGGCCTCATCATAGGTTTTTTTAATGGCATCCTCGCCAAATTCGCATTCTTCCAGTATGCTGTGGCGGTCGTGCCCGGTAAAGGCTTCTTTTATCGACATCCATGCGCGGTGCAGTTTGCCCGGTACGGTTGTGCCCGTATTTATCTCGCTGCCTAATGCTGCTATCTCGGTACCGAGCTCTACTTTATAACGACGGCTGTCGTCTATAAATCTCAGGAACATGGGGATCAGGTCGCCATCATCCGGGTTATGTTCTATCTCTTTCAGAGCACGCTCATAGCCCTCTATCCGGTCGTTATTGATCAGTATCAGATCACCTAACGTCTCTATGGTGTTTGCTGTGTTTTCCATCTCTTTTAAGTTTTGTTATTTGAGTAAACAACCCTCTGCGTTATCTTATTGTTTAATATTTTTTCAAATAACTTTCCACAAACCAACATTTTTCAACTTAAACGAAATTATTGTCAGTCAATTAACATTTTACTTGCACATAAGCCGGCAAATGACGAACTTTTGTACACCCAACTTGTTACAAAGTCATGAAGAAAGAGATCATAGCAGGTACTGCACTGGCCGGTATTGGCTTAGCCGCATACGCCTACGCTACCAGAAACCGGTCACTCAAAACTGTAAACCATGTCGAACTGGAGAAATACCTGGGCACCTGGTACGAGATAGCCAGGTTCCCGCAGGGATTTGAGAAAGGATGCACTAACGTTACTGCCGATTACAGCCTGCGCGAAGATGGCAAGATCAGCATAGTAAACAGTTGCCTTAAAGATGGTCAGCCTAAAATTGCCGATGGCGTGGCCTCAATAAATGATAAAGAAAGCAATGCCAAGCTGGATGTGCAATTTCAATGGCCGTTTAGCGGCAAATACTGGATCATAGCCCTGGCACCCGATTACAGCTATGCCGTGGTGGGCCACCCAAATCGTAAATACCTGTGGATACTTAACCGCAAACCCATAATGGATAGCATGACCTACAATCACCTGGTACTGGTTGCCGCAGGCCGTGGCTTTGATATCCGCAAGCTGGAAAAGACTGTGCAAGGTTAAAGGATAAAGGATCAAGGCGAAAGGTTAATACGAGGAAAAATAAAAGCCCTTCGCCTTTTACCCTTCACCTCAAAATTTGTCCGTCCGTAACTTTATGAGAATAACAAAAAACATAATTGCCTCTCCAATTATAGGCTGAGAGGCAATGATGCATTGTTTATTATTGGTTATTGGTACTGTGCTTAGTCCGTATTAGTCTGTGAATGCAGGGTTAAGCAAGTTTCTTTTCTTCCTGGTATGGGGTGTATTGCGTGTTATAACTTTCCATAAACCTGATGATGGCCTTGTACATGGTGATGGATGGCCACGCTTCGCTCTTGGATATCTTTTGAAAGTGCGGGTCATACACATTGCGTATAGCGGTCGAATTATTTTTATTGAGGATCACCTCCATGAAATAGTAATTTCCTAAAGTAAACCAATAAGAATTTTCAGCGCGACGCAGCCAATTATTGCGAATAAGGTAAGTCTCTAATTCTTCCATCTTTAGTATGAATCAATTTAGGGTAAAAGGCTATTTATAATAATTGGTTTATAATCAGCCACATTTAACAAATGTTAATAAAAGTTGTTAATATGTAGCCTATACTCAAATATAATATTGGGATTTTACAATTGCAAATTAAATCGTAAAAATATTTGCCTGATAATCAAATAAATACATAATTTACCTGAAGTTTTCAGGCTTACTCCACCCTTTTTTTCGGTATGGGGGTTATTAACATTTTGGATAGCGTGGGGGTTTGGGTGGTGAGGATGACCGTGTTTTGTCCGTCCGTAACTACCTTAAACCCCATTCTTTTTCTATTTCCCATTGCAACAGCATTTCATCAATACAACGGTCGGCTATGTCGATGCCGCGTTCAATTTCAAGTGGTGTGGCTGTGCGTTCCAGGTAGTCATTTACTAAAAAGGTGGTGGTAGGCATCTTTGCGTTCAGTTCACGGGCCTTTTCGCGCCATTTGTCGTAACCGTTCACGTCGGGATATAATACCACCTTGCGGCCCTTTAATACTTTACATTTTTCAAGGTTCAACCCGTCTAAGCTGCCTGCTGCAAGCCAGATGCATTCGGGATGATACACGCTGGCAACTATGGCGGTTTTCTCGCTCTCTACAATGGCTACTACTTTGTGCCGTTCGGGTACGTCCTTCAGCAGGTGTTCGCCAAAGAAGCATTGCTTAATTTTTATTGGCCTATGGTCGATGGCCCATGGTCTTTTATTACAGAGTGAACCCAGGTAATACGGTCGGTGGGTTCTTTAACCCGTTTACAAGTTTCAGGGTCGTAAAGCATGATCTTGCCTGCACGTACATGGTGATTGATGTCTACCTGCCAGAATATGGTGCTGCCATACCAGTGTTTTGATGTACCGATGTGGTATTTCTGTGCCAGTTGTGCGGCTTGTTCTTCGCCAAATAAGCAGTTGAGCATGTGCATAAAGTAATTGTGCCGGTATGATCGCAGGGTTTCTTCCAGCCAATCCCAGTGTAGTACATAGTACGGCATCACATCATCCTGTTTAGGCTGCACAGGTGGAAATGGAGTTCCACCAGGCCGTTTATCCGGGTTGGTTTTAAAAAATTCATGAGGTGGAAAGTGGTAGGCACAGTTTTCCTCTCGGTTGCACCTGCCCACATGGTCCGGAAAATAGGTTTCGGTTACGGTATCAATATAGCGTTTAAAGGTATTTTTTCTGTCGCGGCAGCTGGGGCACATAAAGCGCTCGGTGGTGAGAGTGAAACGGTGGTCGTTCATTGGTGTTTAGTAGGTTAGGTAAAATAGATAAGGTTGTTTGTCCGTCCGTAAGTAGGTGGGTTATGCATGGTGTAGAACACACCCCTGCCCCTCTCGAGAGGGGAATTATTAAGTTTCCGCCCACTTACGGACGGACAGAATATATTAGTTAAGGGTCTTTAGTTTAGCAGATTTGATCATCCTGTCAACTTTCTGAAATGATATGCCCAATTGATCGGCTATCTCTCTCAGTGTCATTCCTTTTTCGCGTAATTGTACGGCTTCTTCTGTATGCTCGTATCCTTCACCGCGTTTCTGTTTGCGCAGGTGGTCCTGCTCGTTATCAAAACCCATAAATTCATATTGCAAAAAATTATGCGGCTTGGCTATCTTGCACATGATCACATTGTCAGTGCCATACACCTGGTCGGTATTGCGCTGCTTTATCTGCTTAATATATCGCCATTGCTTATCCATTGCACTTTCGCCAATGGTAAACGCGCTGTCGCAAAAGTTCATCAGCATTTTACTGCCTTGCAAGTCGTTGCGGTTAATTTCTTTTGCAAGGTCACGTTTAGGGGTATGTGCCAATGCCAGGATGGATAGCTTATACTTCTTCTTCAAAGCCTTCAGGTGCTTCATTAATGGCAGGGCATCTTTGGCTTGCTCGGTCTCGGTACGCAGGTAGGTAATGTTATCTATCACCAAAACCTTTGACCCGGTTTGCACTATCGACCGTTCTAATACAGCATACAGGTATTCATCAAAATTCTTAAAGCCTTTGGGAACATCGGTTTCGGGGTTAAGCTCTGCCCGGTAGAAGTTATCGTTAAAATCATAGTGATCCTCAAAATTGGCAGAATACCTTGCCTCGAATTGTTTCTCTGATAACTCAAAATCGCAATACAATACGGCCTGATGTTCACATTCAATATCAAATGGCTGTGTTGATTCGCCGATAGATATGGCATTGGCTATTTGTACAGCCAAAATAGATTTGCCCAGGTTACTATCAGCAAATAAAATACATAGTTCACCCTCGAACCATAGTTTGCCAAATAACATTTTAGGCACAGGTTGTTTTTTGGCACTCTTAAGCCAGCTTTTAGCAGTGCGAATGGTTAGCAGCTCACCTTTAGCTTCATCCTTTGGGGCTACTTTGTCGCAAAATGATTGTAATTGATCAATTGATGTGTAGTAATTGTTTGTAACAGGTTGGTTTTTGTTTTGCATATTCATTTTTGTTTGTTGAAAGGTTGTAAGGTTGAAAAGTTGCAAGGTTAACAGCTTATTCAACAGGTAATTAAGTTGCCAAAGGCAATGAAATTTAAAATATACTCCCCCTATAGCCAACTATAGTATAGTGTTAGTGGCTTGCATACTCCTATGATCGGGAGTATCTGTGTAGATTATGATTTTTGTTTTTGTCCGTCCGTAACTGAAAGAAAGCGGCAGACAATAAATGATCTGATTAATGATAATCCGGGGGGATTATGTTCATTACAAATATACAGATATGTTTTTAAATAAAAAGAATAGTCTTTATAATATTTTACAATTAGCTATAAAACAGGCGAATAATTTTCAAAGCACTTTACAGAGATATATTTATAATTGAAGTTTAGGGGAGTTACGGACGGACATTTTGAGGTGAAAGCGGAAAGACATAAGCTGAAAGCAGTTTGATGCCTGCTAATTTATAATTATGTGTATTTTTAGCTATTGCATTTGACCGCTTAACCTTCGCCTTATGAAACGTTATCTTTCCTTAGATATTAAACACCACAACAAATTAGTTGCTGAGATAGCTGAAACTATCAAAGAATACGTGCCGATCGGCATAAGAACTATGGATCCCGAGTACAATAATCATCCCGGCATAAAAAAACTTGATGAAATTGTAGGCGAGCAAGTGAAGCATTATAAACAATTCATATCTCCATGGATGTCATTTCTTGGAAAGCTGAAGAAAGTTGCTAAGAAAAGGATACCGAACACAACCTATGCTCATCAATGGTCTTATAGTGCAGAATTAATCTTAGAAAGATATATTGACAAATCGCTTTGCAGAGTTAAGAAAATTGCCTTTGCTGTTAGTTCAATCGGCCCATATTTTTCAATATGTGGCATAGATGAAACCTTTATAATAGATTCTGAAGACAGGCGTTGGTATCATTCCATTAACATCATCACTGTATCCCCTTATGCAGAATTTGAAAATCTTTTCAATTATTTAGAAACTGAAATAAAGTCACAATTTCCAACTTATAAGTTTGTACCATTCAATTTATGTGCGTATTATATTAAAGACGCAGAAACGCATTATAGCAACGGTGAGGAATGTACAGTTTATAATGTACTGTTTAATAACTCCCTTGATAGTTATCATAACCGCTATCACCGTGGTGATACATTATACGGTTTTGGAGAAAGCAATATCAAGGTTACTTTAGAGCCGCCACCACCCTCTCACTAAGTTACGGACGGACACTTTAAGCTAAAAGCGAAAAGACCAAAGCCGAAAGCTATATTCTGCTTAAAAAGCTTTAGACTTTCTGCTTTAAGCTTTCTGCTCCAACGGATAATATCCGATATATTTTGATGAGTATTTGCCAATACGGTTAGGTATAATAATAGCTAATTTGCATAGTAATTATAAACCAATGCCGCTGTGATGCAAGCTATGCGGCGCTATCAATTTTGTTAAATCGAAAAAAGAAAGATGATGACCAAAAAATCAATGCTTAAAGGTTTAGGCGTGGGCCTTGGCCTGCTATTATTATCAGGAATAAATGCTAACGCACAGGTGACAGATGCCGGCTGGAAACAGCTTTTTAACGGCAAGGACCTTACCGGCTGGAAACAGGTGGGCAAAGGCACCCGATATGTAAAAGACGGCACTATACGCAGTCACGGCGGTATGGGTTTACTGTACTGGACGGGCGGTAAACTAAGCAATTGCACCATTAAGGTGGTGTACCGAATGGAGAAATCAAACAGCAACTCGGGCGTATTTATCCGCATACCGCTGGAACCGCGCGAGGAGTGGATGCCTGTATTTTATGGTTACGAGGTACAGATAGATAATCACCCGGAAACATCTAAGGAGGATGATTACCACATTACGGGTACGCTGTATTCGCTCACCAAACCGCTGGCCAAACCGGGCAAACCGGGTCCGGAGTGGAACACGATGGAAATCACCCTCGACGGGCCACGTACCATCGTAGTAGTAAACGGCCAGAAAGTAACCGACTACAAAGAAGGTCAGCCTACCCCGGCACGTAAATTTGATTTTGAGCCGTACCGTGGCTTAAGGCCATTAGCGGGCTACATCGGTCTACAAAATCATGGTGATGAAGATATAGTTGATTTTAAGGAAGTTGCTGTAAAACCACTGGCAAAAAAATAAGCAAACCCATGGAAGAGAACGGACGGACAAAAGACAATAAAGGCATCAGCCGCAAGGATTTTATCAGGAAGGCAGCCATAGCTACCGCAGGCTTTTACATTGTGCCCCGCTATGTATTGGGCGGGCAGGGTTATGTGGCCCCAAGCGATAAGCTGTATATTGCTGCTGTAGGCTGCAGCGGCGAGGCGGAGAACGATATTAAGCATCATGCCAATTCGCCCAGAAAGAACGGAGAAATAGCGTTTTTGTGCGATGTGGATGATCGTGGCGCTGCACCGCGTATCAAGGAGTTCCCCAAAGCAAAATTTTACCACGACTGGCGCGAGATGTTCGACAAAGAACACAAGAACTTTGATGCCGTAACCGTAGCCATCCCCGATCATAACCATGCCATTGTGGGTCTGAGTGCCATGCAGTTAAAAAAACACCTGTACCTGCAAAAGCCGTTGACGCATGATATTTACGAGGCCCGTGTACTCACCGACGCTGCCAAGAAATACAACGTAGTCACCCAAATGGGCGACCAGGGTGCATCCTGCGAAGGTATGCGTACCATGAGAGAATGGTTCGAGGCCGGACTGATAGGTGACATAGAGAAAGTATATTGCTGGACGGACAGGCCGGTATGGCCGCAGGGTATATCGTGGCCTACAGCAAAACCACCAATCCCCAAAGAATTGAAATGGGATTTGTGGCTGGGTACAGCGCAGGAAACCAATTACATTGAGAACCTGGTACCCTTTAACTGGCGTGGCTGGTGGCAATTCGGCACAGGTGCACTGGGCGATATGGGATGTCATATTATGGGGCCGCCATTTAAGTTGTTAGGCCTGGGCTACCCTACCGAAGTATCCGGCAGTGCAAGTACCACTTACAGCGGTATATTTAAAGAGGGCATCTATCCGCAAAGCGGACCGGTAAGCAGCTCTATCAAGTTCAAATTCACCCAGCAAAACGGCAAACCGCTTGACCTGTACTGGATGGATGGCGGTATTACGCCTGAACGCATGAGTGAGCTCGACCCTGATGTAAACCAGAACGATGCTTTGGGCGATATACCAAGCGAGAATGATTTTGAGGGATGTACGCTATTCATCGGCTCAAAAGGAAAAGTGAGCTGCGGATGGGGAGGCAGTCATCCACGATTATTACCGTTATCATTGAATAAGGATGTGAATGTACCGAAGAAATACCCGCGTATTGAAGGTGATATGGACGGACACTGGTGGCAATGGATAGATGCCAGCATAGCAGGCGCAGGTAAAATGGAAGTGGATTCGCCTTTTGTGGGCTACGCCGGGCCATTGACGGAGACTGTGCTGATGGGCAACCTGCTGTTACGCACCTTTGATATCCAGGAAAAAATAAAACGCAACGACCCTGTTTACGGCCAGATGGAAGGCATGAAATTCAGCGGCAGGTACAAGGCCCTAAAATGGGATGGCGCCAACATGCGTGTAACCAACTTTGAACCGGCCAACCAATTTATCCGTCGGGAATACCGTAAGGGATGGGGTGAGGTGAAGTTGTAAAAATATCGGATTTCAGATTTTCAATTTCGAATTTGAAGGATTGCTATGCTCTCAAATAGTCAGCATACAATCCTTTTTTGTTTTACTCAGCTGCGGACGGACAACGTTCAACCCTCCTTTGTCATTCTGATCCGCCAATAGGGCGGAGAAGAATCTAACAACGGGATTTGTTGAAGAACGAGAATTTATAATTGAACTGCTGAATCTAACATACAAATACCCGGCAATAAAGATAGAACTCGCGACAGATACTTCACTGCGCCTGCCTACCGCAGGCAGGTTCAGTATGACAAACTGGTGGCTTACCCCCTGCTATCGTCATAGCAATGTCATCAAGCAATTGATTTAAGACTAAAACAGGGG
>Ga0307517_10006726_pt1 | contig 16923 bp, 17 predicted proteins | sample 23_EM_MG_FD_194515 | JGI IMG/M metagenome (GOLD analysis project Ga0307517, IMG submission 194515) | Populus trichocarpa ectomycorrhiza microbial communities from riparian zone in the Pacific Northwest, United States - 23_EM | ecosystem: Host-associated > Plants > Roots > Unclassified | place...
TTATCACCTGTCTCCCCGCCTCACCTGAAACGTTACGCTTCTCATCAAGCCAGGCGATCTTCCAGACAAACGTCCTCGGGCCTGCCTCAGCGCTCCGTGCGAGGGGTTTCCAGGCAGGTTAGCCTTTACGAAACACCCCCCCAGCAAGACGGGATCGAACAGAAGACATCCCTCCCTGCACAACTGTCCGACATCGCCGCCCTCGCACAAAACCGACTTTACCGCGATCAAGAGCTCGTATGGTACATCCTTGACGAACCATTACGCGTAAATGTGCGTTCTCACCCGGAGATGACCCACGTTATACACTTCTGGCCAGGAATAGCGAGGACGACTGTTTGTCCCTCTCCCCTCGCCAAACGTCCATCCAGAGCCGCCGAGGGATCCGAAATCCACTACTTTGTCAAAGTCGCAACTCTAAACCGTACTTATGTCGTTCCTCAGGCGAGTATCATCCCATTCCAATCACACGCTCCCGACGAGGAACTCCTAGCAAGGTTCCGATCGATCGGCGCGGATATTCCGCTCAATTCGTTCGACCGCAAGTTCGATCCACTACCAAGATGCTCTACTCTCGAAACCTCCCTTTCCCTCGGTACTGAGGAAGGCATCTCCCCTCTGGAAATGCTTGTAACGGACATCGGGATAGCAAATCAGGTCGCCTCTATGTGGAGCGTCACGGATGAATTCTCTCCTGATCCGAATGCTCGTACCGCCTCCAACTCCCCATCTCTTCTTACGATCTCCCCCGGTATCGGCGAAACGCTCGTTAGAACATCTTCTTTCAATTCCACTGGAGTTGGTCGGGCTCAGCGCGGATATAGAGGGCTGTGGCTGGGAGCGGAAAGAATCTGGACTGGTGATCTCCTTATACTCTCGTTTCCTGAGAGCGGGATCGGCTTCGAGCGAAAAACCTCGACACGCTTCATCCAAGACACAAAAATCGAAGAGCGCGTCGACGACTCCGTTCCCGAACACCGAAACCCAGAGGACAAACAGGTTTTCCTCAAATTAAGGTCCTTGACCCCTGTGGTGACCGGGGACGGCAAGCGGATCTATGTGACCGGGGACCTGTACAGACTGCTGCCGTCATCGGGTTTCGCCCCGGATTCTCAATTGAAGGATGATGCTGCGCTGCCCCAACCCCCGGACGGTTTCGCGTTCGGGTCAATATTATCCAAGGGCATCGAAGCCAAGTTCCCAGTGGATCTGATCAGGGGTCGTTACTACCCAAGAATACTCTCCTTGGTTGACAGGCAATTTTTACCAGAGGAACGGACATTGAAATCGATGGAAGGCCGTTGCAGAACCGATCTTGCAACGCGACGGCCGATAAAACACATGCAGGAATCTCGGGAAGACTTACTGGAAATGGTACGGAAGTCTATGTTACAGGTTGGATGAAGTGTCGGACACTACAGTTGGTCCCGTTTCTTATACTTCTTTTCCGTTCGCCTACTTATCCACTGGCACAGGACCATACGACCCCGAGCAACGCAGAGGGAGTTGGTGTGCGTCGTCCATGTAGGGCAGTCGGCTCTGGCTGCGGTAGGAACGCTCAGGCTAGGTTGGGGCATTTTTCGCGGCTCAAGTAGAGTTTCTGTATATCATTCGGACCTTCCACCCACCGTACTTTAATAGACGAGATTGACGGAGTGTGGGAGCTTGTGTCACTCCACTGACACACTGGTTTGCGGTGAGGAAGTTGTACACACGCACGTTGCCGGGGTGTATAAGATATTGTCAAATAATGGCACACATAAACGACGAGTACGACAGCTAGTCGCAATATGTATCGTCGAGACTCGAGTATCCAAAATTGACTATTTCGAGTACCACCGGCGTTCTAAGACGAATTTTCGGATGTCATTTAGTGTAACTTCACAACGGGAGGTCAACAGCACTCCCTTCCTTCTCGGCAGAGCGGACATGACGGAAGGCGTAGCGAGCGAAATGCGTGGCATCCCCTCTCCGTTGTATCGCTCATGACTGTGACCGGATATTTAACAAGTGGTGAGAAAATCCTCTTCTCGCGTTCGTGACTGTCTCAAGAGATGGACCATTCCCTTGAATCGCGAAAAAAACCGAGTGTAAGTCTGAGATACTACACCGACGAAAGAGCAAACATTTAAGATGCGTGCCGTTATCTGATAGCAGCTCACGGCACGCCAATAGTAGGCGTTTGAACGTTATGGTTTAGTTCGGCTCGTGCAAATCCGGGACTACGCAACTGCGAGCCCCAACCATGAAACGTGACCCACGGATAGTGATCTAGTTGGGATAACGTGAATGAGGTTTTGGGGCCAAAACGTCGGACGGAAAAGAACCGAGGGGACAATGGCGGACACCAAGCAGGCGCGCACAAGTTCTCCCGTTTTGGTGACTGAGGTGGGATCAACTATAATCTTGAAGCCGGAACTTCGGGGGGAGGGAAGAAGATAACTGTCGACGCCAAGTAGACGCGCACAGCTTGACTAACGGGTAGGGCCAAAACACCGGAGAGAAAGACGAAAGGCGGACGTCAAGTAGTCGTGGGTAGGTTCTCCCGATTCAGGGATCGAAAAAAGATCAGTGTCAAGCGGTAGCCCGAAACTCTGGGGAGACAATGGCGGACGTCAAGCAGACGCACGTAGGTTCTCCCGATTCAGGGATCGAGAAGGGATCAGTGTCAAGCAGGGACCCTGATTGACGGATAGAGCCAAATCACAATGACGGACATCAAGTAGCCGCGCATGGGTTCTCCCGATTCAGGGATCGACGAGGGAATCATCGTTTCAACGTCTTGACTGACGGACAGAGCCAAAACTCTGGAGGGGAATGACGAAAGCGACGATGGCGGACGCCAAGTAGACGCGCGCGTGCTCTCCTAATTCACGGTTCGAGGATCGATCGACGACAACCGCGTCTTACAGACGACTGCACGGATGTCAGATCGTGAAGGAGGCAAAGAGGAGATACAAGGGCGGTCGTTTTGAACCGAGAATCCGGTGATAGGTCTGGGGCTGATCTCACGGTATCAGTGGTACTCAACTACGATGATCGGCCCGTCAATATTCGACGTTCAGTGTTCATCGTTCAACGCCTTCTTCCTTCCTACCAGGCACGAGGATTCGGTCAATCCGAGGCAACCCGTGATAGGGATGGATCTTCTGTCTGACTCTCGTGTGGAAAACACGCGCGGGGTCAGTTAAATTGTGGTTGGGAAGATTTTCTTATAGCAAGACCCTGGCGGCCGAAAGATGGCGTAGGGGGGTAGTTTAGGTGACGATCACGGGAACTATCTACTTTTCAAACCACTCTACATCTCCTAAAAAACCAGATGGGCCTACGGATCGGGTTCCGAGAATCAATTTGCCGTGGGTCTTGAAACGACGTAGGCACGATCCTAGAACGAACGGGTCGTTGACTGAGAGCTTGACCACAGTCTGTTTACCCCCTCGCCGCGCCGAAGCAATCCAGCAGAGGTTAAAGTCCAACCTTTGGAAATATTGGAGGAGTTCCTGGTTGGACGCGTCTCCGGTATCCGTCGTATTGAGGTCCAGGGTGATCACCCCCACACAACGCGATGCAACCGATTCCAGCGCTTCGCGTATCGTTTTAAGAGGGTGTTTCGCTACCGATACCATTCCCACCAAGAACTTGATCTCCTCGATGAATGTGCAGGGAGAAAGATCAACATTTGGAATGTGGCCATCTGCGGTTTGGTCGTTAGTTGTGAAGGGAGGGGTGTACCTGTTGGGACCCACCACTTAGCCACGCAGATGCGGAAAAGGATTTCAGGGTTGGCGAGAGGCGACGTAAGAGCCTGTTGACCGGCGTTGATGGTAACTGGCAGTTGACAAATAAAATATCCCGGAAGGCAACTGGCATCCTAGCCAGGAGATCGACGAACTTTGCTGAATCGGGGTGGAGTCGCAGAAAGTGCAGCGTTCCGCGCAGAGGAGGGACCGTTTCCACCTCCGGGGCCAGTATCGTATTTCCGGGCTCCCATTCAGGGTCGGAAATACTGAGGTGATCCAAGACCAGGAAGCGGCATATAAATTGGTGTAAGCCCTTCGCAGTGGCACGAGGTTCTTCGAGGTTTAATTCCTTGACAGTCGGGAAAAAGTGGCCAAAGATTGCTTGGGTGTCAACTCCACTGAAGAGACGGACAGAGAACAAGTGGATCGAAAGGCAAGTGACGGCCCTGAACGCAGTGAATCGGGGGAGGATGGGGTGCAGCATGTGGGGTGTAATCCACATGAGTGTAGGATATTGGACCAAACGCAGTTCTCGCGCGTGAGTTGTGGCCAAATGAAGTCCTAAGGAGATAGCGTCAGAAGTGAATTTCGGCCAAGGATCCAGTCGAAACCGTACCTGGTGTAGGCTCTCCTATCCATTGTAGGTACGACCAAGGGTTTGTGGCGGTGATTTGCACGACAACGGCTTCGAAGAGCCATTTCAACGCTCTACTTCGCCAAGACTTTGACACCATTGAGCAATGCCTCAACGAGGAGGTATCGTCGTGCAGTTGGTCGATTATTTCGTCCGTGAGATTCGGAGCGATACGAATGACAATCGCAGCCATCAGGCAGAACTGCTTGGGGATCATGTCAGGGTGGCGGGAGGAGCCTGAGTATCGCATCTACCTTCGGAAACGGCCCGGGTTTTATGGGGGCGCATTCTGGTGGGGTCAGCCTGATGCGTAACCGATCCGTAAAAGTATTCGCCTTTGTACGGGGGGTGACCAGAATTTCTAGGGTCCTTTCCGTGGCCAATTTGGCCATTCCGTTGTCTTTCCTCGATCATCCACGACGGGAGTAGCCCGTCATAGGGAAACTGGTGTCGACCATGTTCCTGGATCATTCTGGTGATGTGGCACGGGCTTAGAGAACGGATGCATCCCTCGCCTGTTCTCGCGCTGTCAGGAGTACGAAAGTCAGCACTTCGCCGCATCCTAGTTCGATCAAAACAGAAACTCGAGAACGCACACTGGTTCGCCCACCAAATCAGAGACGCAAATCCACGGATGGCGAGACGAAAGAGAAGTATTATGTAAAATTTCCCACGGACGCGAACATTGACGTGGACGGCTGCGGCGCTGAAAACGGACGTCAAGCAGCATTCCATCACGTCGGCGATGATCAACGTTCTCAACTTACGACGTTTACAGAACTCTCTCTTTTGATCTTGCCTCCTTTACTATGTTCCAGGCTCGGAGTTCGAACCCCTTTGGTTGGCCGGGACCCCACTACTTAAACTGCGACTCTTATCCTCTCGTCCCTCACTAACATGGCCCGCAGTACGCTTAAACGGAAGGTATCGTGCCATATCGCGCCCCATTACCCCCTTGTGATTGAATCTCGTTCCGCCCCAGTCCGAAGCAGAGTCCGGTCCTGATAGGCCCAAGCGAGCCAGACATGGGTGCATCTCGCAATCCAACCCAGATACCACCGTGGAGGATGACCCAACTTCGGCTCTGGGTGACGAATCGGTAGACGTTACAATGGTGTGTACATTTGGCATCGCTACAGACCTCAGTCTAACCGTCCATCCATCCATCCATCCATCCATCCGTCACTACAGGCCTTCGTATCACCCGAGGAGCAGGAAAATGAAGATCCAGACTCAGGACTGTCAGGTTACACCTCTATAAGTGTAAGTTTCTGTGAGCAGCCCACCCGAATAAATTGCGCCCGTCGCGTCACGTCAGATCGACTGACACGAAACCTCGTGCAGCTCCAGGGCAGCGCGCTCGATGGCGACGCATCGGAAACGCAGAGCGAATTCAGACAACGTGCAGACGATGTGAGCAGCTTAATTCGGCTCCTCGCACTGATACCAATCGCCCCTCCGTGACAGGAGCGGGGTCCAACGCTTACAGCATCACCATCCTTACATCGAAAAGAAGATACAGAACTCCTAAAGGTTAGTTTGACTCGTACTCGCCAAACTGCTTCCTCACCTCGCCTAGGCCGCAGCCTCCGAACTTCGCAATCTGGTCACTAACCTCCAAGGCGAACATGCGGAATTGGGGAAAAAGTTCAACACGTACCTGGACACTGTCACGCTGAGGGTCATGGATAAAATCAGCTCGTTGGAATATGCCGTGAACCAGAGGTTTGAGGAGCAACTCCTGCAATTTCGCTGCCTAGAGCCTACTTCGGCCGACAGAGGTCAAGATGGTTTTAAGGTGGTTCTCCTTCCGTTTACACGGGCTGGGTGGTTTTGCTAACATTGGTCCAGTCCGCAGTGAAGTCCCATGCCACTAAGTTGTTGTATCCCCGCGATACGGGACCACTCGCACCGCTCAAGCTCAACATCCCGGTAGCTGCAGAAGTCCTAGACTTTGGGAAAGGATCTCACATCGGCCCCACCATCGGAAATTTTCGCGTTGATCCCACATCTGCGCCAAGTTCTGCCTGGAACTTGCGGGCTTGCCAGGTATTTGCTCAAGATTTCTTTGCGGCGCGGTACCCCGAAGCCGAGGGGAAAACCGTCATGGACGTGTCGTACGAGTTCTATCAACTCGTCCCGGACTTCATCTCTCACCATGCGACGGCATCTGGATTTGCTGACGTGCCAAGCTACCAAGGGTTTCACGAATCCCTAACAAAACACTTGCGCAGGCACCGTGTGAGTCGATTCCTTCAACTGCACAACCGTTGGCTCAACATTTAGTAGCTGGGCGAATCTAGACTCAAGACAGTAAATGAAGTGCAGGAACTCCGAGAGTTCCTCCCAATCGTCCGCCAACTCGCTGAGGATGATGGCATGAGTTCCGATGAACGTGACACGGATGACGCACGGTACTTTCACAGCAGTCGGCCGTTCTGGCGCCATGCCTGCGTCACGGACTGGTTGCACAGCCTTGATTCCGTTGGTACTCAGATTTCCAACAATGTTGTCCAGCACGAGGACAGACGACGACGGTCATCTAAGGTCGACATGGAATCGCGGGTCGTAAAGGGACTGCCAGTAAACTTTTATGATTGGAGCTACCTTAGCGGTCTCGATAGATCCCAGTATTTGGGCCTCGACCCCAAGCCTGCGCTCCCGCTTACTCTTAGTACTCCGATTCAACAGTAGGTCATGTTATCTTCCGGTCAAGCCACAGCTCACTCGTACTTAGAATCCTATCCAGGGGCCGCGGAGGGGGTTTGACGTGCAATAGTGATTAAACTTCAACGCCGACGGCCACGGGTCGTGCCATCTCGTTTGCGGGTAATTTTACAAGAACAGTACACATCTTAAACTTCAAAACGCTGGAATGATTTTTTCTTGGATATGCTGCCCTTGGAGACATTTTTCCCTCGACCCGAGTGCTGCAAGTCCCTATGCCTCAGCCGCATGTAGCTACGCCGGAAAGCCCGTCCCGAAGCTAGGGTCCCGCAATAATCCGGAGGTAGTCAAAACTGGGCGAGTCCGTGTGGAAACAACAGACTTTTCCGGGCTCCACCGCGGTATACAGTCAGCGGCACAAAGAACTTTAAGGAGCCAACTCGACGCCGGCCGGAACTGTGCTCTTCACCGTGCTGTAATGTTGACCTCCCCGAGACAGGCGTGAAACCTACCCTCCGTCGCACTGATATCTATACATACTTATTGCTCATGATCGATGAATACCGAGACGAATGTGACTGCACTACGAGAAATGTGGACGGCACGTGTCGATCCTGACTAGACAAAGAATGACATGTATAAAGCTGATGGGGGTATTTGGCCGATTCCCCCTTGGACAGCGTAACCAGCGAACGCGGTGTGATCGTGAAGTGAAATTGAATGATCAAAGGTGCGAAGATGGGTTCGGGGAGTATGTCACCAAGCCGGCAAGAAGAGGAAGGTCGGAACGGGCGGCCAGACAAACAACAGGTGTGTGGTGTGTAGAGATCGGGAAATCGGGACGGAGGGGTTGGGTGCGGAGAGAGACGAATCAGGACAGATGGAAACTTTCGGAAAAGCTGAGCATTTGAACATACAATACAGGAGCTCTATACAATCACATCTACCGAGCCGCTGCATTTATGTCTCCAAGGGAATACAGAACTCGCCCGGTCACTCGTGGCCCAAAATATATTTCGCCGACCGATGGGAGATGTCACCTCCTTCCCCAGTCGGCAAAAACCCGTATTCCTCCCGCAAACATGGATTTGTCAATCGGATGGCCTAGAAAGAGGAGGGAAGCATGGCCTTGTTCATTGTGCTGAGTTTTAAGAATCGTGCAAAATCACTCGGGGCGAGTCTGGTCGGGCTGTTCAACTTTATGTCGCAGACACGACGGTGCGACACGAGATAATCATACCTACGAACTAGTCGGGTTCCCTTTCATAAATAGGGTCGTGAGGCCGTCCGTAGTTCCTAGCGCATCTGGTGAGCGTTGAGAGACACCGAAGATCACGTACACGTTACCTCGCGATATAGCCAGCTCCTTCCAACCAGGGTCCACTTGGACTATCCTCGCCCAATCCTCGCTCCGGATTCTTAAACGGGAAACTGGGTGGCCGGCTCTAGCACGGGACAAGAGACACGATCTGAGCCGCGAATAGTCGATCGGTCTCCCCGGCTCTTTGGGTTCGACTGACAAGTAACGGAGGGATGGGCATATGGGGCGTTTACGAGCTGCGCGCATGACGCTCAATGCAAGGATCAACTCGCTCAAATCAACGGAAGCGACCTCTATCCTTACCAACCTGTCCAACTGGGGAAGCCACGACTTCCATGGCACGGTGTAGTTCTCCACGGATACGGTCAAAGATTCGATGTTGAGAAATGGCTTGAATCGTGGGGCGGCGTTGACGGATCGGAGAACCCACCGCCCATCGAGTCGTTTTTTATCGTCATAAACCCGTAGGAAACATGAGGGTTTGTCATGTCCATGCATAGATAAGTAGAACTCGTTGTTTGCGGGGTGGAGAGCAACGGTGAGAGATTGAGTGTTGGACAGGAAGCGGCGGAACCCTGGTGCGTCTGGGATGCAGCTGAAGATGTTCTTATTTTCCGGGTCAGGGCCGGCGAGAATCGAAACATGTGCGGAAGGCGGCAGAACCAGGCAACCCAAGATCTCCAGTTCCTCACAGAAGCTCAAGTTTAGCTCGCGTAGGTGGGGAAGAGGAATTAGCTTCCGGACTCTCGTTCGATCGGGGGGGCTGCCAGGATCCCGGTATCGCGATAATGAAAGTACCTCCAACTTTCTCGCACCATCAAGGAAATCCACCAGAGATTTCATGCTAACGCCGTTGCCACCGAAAAAGAGGGTCACTTTCGTGATTTCTGGGAACAGGCGCAGGCTCCATCCAGAAGGATTCGATAGGGTAAGTCGTTCGAGCCTGGGTATCAGACCTCCAAAAATCAACGGGAGATCCTCAAAATTGTGCCCGTTTATTCTTAACCGGCGAAGATTGTTTGCGGGGTGAACTAGTGCATCGGCCGTGAGTTCTGAAAGTCCCATCGCTTCAAATTCGACGATCCTGTGGCTTTTCTGGGCAATCTCTTCCACAAGGTTCGCAACAAGCGCGCAATGTGGATTTACGCCAGCGTTTGGGGTGTCTATGATCTGGACTTTGAGCATAGCTCTGCGAGATCTACGTAGGAACTCCCCGGCGCATCGTATCGTGGACAATCGAAAGGTTGAAAAAGAGATGTTGCTCCACAGGGTGGAATCTCCGATGGCAACAACGCGCCAAAGACGACATACGCGAGTGAGGCGCACGACGGAGAGGTTTTGGTGATGTATGTCAATGGTACCAAGGTGTGGGCGTGGTTTGGCTTTGGCGATATGGAAAATCAAGGACAAAAGCTCTACCGGAATATTATTGACTCCCAGAGGAGTTCGGCTGTAACACGGGAGGTTGAATCACATCGTGATTGGGTAGATCGAAACACTCACGCGGAAGCCAAGGTAAGGTCCATGTGCGCAAGCGCCCCGCACGGGACAGGGGATATGGCTGGGCGATCAGTATATATACAGGATTTGCGTCGGGGCGATGACACGGGAACTGCGCACGAAGTCGGAAGGGCCAGAAACGTTGCCGTACAACACAGACACTGTCGTACAACACAGACACTGTCGTACAACACAGACACTGTCGTACAACATAGACACTGTCGTACAACATAGACGTCATCGTACGGTGTAGTCGCTGTCGGACACGGTAGTATTATATTAGATGGTATGGTCATTATATATATGTCTTTGTACCCACCCAGAAGACTGAAAGACACCGTTGAGAAGGGTGTATGGATAACTTGCGGGAGCGGGAGCCCGTGATGTACGTGCAATGTGGGAGGTCCCAACAGGATGAATGACGATCGATTATCGATTATCGATGTCGATGAGGCCTGGGCCTGGGCCTTGGGGACGTTGTCAAACATGAGCAAATACTGTGGGGTAGTCCTCGACTTCATCACAAACCCGGGCTTCTGGACTCGTGTTCACATGCGCGGTCTTAGGCAGTGGACTTATCCTTCCCTTTGAACTGAAGAACGCATGTATGTGGGTTAACGGTAGACATCATAGGAAGTCGTATATATTACATGGGGTCCCAGCCGCCCCATCCAATGCCTGTCCGAGGGGAGTCGACGCGGGGATGTATACGCAAGAGTGACCACCTCCAACTATCTTTGCCCCAGCCAAGATATCGCCTTCTTTGTTAAGCCCGGTCAACTTCTGAACCAATTCCAACGCGTTGTGCGTCAGGAGGATGAATAAAAATATGTCGCGGTTTTGGACAGCACTCTGTGCGAGTGCGGACAGGGGCCGATCTAATTGACCGATGGAATCGAAGACGGCGTTTTGTACGGCCCCAGAGTAGATGTGAGGGAACTCCCGGAGGTTTGACTCGAGGATAAATTTGCGAAAACTGGGAGAAGCGATTGAGTAGAGCATCGAGGTGATCCGTCGGAACCTGGCTTCAGGTCCAACGACGCTTATGATGAGATGCTCCAAAACTGTGCAGTCCTCCAGCGATAATTTCGGGACTTCTCTTCGGTCTACAAAACGAGATGTCACGATACATGCGGAGCCTGATCAGCACATCGAACTTACGATCACCTTCCACAAAGATGCAGAGCGTCCGCAGGGACATTCCAGTGTTCGACACAAACAACTGGAGAGAATGGAAATTGTCGAGGGCACACCTCTCCAACACGATCTCCTCATAGCAGGTTGTCTGGGATGCGAGGAGTAAAAAGAATGGATTTGAGTCCTCGTCCAGTTCGGATAGGTGTAGTTCGCCTCGTAGGGTACGAAACGTCGCCCGATTGTATTCTTGGTGGGAGGCTGTTACCCAGTGTGGCGCGTGGACCACGGTGTCTTGAAGGTTCGTGAAGATGGAGATGAACTGTAAGAGGGAAGTAGGACACGCTGTAGGGTAGTGCAGGCGCAGCTTGCGAACGCTCGGGATTTGGCTTCGGAATAGGGCATGGAGGGAAGATTGATCAAAGATTTGGCAAGAGAAGCAGGAGAGCGTCAAACTCTCAACCCGGTCGAACGATCTGAAGTGGTCGAGGTATTGAACCAGGTTCAGGGGAGTGATCCACGCATCTCCGCGTTGTGACAAACGAAGGGACTTGGTAAGAATGGCAGGGGTTTCTGTGGCGACCTCTGAGCGAGAGCAATGTGTCATGCAAGAAGGCCCGTACCGTTTGTGTTCATGACGGCGCCCCAGTTTCGTAGCGATTTCAAACCCAACAGGCTGGAAAAACGGACTCTTTTGAAGAGATGGTGTCGGCTCCTCCAAACCCAACGTCTGCTGACGAGGCAGCAGGCCATCAGTGCGGCCCTATTTTCTGAAAGCTCGTCGATGATCGCGTCCAACGTTTCTTGCGGTACATTTTTGATGTGGCTCTCTTGCGTGATGTCCATATACGCCGTCGATGTAAGCACAAGGAAAGGGGTGGTCGTCCGACGGGAATAAATGCCTAGGTACATTTCGTTAGTTTATGTACGCGCCGCAAAAAAAAACATCCAACCTCAAAACAAAGGATTTGCCTTACTTACGATAGTCCAGGGTTCGCCGCCCAGATCCGTGCCAAATAGGACACCATACCCGCACATTTGTCCTGATGGCGGGAGACGCTGATCTATGATTGGACCCAGGAACGATGGTACCCTGTAGGACAATGGCGGACATCAAGTAGCCGACTGTCGTGACAGGAGCAACGGGCCAACTACATCAACAGCCGATAACGCGAAAGCCGTGGCTCGTGAAACCGTGCATAAGACTTGTAGCCTCTGGGTTCTTCTGCCTTTTCCTTGTCATGTAATAGAAGAGTGTCGTGAATTGGGGGGTCTCCCGTTGCGCGGTAACAGTCTTAGACGGGTCCAACTGACCTGGCAACCCGCCCAACGGATGTCGGCCATTACCGAACGGGCGACGAGCTTTGACGGGGAAATGTATGGCCTAATGTCCGGACAAAGTTGTGTGACGCATTGCCGGTGTCGGACTTCAGTATTTCTCCTCTCTTGGATGTCAGGCTCCTTGACTGAGGTCCTGCATTCGATCTACTCAATACCTTTGTTCACACCGACACGTAACGGAAGAAATGAACCGTAGCCCCGGTCATAGCGCCCTGAACCCTGGATTTCTCTCAACACACGATTGGCGAGGAGTTGCGCGCTCCAGTTGGCATTGTCCCGAGCCCTCCGCGTCTCCACAACTGGCTAGCGTCGGGCGCGCTCCCTGGATGCGCGGGTGAAAACCGGTTAGTGGTGCTGTGCACTAGGGATTTGGTCTTTTGATTAGGAGCGACGATTGAGGCTATTCTAGCGAATAGCTGACATCTGTGTGGGAAAGCATTAACATCGGTATATCTGGGCCAGACCCAAATTAGCCGCGCCGCCTTTGCCGTTCGCAGAGAATGGCGGGCGGAGGGCACAAAAAGCGGATGGGATAGAAAACTCAAGTGATGTAGTAGATGTCACTTCATGCGTAGACCTAGCGGTACTGACTTGGTCATGGGTCGTCCGGAACACTGGGGTCGGATCGAGTGGATGATCACCAGGAGTTGGGTGCTGAACGTGAACGCAGAGTTCTCCAGGCACATCCCCCCACCCGACGATGATATGGCGCTCCACCAACGCGAAGGTGCTGCGAATCCCCCTCCCCCCACACAACCGTTCTCAAGATATATTTTGCTTATGCCCGGCGGGATCAACAACTTTGGTCTCGCGAGACAGCGAGACGGCAATCGCAGGTCGACGTTGCACGGGTCAGGGGCCAGGTAACGGTAAAAACGCTTCTTCACTCCAGAAATGTTACCACAGCTGATTATAGGCGACCGCTAGCATACCATTAGTGCAGCCAGGGGATTTGCATTTGCTCAGGATACTGCCCCAGGGCCGGGTGTCCCAACCTGTCGCGGGATTTTCGAGAGTGGTCACACTGGACAACCTATCTCTTGTCTGCGATCCCTCCACTCTGGCTCTAGTTGTTCTCCGGTGGAGTTGCCCTCATGGAGGGAGTCATGGCCTGTAAGTTCTGTCTCCAAATTTTTGCGCACGGTCACACAAACACGACTCATGCGGATATCAGGATATTATCGGGGCTTCAAGTCACTGCTCCCAACCAGTACACGGAAGCGGCGCTGAAGGCGCTGTCTGACCAAACCCGTACGCCTGTACGTACATAGTGCACACATGATTGTTCCGAGTGGCTGTGACTGACCCTACCCTTGTCAGCCGTGCCGACGTTGTACAAGGCTCGGACATTTCTACCATCGGTTGCTCGGCCTGACGGTTCGTCTTTCACTCACACCCGCACGATTGTGCGAGCTTATAAGTCCATGCTCTCGACGGTTTTAGCTCCACCATGGCCCCCGCGACGAATTCTAGCGCGTATGTCGTCCTCCGCTAATACTGTCTCAACGCTGATTGGTTGATCACTTCCAAAGTCCCAGCATCATTTCCGTCTCTCCAGGAGACGTTGTTGAATATCTGGCTCAGAGTGAGCCTCTCAACCGCATTGCAGAAATATCGATGCGCGTGGACGCGCGCGCTTCCGAACTGGGGCAGAACCTATGCGCGATAGTGGGCACTTCAATTGCCAGTGTCCGCTTCGATTTTACTCATATTTGACAGGAGTCGCTTAATGCGGCAATTGACAAAGAGAAGAGCATGACAGAGTCAATCGACGAACGTTAGTTCCAGCGAAATTATGCGAATCGTTCACGTCTCACGTCGACTCCGTCAAGTGCTGAATGAGTGCCGAGGACTCTACTCGATCGTATCGAAGCGGGTGAAGGAAGCGGGGGACGTGGTAGGTATTCGCTCACAGGACCTTCGGCTGTCCATTTCCCGTTTACGCGGCACGGTAAAGTACACTCAGGTAGTCTGCATTCATGCGCCTTACTTTCTGGATCACCAGCCCCTGACTACGCCTCCCACCTCCTCCCCAGGGGCGAATCCTCCCGTCGCGCAGGTGATCATCAAAGGTTTGCCAAACCTGTCATGTCCTTCGGTTACTAAAGCGTCCTACCCAGCACGAGAAACTCAAATGGTCCAAGCAACATTTCTACGCGAACTAGAGATGAATAGGGACAAGGTTAAAGCTGCTCTCAACAAGCTTTCGGATCGAGGGACGTCTCTGGTAGGCTTGATGCCTGGTTGGTTACAACTCTACTGAACCATCACTCTACAGAATTTCCTCCCCAGTACGCTCGCTGAACGGACAGATGGTTTTTCGACGCCGGTGTTAGCGCGGGGTCGGTCACGCTGTGTTGATCGTAAGATATCACTTACGCATTACATCACTTAGGCATTCGTATGCCACCAACACCTCCCTCAGACGGCTCTCTATGGACAAGATATCAACGGCTGTCTCAGGAATTCGTAGCGGGAGTTGACAAGATCGTCAAGAATGGCGAGACTATCGTAGGTGAAGGTCTTCAGCGAAGACAAAGACATCCCTGAAGTCTGCATTTTTAGCGAGAGCTTGCGCTTGTACTTGAGAGGAATCGCAATGTAGACTCCGCCATTACACCGGACCTAGGTATACTTCCGACCTTTGCAGAAGAATTGTTGGCATGGCAAACACAGCACCCGAGAAAGATCGGTACCTTGCGGCGGAAACCGTATCCTATGACTGCAACGCGGGTGGTACAAATCATGTACTCTGAATCGCTGAAAATCTGGATGGACTTGATGGTCCGAGAATGTGAGTCTAACTACTGCAATCACGGGTCGTGGATTGAACCCGCCTTGAAGACTTTGACTCCGCATACCCCTCCATGTCGCATTGGCATTGGATTGCTGCGCTTCTGGTGATCCTGTCCATCACCGTCGTTAAGGCGATGCACCGCATTGGGAATCCTACGGTTGACAACCGGTCGACCGAGATGCAGGTGCATGCCGCAGCTTCGCAGTCTATCCGTGACATAATTTTGGGGATCAGGACGGGCATACCCAATGACCTGGCCCACAACCTCATACCAAAGAGGTTATAGTTTCACTCGGGATCAAGTGGATTCCCAGATCGTGAACGGGGCTTTATCGATTCTTGTGTTGACATAAGTCGCTCCACAATGTAACATAGAAATAGGAATTGAATATGGGATAAAAAGAACCGTCGATCTCTACGTTGCCTCCAAATCATACCAGCGCCCTATACTGTCTACAGCATTTGGGGCCAACGCACCCTCCCGCACGTCGAGGTAGAAATTCTGGTGTTCATGATGTCCGTAAACCTCATTACAGCCATCAGTTGTCAAGGCGGTGTCGGTGATGGTCAAAAATACCCACTTTGCTGCAGCCTTTATTGCGGTTTCTTTATGATATTTGGTCGTAATGGAGACCAACCGTGCTCCGGAAAATGCGTCTAGCCTCATAACGACCAATGGACCACACCAGCTTTCCAGGTTGCCGGACTCCTCTCGGACGGCAGAATTAACCTGGCTCCTCCGATACTTGGTGTAAACCATATAAAAGTGTCGACGGTTGTTTCTCGTGACCCCAACCTTGCAACCCCGAATGAGTTCCCTTCCTTGAATAAAGGGTTCGAGACACTCTAACGTGGCGTATTCGGCCATGGTCCGCAAGCTGCTCGCGACCGGGATGTCCAGGGTGCGTACGCGAACGCCGCCAGGATCAAAGTAGACACACTTCTTTGAGCTGTGTATCGACGGAACGCCGCGCTGCAGGAGTGTATCAGTGATAACAAGTCAACAGGAGGTGGTTTACGATGCGGACCGGGATAATGCGCCTTCCGATAGGAGAATCCGATCCCGATGGCATGGTAGGGGGTGCAGGCCGGCGGACCTTGTCCAGTTCTTTATAACCCATCCTACATTGTAGGTCGGTGACGATCGACATACCAAGTCCGGACAGGGCTACTACCCTCGTTCAGACGCCAGCGGAAACAGTGATCGGACGTTGAACACAGGGACGTAAGTAGGATAGACATTGATAACGGTCAGGGCGTTCTTTTCCACATAGCTGGAAGGAACATTGTCCAAGCCTGGTGACAGCTGTCAACATGAATTATTTTTCAGCCGTCTGCACCGAACCGACGGGTTCGGCAACGGTCGGTGTCGGTTATGGTTAGTAGGTCAGTCTATAGTCCGAGCTTGATCATCGTTTATTTGTATTGGCGACGCCAACCTCCCTTTCGAGTGGAGCGTTCTTCCGAATATATTCTGGGTTATCCTCATTGGATTTGAAACGAACAGTCGGGTGGGATTAATCCAGTTATCATTGCTCCCCTTGCTATTCCGTCAAGGCGAGTCAGATCACATATCACGTCAGCTCGTTTGGGCCGCCGTCGAGGAGCCGCACAGGTGGGTGTGGTTTATTCAGGATAATGGGGAATTGTGCATGCGAATGCACGCCATATAATAAAGTACGATCTGCGTCCGTCCTATCGAAGAGGTGTCCCCCCAACCCGAATGACTCTCCTCGCCTGAAACTCCCCGTGTCCGGAACCCGCTTTTGACTCACCAATAAATATTGTA
>Ga0307517_10006728_pt1 | contig 16921 bp, 10 predicted proteins | sample 23_EM_MG_FD_194515 | JGI IMG/M metagenome (GOLD analysis project Ga0307517, IMG submission 194515) | Populus trichocarpa ectomycorrhiza microbial communities from riparian zone in the Pacific Northwest, United States - 23_EM | ecosystem: Host-associated > Plants > Roots > Unclassified | place...
AAAAATTATAAATTTTTTTTTTTAAAAAAAAACATGTGTTAGCTTTTCAAACTCGTTACTTGAGTTATTAAACCCGAAACATCCAATCTGAAAAAATCATGAAATCCACTTCCCAATAAATTAAATATGAAAGGATAAAATTGAAAAAAGATTTTCAATCATACAAAAGAATTTTAAAAAATAACAATTCAAAAAATAATGATCAAAATTAAAATACAAAATAAATGTTATATTTAATTGAAGGGTGAAATAAAAAAAACAATTTAGTTAAAGGACAGAAAAAATAAAAAGAATGAGGATTAAAAATGACATAAAAAATAAAAACAATGTTGTAATTAAAGGGTGAAATTAAAAAGAATAACAATTTTTACAAGAAGGCCATGAAAAAATTTTGAAATAAAAACAACGAAGACCATATTGTAAAATATAATACTATCAATTTGAATTAAATGATGAAATTAAAAACTACTAAAAATTTTATAAAAAGACCAAGAAAAAAAATAGAAATTCAATGAATGAAGACCGTATAGGAGAATATAGTATTTAGTAAATTGAGATTAAATGATGAAATTAAAAATAAATAAAACTTCTATAAAAAAAGTAAAGATCACAAATTAAAAATAAAAACAATAAAGATTGAAGTTGAAATACCAACAACCAAGAGGGTCAAGTAATGATTTTTTGGGAAAGAGAGAGAGAAGAAGGGCAAGAAAAAAAAGGTTCACTGCCACCAAACCAAACTATAAATGGTAATATGTGCCGCATCAACATGAAAAGGATATAACGAGACTTCCAACAACAAAATAGAAAGGCATTTTTAGATGCCAAGAGGTAACGAACACACCACCTGAATGGCTCGGCACCTCCCATGTACCTCTAGGTATGCCACACTCGCATGTTTTTTTTTAATTTAGCCAAATATAGAATTGAACCTGAGCTGACTTTGTGATTTCAAAAAAAAAACCATTGTGAAAAGTCAAAAACACCCTTTGTCTAAAGTTTTTTTATTTTATTTTAGGGGTTATTTCATCATTTTACTATGCATTTTAATTGTTTGATATTTTTTATATTCATGCAAACACCAAATTGCATCTGAGCTTAAATTATAATAACTGAGAAACTATTGTGAAAATATAAAAATATCCCTTCATATTAGGTTTAATTATTATTTTTTGTTTCAAGTGTATTATGATTGTTTAATTGTGCAATCAAGATGAGAAACTATTTATTTATCTCTATTCTATCTAGTAATGACAAATAGATCATATAAAAAGATTTCAATAGCATTGCAGCCCCATGTTAAGTTTTACGGGTGGATAGGCAAAAACACTATTATACTATTCCAATTAATAATCTCAATGAGGTTGGAGCTAAAATGATTTTTCATGTCCAATTAACTCTTTTTAATTATAATTTTAATTTTAATTTTTCGTTTTGGAGAAATAGTCAGCTATCCTTTTATCCTTTGGGTCACTCAAAACAATTTAAAAAATTAAACCTAAGAGCTAATTAGAGAGAGATTTGGTCATGTATTTGTTAAATACATTAGCATAATTAACTAATAATTTTTATTGACCAAATTTCGGTTTCACCGTTTAACATTTCAGGGGTTAGGTTTTAAGCAGCTCACAGTTCCTTCTCTTTGGTCTTACACACACACACACACACACACACACACACACACACACACGTTAATCTAAATAAAATTATAGTCATTGGAAGAATATTAGTGTCTAAAAAATGAATTGACCAACTGATTAAAAAGCAGGGGTCCCCAATTCTGGGTTAAGTTTCATGAATCTAAAGTTGTGTGGGTGAATTCTTTATTTTTGTGTTAGGTAGCAATTGTTTTTAAAGTGTTTTTTATTTTTTAAAAAATTAAAATAATATTTTTATTTTTAAAATTTATTTATTGATATCAGCACATCAAAAAGATCCGGAATCATAAAAAAAAATATTTTAAAGCAAAAAAAAATTAAAAAACTTTTAAAAATATTTTTTAAATACAAAATCAAACATACTCCTAGTCTACTATGTAATGTTAGTTCAACTGTTCCTTTGTGACAAATTTTTAAAATGAATTGACTTCTACATGTTGTTGAATAGCAAGTTCAACATAAAATACAACAAGCATTCTTGCAGCAACGCTAACGTTGTTCGAAAAAACTATGAGAAAACAAAAGTAATACAACAAGTAAGAGTCTTGTGATGCAATATTTTGTGCAAGACCGGCCCTCAATGAGCTCTAACTCCCAGCACTGCCCTTTTCTTTATTCATATCTCTGCCTTTTATTTATTTATTTATTTATTTATTTCCTCGTGACCCAATCTTAAATTGGCTCCATCTTTAGTTTTATTTTGGTTACATTAATTAATTATTCCGTAGGTCCCCATTTTTTTAATGGGAATGTTTTGTGAGTGATGTGCATCTCGGAGTCATCGTGCCCTATATATAAACAAATAGAGTGGCATTTTCTTTCCTTTTTTTAAGCCAGAAAATGGAAATGCTCAGAAAGGAAGTCAACTTAAATAAGTAATGTTAATCATCAGACATTTTATGTGGACAGGGTTTGTCTTATATCTAGACGGCTTAGAACTGATCAAGATCCGTAACTCTGATAATCTGGTTCCACGTGTTAACCAAATACAATAATTTGTTTATATATATATATATGTGTGTGTGTGTTTTTTTTTTAAAATCAAATATTGTCACCCCAGTGATAATTTCATCGATAAGATAGAAATTTACTGAATGACGTAAAGAGTAAATTAAAAGGATATTGCCTAACGTATTTTTCAACTTGTTTGAAAGTGTAGTTATGTTTATTTTTTAAAATATTTTTTATTTAAAAATATATGTTTTTATAGTGCATCAAAATAATCTAAAAACATTAAAAAAAATTAATTTAAAATTAAAAAATAAAAAAAATTAATTTTTTTCAAAAACACTTTTGAAACACAAAACAAAAAAACAGGGTTGATTAATTCACACATCCAAACTCACATCAATAAAACAATTTATTTTGAAAATATAACAATATCAATTATATTTGATTATATTTGATTTTCGAAAGAAAAACAAACATAGAAAATCAAGGTTCTTTTTATTTATTTTTATTAACAAACAAACAAAGGTAACACAAGAAACAAACCTTTTTACACGAAAACAGTCCAACTTTTTTTTTTTTTTACATGAAAATACTCCACTTGTTTTTAGAAAATTCATCAGGCTGTTTTTATGCTAGACGAAAATAAGGAAATTTAATACAAGCATTATACTCCTATTATTTTTTATTTTATTTATTTATTTATTTATTTTCTCTACTCTCTTTTTTCTATCAAAATTCTCTCTCTTTTCCCTTGATTTTTTTTATCTCCTCTCCTCTTTTGCTATTTTATTCACTCCCAATTTTTCTAGAATCTTCTCTCTTTTATTCTCTCAAAAAATCTTCTCTCTTTCAAAATTTTCTCTCCCTCCCCCTTCTTTTCATACACCAATTTATAATGCTCCTTCTAGAATTTTCAAATCCAAATATTAAATTCCCTTATTATTACTCTTAATTTCAATTTTGAATATTTTTTTTATTTTGAGATTTAAATTTTAAATCTTTTTTTATTTTGAAACTCAAATTCCAAATCTTTTCTATATTTTAAAACTTAAATTTTAAATATTTCTGATATTGAAATTTTAATTTTAGTTTTTTTTCTTTTTTAAATTAAATTTTAAATCCTTTTAATAACTCTCCTAACCTTCTAAACTTTACTTCGGTCTCTCTTTCTCTTTTCCCCCCCTCTCATTTCACTCACTAACCATTTTTTTTTTTTAATTTTGTTAATTTGAATACGGCAAGAAAAGGACTTAAAATTGCAGATTGGTTGATTTGCATTGTAAATATAATGTTCAAGAGTTTTTTATTTATTTATTATTTTATTTAAAAAAAAAACATGAAGGTCAAAAATGGGCTACGACATTTATAATCTCATTCGATGAGTTGTAATTAATAAAAAAGGATTGACTTTTATGATTTTGAATGTATTACAAAAAAATACATCCTTGGATCGATTTAATAAAACTAATTCAAAAAAAATTATCGCTGTTGAGTTGTAATAATATTCTAATATACAGTACAAGGCTCAACGAATCTATGAATAAATTTAGGGGGGAAAAGTCAGCGACTCAGTAAGCCAAAACTTGGAGGGGGTGTCTATTGGGAAGTGGCATCCCTACATAGATTGACCTATAATAAAGAACTTGGATGTCATTATTTTGACCTGCAACATTTAAAAATGAAAACCCTTTGGCGTACTGCAGGTATGATCACGAAGAATAATATTGTTTGAATTGGAGTTTATTGCAGGTTTCTTAATCTTAAACCGGCTTTATTCAATGCATTATTATACAATAAGCAGAAGCGTGCATAGCTAGCTTGGTGTCCCAGATGAAAAATCATCGGGCCATGATCTAATTCGCACCCTTTTGCCTAAATTTTGATGTACCTAACCTCAGATTTTAGAAAAGTATGGCATGGAGCCTGAAGAGCAGCACTAAGAACATGATGCACTAATGTCACATGGACAATTTCAATAATTTGGCACGTCTTAAAAGTTAAAACACATTTGCCAAAAACCCCTTTGAAAAATCAAGTTATTATACCTTGAAGGTGTGGGATAATAAACTGCTGAAAAACCCCTTTGAAAATGGTAGAAAAAAAATTGCTTGATCTCTGGCAATAACATTTTCCCTTTTTGCATGTGATGAAAAGTACTCATTTTTAGACAAGATAAACAAAAGTGGTGAAACATCAATTACTTGTTTAGTGGCCAAAAAAATATTATTACACACAAGAGTGTGTGTGTGTGTGGAGGGGGGGGGGGGGGGGGTGTGGGGGGGTGGAGGAGCAGCAGTCAGCAAGCATATATTGTATAAGATTTTGGATGGTAAAAAAGGCAATAAAACAGCCAGAATGCAAACGAAGCGAGCAAGATTAAAGCATGGACCACAACAAAGAAGAACCATCGCACTTGAGAAGAAAGAAAAAAAGCGACCAAGCAGAATATATACACAGGAACAAATCTTTTATTTTTTTCTATAATTACTATGTAACATGTAATATTCAATGTTTAGCGTGTGTGTATTTAATCAATCTTTAGAATTATTTTTTTCTCATTAATCGCCTTCTCTATCCTCAATACTTTATTTATATGAAATCATTTCTCTGATAAATCAACACGTCTTCGTTAGTTCTTGACCACAGATTAATATATAGAAACAAATTCTATAATTACTATGTAATATTCAATGTTTAGCATGCATATATATATTTAAGTACCGATCCTTAAGATTAATTCTTCTCATTAATTTCCTTTTCTATCGTCAGTACTTTATTTATATAAAATCTTGTATTATTTAAAATCAATTACATTTTATTCGTACAAACTCATTATTCTCCAAATATGAAAATTTCAGAAAACGTTCTCTTTCTCTAATATATAATACAGAAGTGGCAGACAAGGGATGTCGAAATGGATCACAACGTCAAACAGGAAATTGAAGGCTCTTAGCTGACGCCAAAAAAATAATAATAATTCCCTTAAGTCAAAAACCCTCCATTTTCATTTATTTATTTATTTCCCCTAAAAAAATAATCCAAATCAGCCACTATTTAAACCCCCTCCCCCCCTAAACTTTAGCCTCCAAGATCAGACCAAGAAGCGCACACAGTACACACTGCCAAAGAAAAGAGAGCTCTCAAAGGAGAGAGGGTAACCGGTTACCGGAATATTTGACTTGAAATCCAAAAAGAAAAGAAACCCAGTTCGGCGGCGAAGATGATTGCTTACTTAGAGAGATTTATCCACGAGAACGATAGCGAATCCAGACCTAACGACGACGAGAAAGACCAGCTTCCAAACATATGTCACTCTCTAGACCTCCAAGGCACCATCGATTGTGTGGCTACCGGTTTGGCCGGTAAGGATTTCGGCGGCATGTACACATGCGAGCCTCTAGCTCTAATCAGACCAGCAAGTGCCGATGACGTGGCACGTGTAGTTAGAGCAGCTTACCGGTCACCCAATCTGACGGTTGCAGCAAGGGGTAACGGACACTCTATCAACGGGCAAGCCATGAGCGACCGAGGACTTGTCATGGACATGAGGTCCACTGAAGGAAACCATTTTGAGGTTGTAAGAATGAATGGGGAAACCTTCGTCGATGTGTCGGGAGGGGCATTATGGGAAGATGTGTTAAAACGATGCGTTTTGGAGTATAAATTAGCTCCAAGGTCATGGACTGATTACCTTGGTTTAACGGTGGGTGGCACGCTATCTAACGCCGGCGTAAGTGGTCAGGCTTTTCGGTTTGGCCCACAAACGTGCAACGTAGCAGAGTTGGATGTTGTTACTGGTGAAGGACAACTAATGACTTGCAATAAAAATGAAAACAGTGAATTGTTTTTTGGTGCACTTGGTGGTCTTGGCCAGTTCGGTATCGTTACCAGGGCCAGAGTAGTGGTCCAGTCTGCACCAGACATGGTGGGTCTTGATTTCTTTCTTTGCTTCTTAAATTCATCTTGCAAAATTACTCTTCTTTTCATTTTTATGTTTTTGGTGCATGAATTACACGTTTACGTTACGTAATTCTGGTAGAGTTTTGTTAATGTTGTTGTTCCCTTTTGTTCTGATGTGTCTGGGATTAGGTGAGATGGATAAGGGTGGTGTACTCTGAGTTTGAAGACTTTACTCGAGATGCTGAGTGGCTGGTGACCCGTCCAGAGGGCGAGTCATTCGATTATGTTGAAGGGTTCGTGTTTGTGAACAGTGTTGATGACCCTGCAAATGGGTGGCCAACCGTGCCGTTAGACCCGGACCAAGGATTCGACCCAAGCCGTGTCCCTCGAACCGCCGGCTCCGTTCTTTACTGCCTTGAAGCAGCTCTGCATTACCAAAAGACTGACCACCCCTCCACGGTGGACAAGGTAACTCCTCACCAATCTGCTGCATGCATTCTCATAGTAAAAGAGGATGCGACCTAAATCGAGATTTTCCGATTAATGGCTCCTAGGTACTTTGGGTGTCCTGAAGAGTTACTAGAACTTAGAAACTGTGGGCCATTTTGTGGGCAGTTGTGACCCAGTTTTGACCTAGGTGAACAGAATCTGGGCCCGTTAATAGATGTTGACCACCTGTGGGTCACAGGTCCCACATCGAAAACGTGGGGTCCGGTGGCCGGATAGTGAGAAAGTCAAAAGAGCACGAACTCAATTACACGTGTACAGGGCTAAGCTTAAGAGGACGGCTAATTCTCGTCCTTCATACCACAAGGACACCAGCAATTTACTTTACTGCTTATTAATCCACATTGACTACTGCCAAGGAAAGAAACAAAAATGTGTGTGTGTGTATTTTTGAGAATAAAAAAGGGTAATAATTGTAGCGTATACTATAGTCGTCACCTGCTTCCAAATTGAAACTGACCATACGGTATAATGCATCTCTCATTGGATTTTCTGACACGAGAAAGCATGGAAACGCCCGTGTAATCAGTGTGCAATTACGATAATGACACTGTACGGTGCTTCCTGTTACTTTTTGTGGCCACTGGAATGGTTTCTTTCGTATTATGGAAGTTCCGCGAGGGCTAAAATGGGAAGTAGGTATTCCGATGCTGATCATTGAGAGCTTGCTGACGTTTTGGTCCCCACGGTTTCAGAGATGGCCAAGTAGACATCATTTTCTGGAATCTGTAGATCATAATATTATGTCTCTTTGTCCTCCCAAATGACGTGTTTGCCCCTCGTTTTAATCCAAAACTCCTTCAATCAAATCCCCCTTCGCTCATCCTTTCTTGTTTGGTTGTGTTTCAGGCTGTGAACAGCTTGCTTGGGCGGCTAGGATTTATCGAGGATATGAAATTCCAAGTGGATGTGAGCTACGTCGAGTTCCTCTTGCGTGTGAAGCATGCAGAGGAATCCGCTAGGGAAAATGGTACATGGGACGCTCCTCACCCCTGGTTGAATATGTTCGTGTCAAAGAGGGACGTAGCTGATTTTGATCGTGTGGTGTTCAAGAGGATGTTGAAAGAGGGTGTTGGTGGGCCCATACTAGTCTACCCTCTCCTGCGAAGCAAGTAAGTAAATTTTCTCTTCCCACCCATTAATTTGGGAGCCTCTCTGCTAGAGGCGACCCCATCGTCATTACCTCAGTTTGTTATCTTGGTTCCCTCCATGCCTTTACACGTGTAAGTTAGATAAGAAATCTCACGCTGCTGTGAGAGTGACGAGGTTCGGAAACACAGCCTCTTGTTTGAACACGTGTCTTAAAAATAGACAAAAATATGGGTCATGTGGGGTTGTGGCCACTTGGCACCTAGAGTCTAATTCACCTCACCCTTTCAAATCTTATGTCCTATTTTGCTTGACTAATTATAACACGCATCGAGCAAGTCTTTGGAATTTTCGAAGCATTTCAGAAATATTTTTTATTAAAATAACATTTTTAATTTTTAATTTTAGTATATCAAAACAATACAAAGATAATAAAGCAAATCAATTTAAATTTAAACTTTTTAAAAAACAAGATCACGCCGCAAAAACAAACGGAAACGGGTTAGGATTTTTGTGATTGGTTAAATTTTAGCCCATCAAGAGACATTGCTTCTGGTATATAAAAAAAGTATACTGCATATGTAACAAAGTTTTAGAAGAAATGATGCGTTGTTACTAGCAAATCATTGCGTGCAAACGACTTTGTAGTTTCATTTTCTTCCTAGTCTATGCTGCAAAACTCTAATCCTCAGTAAGGAATACATGTTAATTTGCTATTTGTGGGGACAAAGATACGGTAGGGCCTACATCGTGGACAGTTTGTTTTTCTTTTCTAGGCATAAACTTCTTCTTCCCTGGTTGTTTGTAGATGGTGTGAGGTAAAAGAATGGGGGTTTAGGTAAATGTAAGGGAAGAGGGGCTTGTGTTTGTTTGGACTTTGGATGTGAGAGGAGGAAGGGTAATTGCGTCATTGAGGGTTTACTCTTTACGGGGGAGAATGGGATTTTCAAGTGATGTAACATTCACGGTCAGATTAGCTGCTATACGGGAAGACGACAAGGAAATTTATTCGCCAACCTAGCTATAATGACACCATAATTTGTCTGGGCTCCAACAACGATTTTCTGTTTGACTAGATTGCCCCTATAGATGGCAGATTAATGCGTGCGAAGGGGTCTAAACCTTCCAGTCAAGATCCTACCAGCCATGCCAAACACCACCTCCAGGGTCCAGCTGGGGAAACTTGGCCTTGGAAGAAAGAAACATGCACTGGAAATCTTAAAAAAGAAAATTGGACTCGTTCTGTCCAAGCCGTTTAAAGGATGAGGCTGTGACAGGCAATCTTATCCATGATGTTATTTCTTTCTTTCCCTGATACATACATACATGCATGTATAGCTAAGTGTTGTTATTGTCTTGTTGAAAAGAGGGGTTTTTTTTGTTATAATATTGTTGGAAAAGTATGGTTAAAAGTTTATGGTTCAAGTTGAATTCAAGAAGATATGATTGTATTGGCCAGAGTTCATAGCATCAGACACTTGTGTTTGCTTGAATGGCTGAGGTACAATTTTAAGTGTCTTAACCCTTCCCCATGCCCATTTTGTTTTCCTCTACCCTGGAATCCAATGTCCAATAATGTTGCTTTTATCAGCACATACTAAAAAGTTGATTGTTTTTTGTCACTTTGGAGCTATAAAGCAAAAGGCAAATGAGTACTCATCTCAATTGGGTTTGATGAGTGGTTAGGACTTGGGATATGAATGTATGTGTGGCAAATCAATGATTCCGAATTAATCTAAATGTTTGCCATCCAAATAATTCTTCCCTTAACTTACCCTTTGTGCGTAGGTGGGACGACCGGACATCTGTGGTGTTACCAGCGGAAGGGGAAATCTTTTACTTGGTGGCATTGCTCCGATTCACCATGCCATGCCCAAAGGCCCCTTCTGCCGAGAAATTGGTGTCTCAAAACAGAGAGATTGTCCAATTTTGTGTCAAGGAAGGTCTCGACTTCAAATTGTACCTCCCTCACTACCAATCTGAAGAGGAATGGAAAAGACACTTTGGAAGTCAGTGGTCAAGATTTGTTGAGAGGAAGGCCAGTTTCGATCCCCTGGCCATTCTCGCACCAGGCCAAAAAATATTCAAGAGGATCTCCCAACTCTAGCTCGGTCAATTGATAATAAATATCGATCGATCGGTTTTACATCTCAATTGTAATTTTCCTAGAATGTATTCTGCTCCCAGCTAGCTAGCTAGCTTGTGCTCGTCAATCAGTGCTCTTGCATGCCTCCAATATTGCAAATCAGTTGATAAACAATATTGTTGGAGCAATGTAAAGGAATATTTCGGGAGAGAGAAGAAAAATTAAAAATTAAATTGATCCCTTTTATAATTAATTATCCTTCTCAAAGATAAAGCCAACAGCAAGGGGTTAAAAAAAATAAAAAATAAATAAATCAAAGACTGTTTGCCTTCACGAGTTGTTCATCGTGATTTGACTAGTTGTGATCTTGGCTTAATAAAGCGGCCAAGATCACCATCCCAACTTAACCATCGCTTCTTATAAAAACATTATACAAACAATAATGGCCTCAATGGGTACGTTGTGTCTCTATCATATGCTATAATGCCTTCAATCCAATCGAAATAGACCATCTCCTAATATGTCTTTGATGTTTTCGGTTCTGGATTATTTGACTCCCTGTATATTCTGCGCGATTCAATGGTCAAATATTCTATCTTTCAATCACAAGAAGATAGAAAAAAAGAAAGAAAAAGAAAAAGAAAGTGACGAGGCCGATTAGGCTTGGAATTAGGTAGTATCCGATTCTCTTTGCATGCAAAAGATCAAATGCAAAAAGCTTCCACTTTTCTGTTAAACGATTTTGGTTCTTCTTTCTCTAATGACCTAGCTAGATCGGCCTTTTGTCTGGTTTCATGCGAAATCAAATCTACTTGGCTTCTCCACTTCTAAACTTTTTTCCTTTCTGCTAGCTCTTCTAAAAAGTAGAGAAAAGATACAAAACTGAGTGGCTCCAAAGTAGAAGCAATTATAAGATCATGATTTCTTGTAGGAAGCACTGGCTAATCGACTCTCGTTTTAACCCATGCAAAGTAATCTACGTTCTTTGCCTTTGGTAAACGTGTCCTCCTCGAACGTGGTGTGCCCTTTAAGAGAATTAAAGTAACTATGGAGGGGGAACTATTTTAACCACTCCTCCTAGCATGGTGTTCGAAGTTCTCAAGCATTAATTAGATTAACAATTATCGGAGATTTTACTGATGTTTTTCTTTTAGATCTTAGGCTTTTTTTTTCTTTCTAGTGAAGATATTGTTGTGGTCCGAGAGGCCTCTCAGTTGTTTTCTCAAATTAATTAACATATTTTAAAAAGAAATTGATCAAAATTTAGAACTAATGTCTCTCTTTTTTTCCTTTTTTTGTCCTAAACATTTCGATTTCGAAGATTTTCTTTATAATTGAAAAGAAGAGGAAATTAACGTACATGCTATAAAGAAAAACCCTCATATCTTCCTCTCTTTTCTTCCTAGCCTTGATCCCCTCTCTTCTCAAACGCAGCTCCTTAATTACAAGATCTTCAATGCTTTAATTGTGATTTAAAACCCTTCGAGGAGCATACATGGACTATACATCTATCTATAACAAAATCAAGTCTCCCCCTTGAATCCTTTCTTCTTTCGAAAAAGATGATTAACTAAAGGGAGGGGGGGGAAACTGAAAAGGTCTTCGATACATACTTTTTGTCATGTGAATTGTCTACTTTAAAGGAAGCGTAATAAACAAACAAAAACTATACTAGAAAAGCGCACACATTAGATTTCCAGGAATCAAACTGGCTCCAGTTGATCAGTTTTACAAGTATTCACTTGGCATTATCCTAACTAAACCATCAATCTTGATTTCAAATGAAATTTCTTCTTCTTCTTTTGACCATGAATCATCCGGTTTTAGCCAGCAGTTTGAAAAACCAAGGACTCCACAAGTTGGGATAGGCTTGATTTCCTGTGCGCATATATATATATATATAGACACACACACACACACACACAAAGACTTCTTGTCGTATGGTGACCTTTACAGTTGGAGCCATGATTTCTCATGACGTCTCATCTTCGAGATATATACATGCATTAAAATTTCAAAACTCTGGTCCACACCCTCATCCATCCCCGACCCAAAGTTTTCTTCTACGAATGAACTAATTTTCGATACCCAAAAAAACAAAAAACATAAAATTAAGAACTGATTGGAATTGAGGGCCATGCCAAGTCATTTTGACAAACAAGCTAAAAAATTATCAAATTCATCGTGGTGGGCGAGATAGTCAAGCTCCCAGTGTCCCTAAAGGCTTTCTAAGGGTCGTAGCAAAGCTTACGACATGAATATTACCATCAGCTAGCCTAACCTCTCTGTCAGATCCACGTGGAAGTCCGAAGTCTTATTACCATCAGCTAGCCTAACCTCTCTGTCAGATCCACGTGGAAGTCCGAAGTCTTATTACCATCAGCTAGCCTAACCTCTCTGTCAGATCCACGTGGAAGTCCGAAGTCTTCTTCCAAGAACATGTTTCCTTTTCATAAGTGCAAAACATAAACGACTTCCCAAGAAGCGTTACTCTGGTGTGGGGCTGCACATGGAAGAAATACTTGGAGCTCACAGGTATCTTTATGTATTTGCAAATTATTAAATAAACACTCCAAAAATCTTATTTCCCATTAAATTCAATATCATTGTGAATATATCGCGAAGGAAGCACCCCAAAAAAATATATTATAGTAACTTTAGCTTTTGACACAGATAAATAATAATATCATTGTTAACATGTATGTATATATATATATTGCAAACTGTGATTTTATTTTTAAAATCTGGTCACAATTTCTTTTTCATATTCAATTTAACTTCGGTGGTTTCTCTATGTTTTTTAGTTCTAAATTTAAAGAATAAATTTTGGAATCAGATTTCAAATAAATGATAAAATTGATTTGAAATAATATGAAACTAAATATGAAAATCAGTATTAACATCCAATCTAAAAAATAAACAAATGTCAATATTAAATAATATATATATATAAATTTGAAATTACAACATTAGGCTTGTAATCAGGTTCTTGGGTGTTGGAGATTAGGTTGAATAGAAAATTTTTAAATTAATTTTTATTTTAAATTAATTTTTTTATGATTTTAAATAATTTTAATATATTGATGTTAAAAATAAATTTTAAAAATAAAAAATGTATATTATTTTAATATATTTTTAAATAAAAAACAATTTAAAAAATAATTTGTACTTAAACTTATCACTTGATGTCCATTGTAGATTTTACAACCCGGTGCAAGTGATGTTAAAAATGGGTTGTTGTAGTGGGCTCTGATGTCATTAAGTGCTAGCCCATTGGGTGCAATATGGATCGATAAATATAAATAGGACCAGGAATTGGGCCTGGAGGGAGGGTTAATATACATTGATAAAACAAGCTCTTGCAACGTTTGATCTACTTTTATTTCGAATGTTGATCCAATATCATTTTAATTATAACAGCACAATATAAAAGATCTCACCTAATAATAAAGATGCAAGTATTTTCAAAGTATTACCAAAATTACTCCTTTTATAAAAGCAGTTGTTGCGCAAAATATTACCAAAACGAGCAAGATAGCATCCAAATTCAGCTTGGGCCATTTTGAAGTTCTATTTTTTAAAACATTTAAAAATAAATTGTTTTAGATTAATTTTTTTATATTTTAAGATTTTTTTGATGTGCTACTATCAAAATTAATTTTTAAAAAAATAAAAAATTTATATTATTTTGATGCATTTTCGAGTAAATAGTATTTTGAACTTCAACCGTTACCACACTTTCAAACACTCTCTAAGTCAATTCTAGCCTTTTTTCAAGTCTTTTTGGGTATTGTGGTAATAGTTGTTTTTCAAAGTGTTTTTTTATTTAAAATGTATTAAAATAAAAAAATTTATTTCTTTAAAAAATTATTAGTAACATCAGTATATTAAAATGAGTTAAAAATATAAAAAAAAAAAACAAGGCTTGATTTTTCTTTAAGTTTGCCTAACCAATTAGATTCACATGACCCTCGTACACATGTTCAACCTGCACAATCTTTCTGTACATGTATGCGCACCCAAATGACCCTGTGCTTGAACTTCTACTCTTTTCTATGTCTATAGTAATGATTCTCAACAAAAACACAGGCCCGCCTATTATGAATTGAAATTATCCATTTTTCCTGCTTATTTCAATTAATGATTGTCTCCGCCTTTCATTCAAAATGCACGCTACTAATAAAAAAATCATGCCATTCTTTTTTAGAAGATCAATTTTTTATGATAATATTATAGGATAATAATGTATTATCCTAATATGCAAGATTTTCTCACTGGTATTGAATGAAAATAAAATATTTATTTTCTTAATTTTTTTAATTGTTGTTTTTTTATATTTTTTTCAGATTTATTATTTTCATACTCTTTTCGTATAGTTACAAAGAGATGATCAATTCAATTCTTGCTTTCATGATCATAGAAAGTTTTTGCTTAAAAAACAGTGTCACTCGTGTAAAAAAACATGTTTTAATGAAAAAAAATTATCAATGAGAAAATTAGGTTTTTTAATTAAAAATATATTTTTTTTTTCTTTTAGTTCGAATCGTTATAGTTTTTTCTGATTTTTTAATTGTTGTTACTTTTTATCTAATGACTAATAGAAAAAATTCATGAATAAAAAAAAAACAATCTCCATGAAAAATACATTTATCTTTCATATTTTTATTAATTGTATTTCTTATGAATATCTATTTCTCTTATTGAATGATCAAATAAAAAATAGATTGCAAAAAGTAAAGTTATTAAACCTGATTATGTCTATGACACAAGTCGCAAGTTAAGCAAGCTAATTTGGATTGACCCGAGTCAATTCAAAATGTTGTCGTTTTAATTTTTTTTAATAAAAAAACATTACATTGATATTATTCTTAAAATTTTATTTTATAAAAAATTCAAAACAGGTTTTGACTCAATCAAGTGAGTCGCAAGTGCACATGCTAGAGTAATGCGGTCATACCAGATCTACTCCTACTTGATTTACTTTGAAATTTACCATGTTGATCAACTATAAAAAAAAAACTAGACTATGACAGATTTAATAGCACTAATAAATAGTATCTCATATCAGTGTGGGCAATCATATTAATCTAGTGTTTGTTTAATATTATAATAGCTTTTTAATTTTTAAAGTGCTTTTAAGCTATGTTTGTTTTCCGGAATTCACTTTCTGGGAAACCACTTTCCAAACTTTCATGTGTTTGTTTGCTATTAGAAAAGTTGGTCAACGGAAAACACTTTCCAGTTAAAGGAAAATTTGGCCTAGTTTTCAGGAAAGTGTTTTCCTGAAAAATTTGGGCGGAAAACACTTTCCGGAAGTTGTGAAAAATTTTAAAATGTCATATTATTGTTGATTATATCAAACTTGGTCCTCAAACTTTTGATTGCTATATATATTTTATTTTGAATATTTATTTTTCAATTTCATCTCTTAAAATTTAATTTTTATATTAACTTTAGTCCTCATTTTTATAATTTTATTTGCTTTTCCCTTATCATTTTTGTATTGAAATTTTTTATGTATCAAATTTGGTCCTTATTCTTTTGATTGTTACTTATTTTATTTGAGATAATTTATGAAGTGTTAATTATTATTATTTTAATTTCTTCATCTTTCATTTTTTTTATTTTTTAGATTTGATCTCTATTATTTTGATTATTAATTATTTTATTTGAGATAATTTATGAAATTATATTTTTTTCAATTTCATTCTCATTCAACTTTTTAATTTGTAAGATTTGTTCCTCATTATTTTAATAAACTTGAGAAAAATAAAACATTAATAAGTTATTTTTCGGCTTATTTTCCATGACATGACCAAACATTGCAAAATGTTTTCCAATGTATTTTTCATTACACTACCAAACATCGAAAAATAATTCATTTTTCCGGAATTTACTTTCTAAAAGGAAACTACTTTGCAGCAAACAAACGGAACTTAAATTGATTTTTGAATGGAAAATTATCAAATTAATGCTTTTATATGTATTTTTTAATAATTTTAATGAGTCAAATTTTTTTTAAAAATCAATACATTTTAAAAAACATTACCATTTAAACTAAAATAAAACGGTTAAATAATTTAATAAAAAGGTACGACAAAGTTAGATATCCGATGACCCACTCGTTTGTAATACATACATTTTATTAGGGGGGAAAAACAACATGAAAAATGGTGGATTATGATTTATGACAGCTGTTGGTTGGAGTTGGACTTATCGGAGTGAAATGGGCCAGCGACGAGTTAAAAATCTTCTCACATCCCAGTTAAAAGACAACACTTTTGGCCATTGAGTGGGTCCCACGACATGACTTCATGAAACCCCTGTCCCGTTGCTCTGATACTGACTCGTACGAGCAAAGGACAATGTTCCTCGCTAGGGTTCGCGGGACCCACCCACTTAAATCCCATCATCATTGCCATTGTAAAGTGGAAGCCCATCATGTCCGTTAGTTACATAGACTTTTTCAAACATGAGACGTGACGATGAACTCTTCTCTTGATTCTGGATGAAGGGAAACATTGTTTGCCTATGAATGTTTTTAAAAATTTATTTTTAATATTAATATATTAAAAATATATTAAAATATAATTTAAAATAAAAAATAAAAATTATTTAAAAAAAAACATATTAAACCGTAAAACAAGCATAAGTATTTAAAAATATGGTTGTAGTTATTTTTTAAAATATTTTTCACTTGAAAATACATCAAAATAATATTTTTTTTATT
>Ga0307517_10006729_pt1 | contig 16920 bp, 16 predicted proteins | sample 23_EM_MG_FD_194515 | JGI IMG/M metagenome (GOLD analysis project Ga0307517, IMG submission 194515) | Populus trichocarpa ectomycorrhiza microbial communities from riparian zone in the Pacific Northwest, United States - 23_EM | ecosystem: Host-associated > Plants > Roots > Unclassified | place...
TTTCTATCGACTGAGTTCGGTACTTTTCCCTTGGAAGACCGGTTTCGCAGCGAAACGCCCCGGCATGATCCTGATGAACCACCCAAACATATTCCTCGGGGGGTTGCACCGCACGATTTGTAACACTACATATTAAGCTCGAGCATCCGCTCAGACCTGGAAAATAATACCCCCCCCCCTCTCTCTCTCTTGTTTCGTGCGACGTTCGGATGGATACCACAGGCCCATACTCCCTCGCCCAGATCCAGGGCACGACCACCGATGCCTTGCGCATTCAGGCTGCCACCGTGAGTTTCCGTCTCCCGCTGCCCTCTCGTCATCCCGGCGTCATTTCACAACGCTTACCAAAACCCCTTCAAATTCTACAGTCCTTTCAGTGTAAGTCCCCAGCCTACCGTCTATCGTTCGAAGCCCTCACAGTTTCTTCGACGGTCCCGGTTCATCAAGTTGCAACGCTAACACTCCTCGTAAGTCCCTTACACTCGTGGTGTCGGACCCGGTCCTCCAACCACTCACAGTCCTTTCATCTCGGGAAATTCCCGATCATCAGGTATACGACTGGCTGACAGTCCTCGATCGTGAAGTCGAGCACATCTGGCGAAGAAAATGGAGTATACCCAAGGCACTCTTCATCATATCCCGCTATGGACCCTTCGTTGACATACCAGTCTTTACCACCAGTGAGTCTGACTTTATGCATCGCTGGAATACATGGGACGCCGACCGAGATTCTACTGATCCGTAGTAATCACCGCTCCGTATGGCATGATAGATCATAATGTAAGTGGAAGTTACGCGAGGCTATCTGCGGGCTGACCAACCGAAACGCTTTAGACGTGTATCATTTTCTCTCAAATCATCCTATGTGAGAGAAAACTCTATTTCCAGACCTCGTTCACATTCAGCTGTTTATTGGTTGGTCACAGGGTCGGCATTCTTCGGAATTTTCATCTCAGAATGTCAGACATCAGAACTATGCTTTGTATTCTCGGTACTGATTCCCAATCGTTTCCAGCCATCCTCTTGATGAGAACCATCGCGATATACACTGGGTCGAGACGCGTTGCCATCCCTTTATCAATCCTTTACGCGGTCCGTCCCGGGACGAAAGCCTGGGAGTATGTGGCTCATTGCATACGCAGGCATCCATAGTGACCGGAATCGCAATCAATTGCTATTTTCTCCGCGCGCGCCCCCGTGAGTAATTTTCAAGTTTGCATGGCTGATATGCCTGACCAACACTATCCGATCAGCTCCCGGGGGCTATGGCGAAACCGACCCCAACACCATGTTCAATGAGTGTTACGACGTGCGGATTGGTGGGAAGACCTTCTTCGTCTTCGACCTTTTGGTTCTCCTATCTTTTGAACTCGGTGATCACTTCGCGATTCTCGCTGCCACCCGTCAGCTAATCCCGACTGCAGTCGTTGTCGTTTTGACCGTCGCGAGTGCGTTCCGTTGTTGTATACCCATAGCATCCCTCAGTCGATCACGATACACAATCTCTGCGCTGGTCTCTCCGGGCGCTTCATTGAGAAGAGTGATATACCGGGACGGTAAGCCACTCACAAACTCCCTCCCCCCACCAAAACTAACAGAACATGTGTCAGGTGTCGGGTTCTTTCTTGTGCTATTCAGTAAGGAACTGTTCAATTCATGGATCCAGTGCTGAGCAGAGGGATCCAGTTTTATCTCTGTCTACAGTTACCTTTTGGACGCTGGACGTGGTGAGCAGGATTCCCACAACTTTCTGACCCAGAATTTGATAGGCATTCACCTTTCGTACAGTACATGCTTAGTGGCCTTATGGTCGCCTTCTCTCGAGTCATACACAGCATTGTGTGTTGTCGAATCTTGTTGAACCTCAGACAAGCTGCGACGCCGAGAGGTCCTTCAACGGTCCTGGAGTCAATCAGCCTCCAGTTCGCAATTGCTCCTGAGGAGGAGACGAACCAGGTCGAAGCGATTCAACTCGAGACATATGGTGCGCGGGATGATGAAGAAATTTCTCGTCAACAGGCGGACGAGAATCTCGTAGAGGAGCACGGTTGATCGATGATCGTTTTGCTTCTCTTTTTGTTCCCGTACTTATTTATCTAGTGTGGGGACCGGCAACCCTCTGCCAAGATTTGATCCCGCCCGGACTTTTCCACACACTCAAATTTCCCCGCATTTTTACGAAGTCTCTGACACCAGACTGCCAGTACTACGAACGATTTAGAAACATATACTACACTCGAAACCTCCGGGGTAAGCTTAGTACGCGGAGTTTTGCCTTCCTGAAAAAATCACGTTAGGCATGGATGTAATCTCGCGCTGTATGCTATTTCCGTGCATCTAATCCGATGTTCCTACTCTGGATGCGGATTGAAAGAGCACACGATCGCCCCCTCTGTGAGGCAATTCGAAATGGTCACGGATACCCAAGGCGGGTCACCGGTCCTCATTTAGTGGGGCCAGGCCTTCAGGTAGGCATTACAGTTCGGGACTCGTGCGTACACGATTCCTGGAGTCGCGTTTACTACCGCCCCCGGACTCCCACGAGAAGCTGGCCCGACTTCCCGCTGGTCTGTAAGTCTTCAGGGGCCGTCCTCCGCGGGCGCGAGGTAGAGTCTTCGACCGTAACCGAAAGAGTTGAGATGAAGGCCCCGTCCGAGCCTTCGATTCGATACCGCACACTCCCACAGGTCGGGGCACGAAGAGCAACCATCTGCGCTCGTAATCAGCGTTCCCTGTCCAGACGTATCTTCCGCGGCGAACATGAGCAAGTGCATTCGATGCAGCAAGAGAGAACATTTACTTTTATGTGGGGTGTTCAGTCTCTCGTCACCGCACCTCCGGGGCCGACCCTCGAACAGGTCACTCGCGGATTTGTCGGGTAATTCACCAACCCATCTCGTCGAAGGGCGTTTAATCTGAGTCCGCTGGACGACGCCATCGGTGTTGTGCCCAGAGTCGTCCAATTTTCATCACCCTGAGGTGGGTTCAATGCCGCTCTCGGCTTCTTTCCCAGCGCTCCGGCCGATGGAGATGCTGGACGTCTGGGTGTGGAAGTTTCTTGTAATGGCGGCGAGGTACTGCAGCACGGGGTGGACGTCTAGACGGCAGTGGTGGAAATATCGAACGTCTGGTCGACGGTGGTGGCAGTTCGGAGTTCGGAGAGCGTGGTATGGATCGACGGAGGTCAACGGCGTTCACTCCGAGCGGCTTCGGCCGGTATGCTTTCTTCTCTCTCATATAACCCTCGGACTTCAAGCTTCAAGGGTCCCTATTCTATACACGACCACGTCCCAGTTCCCGGTCATCATAAAAACTATCACGCTCTCTAAGACCGGAGACGTCCACGTCATGGAAAAGGCTGGTCAGCCTTTCCTCAACCGAGGCCCCGGAGATGCAATTCTCGAGGTGTATGTAATCACGACGCGCACTCTACGGCCAATGATGACTTATCTGTTCATCGTCGCGGATGTAGGTCGAGTATGCTGGTGTCGACTTCACCGACACCTACTTCAGGAGTGGGCTTTACCCCACCCAACTCCCCGCGACCGTCGGATTGGAATGATTGTCGTCCTCCCTGCGGACCCGGCCGTATTGAATCACCCAGAGTACCAAGGAAAATGCTATGCCACCCGGGCCAAGGACATCACTGTACGCATCGCACAACGGTTGCATTTCCCAGTTTTGGACCAATTATCTTACCCTGTCCTCTCAGTGTTTTCCAGGCGCAGACGTGAAGTACATCGCCATCCCCCCAGAATTTCGGAATGACACCCGAATCGCTGCTGTTGGTTTCGTGCAAGCAACGACCGTCGCCACGTACATGAGCTAAGCGTACGAAGTCAAGAAGGGCGACGCGACTCTCATCAATATCACTGCTGGAGGATTCGGTCGAATTGCCGCCCAGCCTGCTAGAGCGGCACTGTCGTTGGCACGACGTAGATGGATGCCAAGGCGGCGAGCTCGCGAAGACCCACGGTGGGGATCGCATCATTTTGTACACCAAGGAGAAGACCGTCAAAGGAGTGTTGGAAGTCACGAATGGCGTCGATGTTGACGCCGTACTTGACGATGTTGGAAAGGCGGGCCTTCGTAAATGAGAAAGAGTGATTTCAGATCGTACGTCCGTAAATCGAGGGCAATCTGAACATTGCTGATGTAGATGAAGATACACGCTTTAACCGCCGCAACTAATACTCACGGCATTAGATTTCGAACACAAGGGAGGCCCTGTCGCCGGTTCATCCAGCCCGCACGGCTCATGCAACACATACAACGTGGATTTAACAAGGGGAAATTCAACCTGTATCTTCCTCCGCTGTGGTATCATCTCCGGGCTACATTTATCTTGTTCATCTGATTCTTCGTCCATCCCCGTCCGCTTCGCCTTTATACTCTGAAGCTCGTGGGGTCAGACAGATGCATCGTGTAACTTGTTGAGTGATATCCGCCCCATGGGATTGCGATTTTCCGTGGCGGGGCGGCCAACACAGGAGTCGGAGGTTGCCATTGCAGTTAGATACCATCTGTCGAACACAGGGTAGCGGAGGTTTGAACAAATGTACACGCGTTATGTGGTGACCGCAGGCGCGCCCGTGAACAAACCGTCCGGCGAACTACGAGATTGTGTGAACCGGTGAATGGGGGGCGCCGCGATTGAGCCGGACGAGAAATCGATGATCCTGTTCTCTCGTGCCCATGGCTACGTCCAAGTTCAACGCACCATGGACTGAAGTCTCTCATGTCCGTCCTTTCGTTCAGCTGGACCGCAGCGACCATAAATCTCCCCGTGTATTCATGGAGCCACCCGCATTCCAGTTCACCTGTTTGGACCGACACCATTCTCACTCGTACACCTTCTCTGGTCAAGCCAAGCTGGACTCTCTCCATTTCCTGCGGCTCGTCAAGCACATTCCTCCTTCGCAGATAATCGTACGTCTGGTTGACCCCCTTCCTTCGTTTCTCAACGTTTCGAGTTTTCGTTGCCAACCCCTGTTGACCGCGTTTTTAGTTTCTAGTTTGAAGGATACCACGTCTGAGATATAGCCAACACTCCTCCCAAATTGCCTGCGTCGGATCCTACGACAAGTTCGAACGCTGGATCAACGGGACCGGTCGTGGATTTATGAAGCCTTGAGCACCGCGCTGATATTGTGTGTCCTTTTTTCGCATTCACTCCTGCCGTGGTATATTGAACTCGTTTTCTCGGGGATTAGTCCGGTCTGTTCTCCACGGTCGCGCCCGTTTCCGTTGTCGATGTTGAGGACAAGCTCGAACCCGGTGGAGTGGACTCCAGATTCCTCAAGGTTTCCGCCAGTCCCTCGCTTGAGGACACCCTGACTGGTGGCAACGCCGTTAGCTCTCAATCGAATAGCCCACTATCTTCTACTTATATCCAAACCACTTCAGACACTTCCCTCCTCGCCGCGTTCGTCACCATGTTGGGACATTCAACCGTCGCGTCCGAGTCGAGGCACGTGGATCTGTTACCAATCCATCGACGGCGCAAGATGAACGGAGTGGTCACCCGGCATTCTCACCTTGTCACGTTTGTCCCTCACACCTCAAACTGCTTTTCTCAGTTACTCTCCTTCAGACTCCAAGAAAGTTGCCACCAGCGTGTCATAGGTTTTACCACATTCGGTCTCCTCTCTCCTACTGCCACTCTATCCCGCAATCGACCCATCTCCCTCGTCCTCCACTCCTCGATTCGTATCGGTAGCGGATACAAGATGTACGCCAAGCGGTCTAAGAAGCGGTTGGGGCGCACGAGACCAGATCCCAGCGGTCTCTGTGGTCTGGGCAGGTGGCAAGAGTTGACCATATCCGACCAGCCGTCCCCGCTCCACAACAAGAACGCCAGTCGGGACAACATTTGAAATGACTCCTGGATGTTCGAGATGTCCATGGAAGTCATTCTGGCCATTACGAGGCTCACTCCGGGATCGTCTTGTATGCCGTATCTAAACCGGTCCGGTGGGAAGACTCTACGACACCGTACCTGTGCGATTCGATAGTTCGTCTGGAAGCCCAGTGGTGATTCTAAAACCCGGAGACGTGCCAGAGCTCCCCCTCACTTCGTCACCTGACGCAGGTGTATCGGTTTCAAGTCTGACAAGTATCAGATCATATCCGAGCCCTACAACTCGGGCATGAAATCCATTCTCGATTTCACCAATCGCGTCTTTTGTAATTCTGGACCCATGGTTTCCCCGGCAATGCACTACCCTGCGGACATCCCGAAGGTTCTGACCAGGCGGTTCCTGTTCTCTAGTATCCTCCCGGTGTATACTCCTACCTGCCCCCATTCAGACAGTACTGGATACGACTAGCTATGGAACTGTGTTCTCATTAGCACCGGCCTTTTATCTATCCATGTGTCACACCTGCACTTGCCGTTCTCCGCCGGTTTGCGATGTGCATCTGCACCAGTCGTGTACCACGCTTGATCTCCTCCACGGCATGGGTTTCATCACAAACACAACCACCACTCGCTCCAGGACCTTGCAAGTCCATGGGGGTGCATCATTACGAATTCCCTCGAAAGTACAAGTAAACATCACATCCATCACCCTCGAAGCCGAAGTCGACGTGGAACCCAGGGCAATATAGGTGGATGTGTTGATGATTGGTGCTCTTCTGCCAACCTACATCCCGAACGCCCCCCTCCCCATCTTGGTGCGATTCTCCACCATCGTATATGCACCATCGACAATAAACCCCCCACCCCCGTCCTCTCCCTTCACGTTGACTTCGATCATGGTCGCAGGTAGCCCGAAGGTGCTGCTCGGGACTGTGGCATTTACCTATATAGCCTCTGTATATTCTCGGTATGCCGAGTCTCGTTCACAATCCATTTGGTATTCCCAGCTGTCCGGGGTTCGGCTTGGAAGATGGTCCGCGTCTTCCGTATGGATGATTTAGATACCTTTTCGTGTAATTTGTGCGAGGTTATGTCGGTAGGGACACCCAGAGCCGAAGCGGCGACGAGTTATACTACAAATCGTAGGGGTAACAGTGTAGGTAATCGCCCTGAGCACTCAGCCGTAAAATGTTGAGGTATTTCGTACTTGTAAGGGGCTGGTATATGAAAAACCGATACGAGAGCTTGAGTGGAGAGAGCCGGCAGATACCTCGGCAGATAACGCGTTACGCGGTTGCACCCGCGCTGGGCGCCAATCATCCACTATCGCACCACCATCTATCGCACTACCACCTCCGCTGATCCAACATCAACATGGTCGACCTACGGGGCTCGCTCTCCAAAATGAAGAAGAAAGCCAAGCACCTACTGACAGGGAAAAAACGCAAACCGGACGGAACGGCGACCAACCCCGGTTCGGAGGGGGCAGACTCAGCAAGTTTGCTTCCGCAACCAGAACCTCACGTCGTAGTGGACAAAAGTTACGACGGAGAAGGGGATAAAGCCGGCGTAGCTGGAGAGCCAGATTTTTCGACGGATCAACCCCCCCAGCCGGATGGACCGGGATCCGTGCTAGCGTGTGGAGGCGATGGCGGCCAACTAGGGGGAGAGGCAGACGTCGGTGGAGGGGAAGCCAGCCAGATGCATTTGTATCCACACCCAGACGTCGAGGTTGCTGTGAGAGGTGGATACAGTGGAGAACCTGAGGGTGCCTATCCCTCCCCATCCACTCCATCGATCTCGCACGACGAAAAGCCCGACAGTACGTGAACGTGGTCGTTTTGATCGCCGCCTCTCATCATTCCTTCTGACAATGTAGACATCTCTCTCCTTCCCGACTATGGAGCAGAAGTTGCTCGTCCCGACGAAACCGTCGAACTGAATGCCGTCGCGGATGAGAAGAAATCAAACCGCACCACCGAATTGCTTTGTGGGGTGAGAGACTCCGCAGCTACCCTCGGTCCGCTCAAATCCGTCGCGGGATATCTCTGCTTCGTTCTCAACAATTGCCAGGTATGGCGTCCTTTCCGCACATCTGAGTCACAATGCTTACGGTAGTTCTAGCGAACGGAGGTGAATAAACATGCCATAGAATTGTTGGCGCTCAGGGTCAAAAAGGTTTCTGAACTGCTCTCCGGGCCTATCCCCCCGGGTGATGCCAACGAAGGGGAGAGGACGAAGGAACTGAAACAGTGAGCATATATTCTCCAAGATCGAGAACCGGGTCTGACGCATACTGGGGATTGCCAGGAAGTTGGAAAACATTAGCCAGGCTATTGGCTTGGTGGCAACCCAGAATGATCTCGCACTTTTCCTTGGAATCCCCGAGAATGCAGTGAAGGTCAACGGTCTGGTGGAGGATATTCGCGATGCCTTGATGGACTACCAGGTTTGGTCTCCCAAAAGTCTTCTCTCACCATAGCTGACGTATACTCAGACTTCGCTGCAACAAGATATTGACAAAGAAAACTTTCAACCAATTGTGAGTCTTACTCTCCTGTAACCCCAACCTCTGTAGTAACCTTCAAGTAGGGAGATTCGGATCGTGGTCTCCTAGAAGGCATGCGTCCCACAAACAGGGCCGGGTACCGTTCTGGGAACAGGAAGGGATGCCTCAGGGGAACTAGGGCAGATGTCCTCCTGCAACTTGAACATTGGCTGGGAGATAGGCAGGACTGCCATGTGTTCTGGCTGAACGGCCTTGCGGGGACTGGAAAGTCAACCATTGCCCAGACATTTGCTGAGACTAGCTCCATAGATGGAAAGCTCGGGGCAAGCTTCTTTTGTTCACGAGATTTTGTGGATAGAAGCAATCTCCAAGCAATCTTCCCAACTCTTGCCTTTCAGCTTGCCTATCGGTACCTCCCATTTCGAAAGGAGCTGCTCCAAATCCTGGGGGCCAACCCTGGTGTTGCACAGGAGTCTCTTCATTCCCAAATGGAGAGGATCATTGTTGGCCCACTAAAAGCCAGCCGCATTCGACCACTTATCATCATTGATGCCCTTGATGAATGCAAAGATGAAGAACCTGCCTCAGCCCTTCTTTCTGTGCTCTCCCGTTATGTGGACAAGATCCCTGATGTCAAATTCTTTATCACTGGTCGTCCAGAGCCTCGGATCCGGTCTGGGTTTCGTCTCAGGTCACTCCGACCCATCACAGAAGTTCTAAGGCTGCACAATGTCAAACGTTCCTTGGTGGATAGTGATATCAAGCTGTTCTTCAGGACTCAGTTAGCTGAAATTGCTGAAACTCGGAGCAACTGCAACTTCACAGAAGATTGGCCAAACCCATCAGACATCAATGTCCTCTGTGAAAAGGCAGCAGGATTCTTCATCTATGCTTCAACAGTTGTAAAACTAGTTGGATTCAAGAATCACATGCCCACTGAACAGCTGGACCGGATCATCTCTCTCCCACAAAATACCACTCTTGAAGGAAGGTCTGGGATTGACCTCCTTTACACCCAGGTTCTAGAGCAGGCAGTTGATGACATGGACACAGATGCTGAGGAAATCTACTCCCATTTCAGGACCATAGTTGGGACAGTGTTACTTGTGCTCAATCCCCTTTCAATCACAGCACTTTCAGACCTACTAAGGGTGTCCAACATCTCTGCTACCCTACACTCCCTCCATTCTCTCCTCCTTGTTTCTGAGAGCACAGAAGACCCCATCCGAGCATTCCACAAATCATTCCCTGACTTCCTCACAGATCCAGTCCGGTGCAAAGATGTTAGGTTCTTTATAGAGCCTGCAGTTCATCATGCAGAGGTTCTCCTTTCATGCCTAAATCTAATGGGGGAAAGGCTGAAGAGGAACATTTGCAACCTGGATGACTATGCTGCTCTCAGTGAGGTCACAGACCTTTCTGCTTCTAAGAAAGTCCACATTGGGGAAGCTTTGGAATATGCATGTAGATTCTGGTCAAAGCACCTCTTGATGGTCCCTAGCAGTAGCTCTCATGTTGGGGAAGTGCAGAAAGCAATTGAGGAGTTCTTCACCAGGCATCTGCTGTATTGGATTGAGGTCCTTGCTATCACAGAGAATCTTGGTGTTGGGGTTTATGCTATGAATGATGTTGAGCAGTGGTATGCTTTGGTGAGTGCTGTGTAGACTGTTTGCTGAGGCTTGTACTCATGTTCTTTGTTCAGGCAGGTATTTCATGCATGTGGACAAATGACAGCCAGCAATTACTTCTGGAAAATTTTGATAAAATCTGTCACTCTCCTTCCCAATTATACCATTCTGCCCTCCCATTTTGCCCATCCTCATCTTGGCTTTGTGAGTGTTACAGTCAGGAGCTCTCACAGGAGGCTACAGTGGTCAAGGGTCTCTCAGCAGAATGGGAAAAGTGTACACGTACAGTTCCTCTGAATGATTGTCCACTGTCCCTCTCATACTGGAATAACACTATTGTCATTGGGTCTACAAAAGGGGACATCCTGATCCATGATGCAATCACAGGCAGCCAGAAAGCTGTCCTCCGTGGGCATACAGATTATGTGAAATCTGTCACCTTCTCATCAGATGGGATATTACTTGTATCTGGAAGTTATGACAAGACTGTCAAGCTCTGGGATGTGCAGACTGGTGGTGTTATCAGGACATTTCATGGACACACTAGGGGTGTTTTGTCTGTTTCAATCTCAGCAGACCACACTATAATTGCATCAGGATCTTTTGACAAGACACTTTGTTTGTGGAACATTCAGGAGGGGAAGTGTCATCAAATCATAGAGCACCAGGAAGAGGTATCTTGTGTTAGGTTCTCCCCCACAGACCCTCAGTGCCTCATATCTTGTGTTAAGTTCTCCCCCACAGACCCTCAGTGCCTCATATCTGTGTCTGGTGGCACTGTTAAGCAGTGGAACATTGATGGTTGCAAAGTTGGACACACATATACTGGCTACCAAGTTTCTTTCTCACCAGATGGCACCCAGTTTATTTTACACAGACTGGATGGTGTCACAGTCCACAATATTAACTCTGGACTTGTTGTGGCAGAATTTCACATCAAAGATAGCTCTGTCTCTTGCTTCTCCCCTGATTCCAAGCTTATAGCTGTTGTTACTGGTTGCATCATCTATGTTTGGGACATCACTGGCTTAGGCCATCACTTTCTTGGAACCTTTAGTCGCCTTTCTGGAAGTCTTTCCTCCCTTGTATTTTCCTCCCCCTCCACCTTTATTTCAGCATATCTGGATAACTTAGTCAGGTTCTGGCAGATTGGTGCCTCATCAACAGGCCCACCTGTAACCATTCCAAAGTCCACACACCTTATCTCAGCCCCAACCAAGTCTGCTGCTCTGAAGCCAAAAAATGAGCTCATCATCCCAAGTGATTTACCACATGGAGTAGGTGGGACCTGGAGTGCCTTGGCTGCTCCCCTTAAGAAACCCTCCCAAATCCCAGTTGAAGGTTCCCACCAGAACAACACCCAGATGATTGACAACAAATTGGCCTTTATTTGGTATGCAGATGAGAAGATTAACATCTGGGATGCTGAGAAAGGAAGACTCCTCCAGACAATCAATGTGCCTGGGGGTGGTAATAAAGGCCTCATGGCATCAGGGGATGGGACCAAGGTTTTCTGTTTGGATAATGAATCTATCCAGGCATGGGATATCTGCATAGGAGAGGCTGTGGGCAAGATGAGGGCCCAGGATGTGAATATCCAGACTAAGGATGGGATGGGGGCTGATGGGGGATTGGGTGTCCTTGGAATAGATGGCTCAAAAATTTGGGTTAATTTTTCTACACCAGGGGGAAGCCATTCTAAATGGTGGGATTTTGGGATTCCAGGCTCACCTCAGTGTTTATCACATGAGGGCTTCCCAGACAGGATCTACCTCAATGGCAACAAGGTGTGGGAAGTCAATACATCCAAGATGAAGGATATAGTCACTGGGAGGGTAGTTTTTCAGCTACCTGTGGGGTTTAATAGAGTATTTAATGTACAGTGGAATGGCTATTATCTTGTTGTTTTTCCACGGTATAGTGAGGTAGTGATTGTTGACTTCAGCCATATGTCTCTCAAGTAGATCCATAGAACATGTATTCTCTTTTCCTATGCCTCAAGTTCTCTGTACTAAATATTTCACTGCTTGCTAAGCACACCATTCAAACTTGTACTGTATAACTAACTGATAGATTCAGAGAAGTTGTCCATAAAATATATGCATGCAACAAGCAAAGTATATGATCACTAAGGTAAAACCCCATAGAAGGGGGGATCTATATTCATGGTAACATGTTTAGAGCAGGAAGACTTTGAGCAGGAACAGAAACAAACCAATCAAATCAAAAATATGAAAAACACATGGACTGCAAAGTGACAAATAGAGCTGACACAATAATACTCACATGTAGAGAAGAGGCAGACAAGAATGCTGATGAGGACAATAGCAACAGCTTTGTTTATGGAGAGGTAGTTGGAGAGGGAGGCTTGAAGCATGAGAGGCAAACATTTCATGACGAAGTCGAAGTGCCAGGCGACCGTTCCGTTCATCTTGCACTGCCGATGCCGACCGGGATCGATAACAGATCCACGCACCCCGACTTAAGCGTAACGATTGAGCCATTTACTGGTGGGGCCGTTCCCTAGCGAGACGCTGGCCATGATCGTGAGGAGCCGCTAACTCATTTGCTCGTAATCAAGTTGTAGGTTGCTTTGGACGTTGAAAATGAAGGCGGAGTGACGGCAGAGAACAGACCGAACTATTCCCCAAGTAAACCAAAGTTAGAATCACGATCGAGGTGAATGCGAACGAAAGAAAAGAATGCTCATGAAGATGAAGGTAGTGTCCAGGTCTTCGCTGTATTTCTTCGTAAAGTTGCCGTCATACTTGTCGGCTACTCGCTGAAACTTGTCGTAGAACTCGACGCGGGCACCGCTGACCGTCCCAAGGAGATTCGGAAAGAGAGACGACAATGCGTTGAGCATCGCAGTCTCCGGGCTGGAAAAGAAAGCAACGCGTCAGTGAAGGATTGAAGACGAAGGGTGGGCCCTATCAGACACACGCCTTTTGGATGATAGCTGCTTCCCCCATGGTGTGCTACAAGGAGCCGGGAGGAATTCCGAGGAAAAGTCATGCTCGATGGGCTGCGGGGGACGAAGAGAGTCGGGCTGAGGGGAGGGGTGAGGACGGCGCCCAATATCGGGAGGGGGAGAATCAGTCGCAACCAGAACGGGGATATGTGTTGGATGGATTACCGATGGCAAACGCTGCGCGGCATCCGTCAAATCCCCGACCTGCTGAAGTGGATTTGCGGCAGACGCGTCGCCTTATTTAGACAGGAGAGGCATCATGATTCCTACACCGGTCCTGATGACGGGTTGGCTCCGAGACCAGAGATCAAAGCACTGGGAACAAACGAAATTCGGAGGAGGGGAAGAAACGATCTCCAAGAGCGAAACACCGGTGGCATGAGAAGGGGTAAGCGTTTGGTCCGTCGGAGCTCCGCCACCGGAAGTCTTTTCCAGATCGACGTGCGGCTGAAGCGACCAAGGAAACCACGAGGAAGGTCTTAGTTTGCGGTTTCTGCGTGTGGGCTGGAGGGCGCGAAGGGAAGGGGGTGTTGAATTCGGAGCTCTGATCTCGACGTGCGGGTACAGGAGAGATGCTGACGAACAAGATCCATTCAACTTTACAAAAGCAGGTCGTTAAATAATCACGCCTGTTGGGTGTTCACAACAGTTAGCCGTTGTGATAAAGAGAAGCGTGCGGGGATTCCACCCACAATGGCGGGGAGGAAGGCCAGAGGCGGGGGTGAGGATCCCAAGCGTCAAACCTAATCTGAGCAAGCCAGGTCCCAAGAAATCCAAACACGGCTGTTCAAAGCTACCGCTTCACCGTCTCAGAATCCCCACTATGCTCGCATTCAGTTATCTCTCCGGTCCCCCCACACCGGTTCGCAGGAAAAGCCTCGAATTTGACGAGCCCAACCACCCTGCCGACCTCACCCAGCGCCATTCCAGATGAGATCCACAATAGGGGCCAAATTTGTTCCAGATGACGCCAGGTTCAAGAAGAGTGAACTTGTTACGATGGTCTTGATCACGTTGGGTGGGGTATCGATGAAAAACGCGACGACGAAAATCACTCAGTGAATGCGCTGTCAGACGAAATCTCGCTCTTCCAGGTGGAACGCAGCAGAGGGTTATGGGATGGCGTCTGGGGAAACACCAGTCGGAACGTTGATGTTGAGGCCTGGGGACATCGATTGTTGGTGGAGCAACGAATTGGTGGAGTGTAAGTAACAGGTGTAGGTTCACCTCTCGGATTGTTTGAGAATAGGAAAAGGATTTGAACGTGAGGTTGACCAGTACGAACACGTGTCTGCTGTCGTGCATTGAGTCTTAACGAGGGGAATCGATCCGGGCAGACAGGTGATGAGGGGACGAACCGAGTTGCGAAAACTCCGAAACCGACCTAGACGACCCCCTCCAGCCTCTGTAACCTGTCAACGCAACAGATGACATCTCAATCCGTTGGGTGCCTTCCTAGCCATCCGGAATCCAGCGGAGGAAGTAAGATGCGTCTTCTGCACGGGGAGTCTCGATGCGTTCTCCTATGGTTTGGACGTAGTGACGACGGTAGGGATATCCAGGGTCGTGTCATCCCTCGAGAAACGCAGCACAGCTTAGTTCAACATTGAGGGATCTGCCGAAGGCGTTCGACATCCAGTCCGGCGGCGAGATCAAAGGAGAAAATCGTCTGGGTTGTTGGTCGTCCGAAGAGAAAGGGTGGATCGGCTTTGATCCGCAAGTCCGGAGGTCTTTCTCCCCCACCCTCCACCACGCTCCCACTGTCTCGTCGTGGTAACGGTTCCGCAAGGCTTGCTTGCTTTCCACCCCAACGATTCTCCCATGGTGCCGGAATCTCAGATGTTGGCCTCGGGCTTGCTACGGACGGTGCTTTGGCTGAAGCATTCCATCGTTTCCCGGTGTTAATCACGGAGTGAACAGTGTCAGCCCTCCCCTCCTTCGTTCCCAGTCGTCCAGTACAGTTCCCTCGTCAGCCCCAGATACGACACGAGCACCATCACGAATGCGATGGTCAACCACTCAAGGTCTTCCGGGCTTGTTAGCCCTATCATCACTCTGGGACGAGGGCGAGTACGACCTCACCGACTTCCTACTCTCAATAACAAAACTAGGTGGTATGTCTTTCTATGCCGTCCGTAAATCGGGGGCAGTCTGAATATTGCTGATGTAGATGAAGATACACGCTTCAACCGCCGCAATTCATACTCACGGCATTAGATTTCGAACACGAGGGAGGCCCTGTCGCCGGTTCATCCGGTCCGCGCAGCTCATGCAACACATACAACATGGATCTAACGAGGGGAAACTGACCTTGTATCTTCCTCCGCTGTGGTATCCTCTCCGAGCTACGTTCATCTGACTCATCTGGCTCTTCGTCCGTCCCCGTCCACTCCGCCTTTATACACATCACATAACGGTCGCGCTTTTAAGTTCTGGACCGATTATCGTACCCTGTCTTCTCAGCATCTCTAGAGTACATCGCCCTCCCCCCAGAATTCCAGATTGACACCCAAATCGCTGCTGTTGATTTCGTACAAGCAACGACCGTCTCCACATTCATGAGCTAAGCGTACGAAGCCGAGAAGGGCGACACAACTCTCATCCACATCATCGCTAGAGGATTCGGTCGGATCGCCGCCCAGTATGCTAAGGAGTTAAGACGCCACTGCCGCTGGCACGAAGTAAACGGATGCCAAGGCGGAGTTTGCGAAGACCCATGGTGGAGGTCACATGGGTGTTGGAGGTCACGAATGGCGTCGGCGCTGATGCCATATTTGCCGGTGTTGGAAAGGGTACGTACGCCCCTTCCAACGGAGCCACCCTGTGGATGGTTTACTGACCCCCGTGCCCAGGTCCGACAATAACTTTAAACTCGAGAAGAAGAACGCTTGTTTCCTTCACAAATGCCCCCGCCGCTGTCCCACCACTCTCACCCCTCAGGTTTGCGGGGAAGAATATCAAGCTTCTGCGTCCGGGAGTGACGAACTATACGGCTACTCCTGAGGGTGGCACTCACCACTCCAAACTCCCCCCCCCCCCCGCCGATTCGCCCTACGAGAAGTCGACGGGCAAGGTGATCATCAAGACCGGTGGTTGAACGCATGGGAACACGGAAAGTACGTGCGGAGCGGCTTATGTATGTTCCAATGTATTGATCAGCGGGTCGGTGAAGTGAAGCATAGACTGCCTTTTATCTAGAACCCCTTTCGACCGCGAGAGAAAAGTGGTGTCATCCGTTCAGTCCCGTCCAGACGGAGGGTCAAAGCTTCAGGTACCGTCCTCCGCGGACGCGAGGTAGAGTCTTCGACTGTAACCAAAAGAGTTAAGATGAAGATCCTGTTCGAGCCTTCAGTCCGCGACTGCACACTCCCACCGGTCGAACTTGCACCAGGGGTAACCATCTACGTTCATAACCAGCATTCCCTGTCCGGACATATCTTCCGTGGCGAATATGAGTAAGTATGGTCGATACAGCGACTCGGAGGGAGTGCATTCACTTCGACGTGAGGATGTTCAATCTTTCGTCATTACACCTCTGGGGTCAGTCTCCTGAGCGATCTCGTTCGTTTGAACCAGCTGACCCTCGAGACAGCCATCCGTGAACTTGTCGGGTAGTTCGCCAACCAACCTTGTCGGAGAATGTTTAATCTAACGTAATTCTCACGGCGGCCAGATCCGGTCTTGTGCCGAGACTACCTAAAAGCTTAAATACTGAGCCGATCACGTCCTACCGCAATCATCTCTTTCTTCAAACCCCTTAAGGTGACTGCTCCCTCTCCCCGTGGTACCACCCCTGACGGCCGAAACCTTTTAGATGATACTCGTTGGTGGTTATCTGCTCAGCTATGCCGACACCCGTGCCATCATGGGCAGATTGGGTGTCCCTGACAAACGCGTCGACGACATCGCGCTCGAGTACCCAATCAACGATTGGCTTGCCAAGACGAATCGC
>Ga0307517_10006730_pt1 | contig 16920 bp, 8 predicted proteins | sample 23_EM_MG_FD_194515 | JGI IMG/M metagenome (GOLD analysis project Ga0307517, IMG submission 194515) | Populus trichocarpa ectomycorrhiza microbial communities from riparian zone in the Pacific Northwest, United States - 23_EM | ecosystem: Host-associated > Plants > Roots > Unclassified | place...
GTGACTTAATTGGATATCTTTAATGCACCTACAAGTAAGCAAATTATTCTCTCCTTTTCTTGTTAACAAATAATTATGCATTCTTTTAGCATTTACTATCTTTTTTTTTTAATAAAATGCAATAAACAAACCCTAAAAATAATCAAAACCTTCCTGGGCTAACAAGAATAAATAACAAAAGACCCAAGAAAGTCCGCATGCAACAAGAAATACCCAGAAGAAAATGATACAGAAAACCCATTAAATGTTTCTCATAATTTAGAAAGAGAAAAGAAACGAAAACAAGAAATAAAAAAAAAAAAAAACAACCCACCAAAGTAGATGATGGAATTAAGGTTCTTGACCCTTTTTGAGTCACATTCTTTTGATTCGTAATGTCACCAAGAGGGGCTCGTTTCTTGGCCAAATGAGGCGCAACCGCCGTGGCCTTGCCTACATTCTCTGTCGATGAAGAAGACGCGTGTCTCTTTGCAAGAGACGACGACGTTGAAGAGGAAAACGACGAACGGCGTGTCTGCGTCGACATTTTCAACCCCCTCTCTCTCTTTCTCTTCAATTTTAGTAAAGAAGAAACAGAGAGGGGATTTAAGGTAAAGGCGAGAGTTTTAAAAGGAAACAAAACAATCTTGGATTTTTTGAAAGAAAGCAAAAGGGCTCTGCTTCTCTTATTCGCGCAGAAGGAGAGGTTTTACTTTTACTGTTTAATATTTGTTTCTTACTGTTGAGGCGGGGAAGAGCTTGATTTGAATTGTAGAGAGATCCTGACCGTTGATTCGGGCTCGGTATTCGTTGGGAGCGTAGTTTTGTAGGGACCACTGTATCTGTATCGTGTTTTTTGGTCTTGTTTTTGGAGTGTCACTGACAAACGAGATTCCGCCACGGGGATAGAGATTTTTTATTTTAATGGGGCTTGGCCGATTTGAGTAGATGGTTTTGGATGGAAAGTCACAGGCTGTCTGTCGACTAAGGTTTAAAGTTTTGAATTCGAAATTCAAACGGTCACTAGATCCTTCAAATTTGTCTTCACAACGTAGACAAATTTGTTAATAATTGAGCTGCTCTGCGGAGTCATGTTTTTCCCATTGGAAAGTGAACTTTTAAATGCCACGTATACAGGGCCAAAGTAAATTATAAGTACCGTCCCTATACTATGTAGATTTCATCAATCGAGTCCCCCTACTGTTAATTAAATCTGTTACGTCCCTCTGCTATCTTTTTTGCTTGCAATTAGAATCCTCCATCCAAAAAGTTGTTTGCAAAGATTTGATGATGATCAGCCGGATGTTTGGAGCTTGAGCAAGTTGAATAAAACCCACCTCATCTTCATTTCCAGAAACTAAACAGAGGATGAAAAAATAAAAAATCGAATTTTTAAAACAAAAAAGGATAAATAATTATTAACAATCCAAAACTGTTGACTTGATTGCCTTCAACACTTACCTAGGCATTTGAATATATATATATATATATATATATAGAAACCATAAATTCATCTCTATTTCCTTTTAAGTTGTAATTTGATTATGTTTCAAAATCCAATATATTCAGGAATGAGGTTTTTTTTAGTGTTTGGATAAAGAGTAATCACACGTTCACATCAATATTTTATTTTTCATAATTCATGAAATTGATGATTAGTGATGGAAAACTTAACACCTGCAAAACAATCCTTTTTTATGGGATTTAGGCATTTAAATATATATATATAGAAACCATGGAATTCATCTCTATTTCCTTGTAAGTTGTAATTTGATTATGTTTTAAAATTCAATATGCTCGAGAATGAAGGTTTTTTTAGTGTTTAGATAAAGGGTGATCACATGTTCACGTTAGTTTTTCTTTCTCCGTAATTCATGAAATTGATGATTGGTGATAAAAGACTTAACACTTGCAAAACAATCATTTTTGTAGGATTTAGAGACCCTCTATTGATAAATTCAGTGACTTTTGATAAAGGATTGCAATAAATGAGAGAATCACCTTTAAATTATAAGAACAAGAGTGTTTGTTATTAGTTGTGTATGATAAATACTCTAAAAATACGAGTATGAATACTTAAAGAATAAAAAAAAAATATAAAGCATTTACCTGGGTGGTTCAGATGGTATATATAGCCTCTGAACTTTGTCATATTGCTTGAATGGATGGGTTGGAACATCATCTCCTCCAGATAACATCAATAAGGGATATATATCTCTTATATAATATTAATGTTGATGGAAATATGATAAGCCCTTAGAAGACTTTTATGCACCTAGAAATATAAGGAGATAGTCATTCTTGACTTTTAACATTCTATGTTAAAAGATATAATAATAAACAAACAAATCCTCATAACCCAAAAAGATTATCAACCCCATATATATTTGGACTTGGAATGATTCCTAAATTAAGGGTGATGGATTTGACAACTTGCCAAACTCATATATACTTGGGCTGAGCATATAGCTGAACCCAAGAATGTTGAGTCTGGTATCTCTCTAGACCCACATATACTTAGACTACAAGTAGCTGAATCCAAGAGTGTTAGGTTTGGCATCTCGCAGACCAACTATACTTAGGCTCAGCGCGTAGCTAAACCCAAAGGTATTGGGTCTGACATCTTGCCAAATTCACGTGTACTTGGGCTCAGCATGTAGCTAAACCCAATGATGTTGGGTGTGCACCTCTTCATACCTATATGTTCTCGAGTTTAGTAGATAGCTGAACCCAAGAGTGTTAGGTCTGACATCTTGCTAGACCCATATATATTTGGGCTTAATGCGTTGTTGAACTCAATGGTGTTAGGCCTAAAAAGCAAGTTAGACTCATGTCATATGGGTTTGGCATTTTATCAAGCTTAGGTATGTTGGGTTATTACCTTGCTTGTGGCCTTTTTAATCATGAGTTTTTAAGCAAACACAAACACACGCACGCACATACTTGGTTTTTTCGAGATTTTAATACATACCTCTAAAGGGAGTTTAACTGAATGGGAGCTTGCTAGTTTGGATAAGAGATCTACCCTTCTATTCTCTTCTCTTGGAATATGGTCAATTGAGATTTTTATGCCTTTGTATTTTCTAGAGAGTTGTTCCTAGACTTTCACCGAGTATTTCATTAAAGGTCTCTGGTTTTAAATATTCATTGGCATTGTCTCATTATCAACTGGGAGTCATTGTGCAAATGGAGAGAGGAAACCTCCAAGGATTCTACTAGGCCCAATCTTGCTAGGAAAACTTCATACTCTAATACATCATTGGTAGCTAAAAATTCAAATTGAATTCCATACTCAAAGACATGTTCATGGGGGTCTAAGTACCACCACAACACCATTTCCTTCAAAATTGAAAGATCCATCTACATATAGTTCCCAATGTAGGATCAATTGTATGGACTATGGGGGGGATTGTAGTTTCTCTTGAGGGGATCGATTGTTCAAATATTGAAAATGTTTATCTTGGATATCATTCTTAAAAGAGTATTCTATTGTGAGGTCTGTTAAGGCTTGCTCTTTAATAACTAGTCTTGTTTGATATAAAAGTCCATATTCCTATAGCTCAATCGATCATATCACTAATTGTCCAAACATGTATAGTTTGTGGAGAGTTTATCACAGAGGCTACTATATTAATATTATAACTTGATGAGCTTGGAATTATGATTTTAGTTTTCTAGAGGTTCTCACTAAAGTTAGGGCCATCTTTTCCACTTTTAAGTATATTATTTTAGCATCATTAAGAGTTCAATAAGAATAGTAGATTGGGCATTGCATGCCTTCCATTTCCTTTACCAATATAAAATTAACTGTCTGGTTAGAAACCCCAAGATAGAGAAACATGCTCTCAGTTTCTCTTGGTTGTGACAAGATCATAAAAGAGAAGAGATAAGCTTTAAGCTCATCAAAAGCTTTCTGGCACTTTGATGTCCATTTAAAATTGGTAATATTTTTCAAGATCTTGTAAAATGGTAGGTTGTATTCTCCTAGTTTGGATATGAATCTGTTAGGGTGGCTAGTCTCCTAGTGAGGTGTTGAACATCTTTGAACTTATAAGGAGTCGTCATGTTCAATATTGCTTGAATCTTCTTAAAATGGGTTTTATTCCCTTGCTACTTACTAGAAAACCTAAAAATCTTTCTTTTCTAATGGCAAATACACACTTGGAAAGATTAAGCTTCATCTTACATTTGCCTAAAATATAAAAAAAAACCTATTCTAGATCCTTCAAATATTATTCAAAAGTCATGTTTTTCACCAGCATGTCATCCATATAAGCTTTTATGTTCCTTCTAATTTTGTGTTTGAACACTTTATTGACCATCTGCTAGTAAGTAGCTCCCGTATTTTTCAAGCCAAATAGCATTGCCCTGTAGCAAAAAGTTCCTCTTCATCTTCTAGATACATAGGGATTTGATGGTACCCTGAATTAACATCCAAAAATCTTAAGAACTCAAGGCCAGCTTTAAAGTCCATAAATTTATTAATCTTTGAGAGAAAAAAACTATCCTTTGGACAGACCTTGTTTAGGTCAGTGAAGTCCACACATATCCTTTATTTTCCAGAGCTTTTCTTTACTATGATCATATTAGCCAACCAATCTAGATACATGACCTTGTGAATAAATCTAGCAGTCAACAGTTTATCCATTTCTACAATTATTGTTTGTTATCTTCCCCTTAAAGTTTCTCTTTTTTTTCCTGTAGGATAAAAGGGAAAGTCAGATTAACTTGAAGTTTATGAGAAGCTATCTTTGGGCTGATCCATGGTATATATGAAGTGTTGAATGAAAAATTAGCCTGACAAGTAAGAAGAAAGTCTATTTATAGGTTTTTATCGAGGTGGTTCCAAGGTGAAGCTTATCTTGGTGATAGCCCCCTCATTTTGCCTTAAAGATACTTTTATCAACTGCTATGTGGTCTCAATTCTAACCTCCACCCTCTCCTTCAAAAACCCTTAGTGGTCTAAGACCAAAGTCCTCTTACCTTTCAGATATACAAAGGCACAATGCCTTGATGCCCCTTGGTTTTCTCTCATGATAGCCACCCTCTTATGAGTAGGTAATTTCAAGACCAAATATCGTATGATTATGACATTATTTATTATGTGCAAAAGAGGTCTTTCTATTATGGTGTTGGAGGCCAAAACCATGTTTATCTATAATTTTTTGTTGAATGGTAAGGCATCTAAGGTAAGTGTTTATTGTGATTGAGATCTCCAAGACACCCTTTATTGGTCATGACCTTTTAATCCTAATTAAAAAGGTTTTTACAAAAGTCATCATTGAGGGATTTATCCTTATCTAGGACATCACATCTCTGAATAGGATGCTAACTTAGCTCTTATCATCTACCAACATCATCTTATAGAGTAAAAGTTATGGGTTTTGTTAATGAGTCGTTGTGAGGACATGTTTTTTTATACTTCCTCTTACCATTAGAAATATCTCCCTCAGCTGAAATGCACCCTAGAATCATATTGGTCTCATATAGGACTTGGGATGGCTAGTTGGGCAGGCTGGGCTCTTCCCTGCCATATTTTATATAGACATGCCTTTTAACAAATTGCTTTAGATAACCCTTGTCTATTAGCCTCTCAATTTCTTTCTTTAGTATGAAACGACCTTCTTTATCATGTTTTTTATCCTTATGGAATAACTCAAACTTCTTGAAGGCACGCGTGTGTGAAGGCAACACCATAAGAGATGGATAACAAACAAAGTCATTTTCTCTTAATGGTTGTAAAGATTTATGTAAGGTGACATTCAAGGGAATCATATATGTCCTCTTAGGGTGTTATATGTGATCATTTACTAGCCTTTTCTGACGTTTCTCTGCTGGGAGAGTAATTCTGTTTGAAAGGGTTTTTTTTTATCCTCAATCTTTTGGTAGAAACAGAAAAGCCCATACCTTAATATACTGGCTTATTTCACCCGTATATGACTTTTCATGACTTATTTCACCTTCAATAAGATTTTGTTTGGTAGAGCATACAAATCATTCCATAGAAAATGTTCATTCACTCCATTTATCAAAGCCTCTAAAGCTACTAGTTGAATCAATTCCTCTATCTTAAGCATTTCTTCATTGAACCTCTTCAAATATGCCTTAGTGGACTCCTCTCCTAATTGAGTAACGCCAAAGAGTTCTATGAAACTTCTCTTGAAGGGTTTAACAATGTTAAATCTTGACACAAGTTTAACATAAAGGTCATAAAAACTCGTGATAGAGCATGGCTTTAAGTTGTTATTCCAAGCTCATGTCGACCCTCTTAAGGTCATGAGGAGAATCTTGCACATAACATCATCATCTTGGCTAACCAACTCAAGGTTTCTACTCATATTTTGGACATGTTCTCATGGATCCACAAGACTATCATAGTTGTCCAAAAATCATATTGGTGGATTAATACTTCTTAGGGATGAGGGTGAGCAAAACTTGTATAGATAAATGTGATCATTTTATCTTAAGAGGACTGTAAACTTTATTTTGGATGTATTTACCTTTCATACTTCTTCTTGATTTTTATTGAATAGGTTTTGAGGAGCTGGATGGTTATATCATAGAACAATGGGATTGATAGCTAACTTCAATCCCACGGTGACTAAAAGGATCATGTTTAGAATGACCATTAATTAAGAAAGCTTCATATTTACAAGAACTAGCTTTATAGAGATTGGGAGATCATTAAAGTGGAAAGCTTTCTAAGTCATTTTGCTCTACCTTCCTTGGATAATACAATTATCTTCTAGAAAAGAGGACTGATTGTGGTTCAGAGGTTGGGACTAAGAGAACTACTTCATATGCTAGAACTTGTTGGGGTGATAATGTTTGATATTGCCCTTAGAATACCAACACGGCTTGGCTAAGGGTTTGCACCTGATTAATGAGTTGTTGAAACTCTAATACAACATGCATGCTAGCAACTGTTAGGAGGTATGTGACACATCTCATCCTAGGGGTATCTTGATTGTCTACCATTAATAGTGATTAAAGATGCCAAAAACAAGATCAGAAAGAATAGTTGATGACTTTTTGATCAGTTTCTCCCAGATAACACTAATTGATGATTTTTGAAAATCTAATATCCTCATGAATGAGAGTTTTTTAAGTGTTTGGATAGATGATGATCACACTTTTACATAAATATTCCCTTCTTAAGAATTTAAGAAATACATGATTGATGATAGAAGACTTGACATTTGCAAAATAGTCCTTTTGGTAGGATTTAATGACCCTCTGATGATAAAGTTGGTGATATTTGATAAAGGATTTCCATAAATGAGAGATTGAGATTTAAATTCTAAGAACAAGAATGTTTGTTCTTAGTTATGTATGATAAATGCTTTAAAAATAAGAGTACGAATATTTAGAGAATAAGAAAAGTGTGAATCCTTTACTTAGGTGGTTCAAATGGTATATGTAGCCTCTAATATTTGTCATGTTGCTTGAATAGAGGGGTTGGAATGTCATCTCCTCCTGATAGTTTTAACGAGGGATAAATATCTCATACACAACATTAACAAGAAATAAATATCACTTACACAATATTAATGTGTGACGGAAATATGGTAGGCTTTTATGAGATTTTTGTACACCTAGGGATGTAGGGAGATGATCATTCTTGACTTTTAATATTTTATATTAAAAGACATAAGAAAAAACAAACAAATCTTTGTGACAAAAAAAACCTAAAAATATTATCAACTACATATGTATTTGGATATGGAATGATTCCAAACTCAAGGGTGATGGTTCTAGCAGCTTACTAGATTTATATATACCTTGGTTCATCGTGTAGCTGAACCCAATCTGGTATCTTATAAGACCTATATACATTTGGGCTTAGCATGTAGCTAAACCTAAGGGTATTGGGTACAACATCTTGTTGGACCTATATGCACTTGGGTTTAGCGGGTAGTTGAACCCAGGGATCTTGGGTTTAACATCTTGCCTAACTCGCTTATACTTTGGCTCAGGAAATAGCGAAACCCAAGGATATTTGGTGTGGCACATTGCTAAATCCACATGTATTTGGGCTTAGCGCATAGCTGAACCCAAAGGTGTTGAGTCTAGTATCTTGTCAAATCTATATGTAATTAGGCTAAATGTATAGTTGACCTATGAACGTTGGTTTTGACACTTCTCCACACCCTTGGGTTTAACAAAACTTAATGGTGTTGGGTCTATTTACTTGCTAAACCCACATGTACTTGGGCTCAGTGTATAACTAAACCTAATGGTGTTGGGCTTTGAAGGAAGCCAAACCTATACCATCGGGGATTGACATTTTACCAAGCTTAGGTATGTTGGATTATTACCTTGTTTTTAGCCTTTTTAGTCATGTTTTTTTTAAGCAAACATATAATGTGTGTGTGTGTGTGTGTGTATATATATACTGATACATTATAATTCAATTTGAATATCACTATAAAAACTACAATCTGAATTCCCTATCATCTTTCTTATTAGCATCTTCAACAATCTTTGACATTAAATAAAGGAGGAAGATAAGAGAAAGTGAGCATATAAAGGTAGAATTTAAAGAAAGGCAGTGAAACAAATAAAGATTGGGATTCCAATAATGATGAGGGATCCTTTTATGGCATATGGACTATACATATTCTTGTTATGATCATTGGCACATCTTTCCTACCCCGTCATTATTAGAGGTGGGTTTCACCACTAAGAGTGTGCATAGTGGTGAAGCATCAAGTTATCAAAAGATTTAGGTTTTTTCAAGTGAATTGTACATTAAATAGATCTGAATGAGATGTAGACCAATTAATAATTTGACATTTATTTCAGTTTTTTTTTAAATGACATAATTTAGTAAAAATTTTAGGAGAATGACATATGTTGAAAAAAATATTTGGTAAATAGCACAAGTTGAAGACAATCATATTTCTAAATATTTATTTTATACACAACCACTAGTTGTTTAGTCATGCTTCAAAATGCATGTCTTTTACAAATTAATTAACCCAAACAAAGTTGACCTAAAATTTTATGAAGATCCAATGGCTAAAAGATGAGATTCAATATCTAATGACCAAGAAAGAGAGAAGAGATAAGGTGATGTGGCAAGAAAGAAAAAAGAGAGAAGAAAAAAGAAAAAAAAAGAATGGGTTATCGAGGACACACTAGGGATCCGTTTTCAACATACATAATACCGTTATAAAGATCTCCACGAGATGATTATAACTACACATTAAAAGATCGTCAAACGAGATCATAATTAACCATAAATTAACCCTGAACAAAACCCCTAACCAATTACGACCTTGTTTGGTGGTCTTTCAAGATGTGATTAAAATCGTCTCGTCAAGATCTTTATAACAATACCGAGTGTATTGAAAATGAAGTCTTGGTGTTCCCGATGACCCATTCTTTTTTCCTCTTTCTTTCTTTCTCATGCCATATCAACTCATCTCCTCTTTTTTTTCTTGGTCATTGGATCTTCATAGAATTTTAGGTTGACTTTTGTAAATGTTAATTAATTTGAAAGAGACATGAATATTGAAACAATCATTATTCTCAATAGCGGTTATGTTCAAACTATGCTATTTCTCTAATACTTTTATAATCGATGTTATTTTCATAAAACTTTTATCAAATTGTGTTAGAATGGTAAAAGATTTGATTTGTTTTTAAAAAGTTGACAAGATTTGGTACAAGTTTTAGGAGAATGACAGAGGTTGAAAAAAATATTTGGAAAATAACACAGTTTGAACATAACTGTGTTTCTAAATATTGGTTTTGTACACAATCGTTATTGAGTTTAATCATAACCTAAAATGCATGTCTCGTACAAATTAATTAACATGTATAAAAATTCACCTAAAATTTTATGAAGATCCAATGACCAAAAAAAGAGAAAAGATAAGCTGATGGGGGTAGAAGAGATAAGTAGAGGAAGAAATAAGAAAAAGAAAGAATGGGTCACTGGGAACATACCAGGACTTTATTCTCGATATACCCAATACTGTTAAAAAGATCTCGAAGAAACTATTCTAACCACACTTTGATAGACCACCAAACAAGATTATAATTGGTTAAGGGTTTGTTTGGGGATAAATTAGAGTTAATTACAACATTGTTTGGTGGTTTTCCAATATGTGGTTAGAATCGTCTCGTCGAGATCTTTTGAAAGGTACCAGATATGTAAAAAACAAAGCCTTGATGTGTCCTTGGTAACCCTTTCTTTCTTTCCCTTCCTTTTCTTCTCCATTTCTCTCTCTTACCATATCAACTTATCTCTTTTCTGTCTTGGCCATTGGATCTCGAATCTCATATTTGGACCATTAAATCTTCATAAAGTTTTGGGTTGATTTTTGTACATAGTGATTAATTTGTATGAGACATGCGTTTTGACTTTTGACTAAATAAACGATATTCTTAATAATAGTTGTGTATAAAACCAATATTCAGAAACGCGATTGTATTCAAATTATGTTATTTCATAAATACTTTTCTAACTTGTGTCATTTTTATAATTGTTTTACCAAAATGTGTTAGAATTGTACCTTTTTTCTCTTCCAATGTTTTTAATATTTTTAATCCTTTTATTTATTTTGAAAATTCTTAGAAATCTTTGTTTTTATTCTTCACTTGTGGAATTTATTCAACTTGAAACTATGTTAAACATCCAACATAATTTGAAGAAATGAAGGAAAATATAAATGTTTATCATTCATTATTAGTTTAATATTTATATTTATTTTTATATCTTATTAAATTTTAAGAGTAAAAGTAAGAACTAATGTAAACCCTATGATAAAAAAGAGAAAAAGGAACTCAAATTAAGCATCCACTTCAGGGGTTATATGTGTGTGTGTCTACTCACAAAGCACAAAGAATATTTGATCAAATTCATGGATTTTCTATGAGGAAATACTTCTGATACTTTGAACTCATGCCTTATTGAGCGCGTTATCCCATTTTTAAATCTTGGAGTGGCCAAATAAGGTATAGCCAATCTTAGTATTATAGAGTTGGCTTGAACAATTATAACTTCACTTGATTTTAGGTGTGGTCCATTTAATGTAATACCTATATTTTCACAAATAAATTGTCCCAGGTTAATTATTGTGAATGTTTCTTCATAATAATTATTTTCTCTCTCTCTCTCTCTCTATATATATATATATAGTTAGTTTACTAATGTATACTATTAATAAGATATATCTGTAATTAAATTTAGTAAACTTTGATTATGACATCTTTTTTTTGTTTAGATTGTTTATGTGATTTGTTTTAGAAAAAACGGTTGTGTGTTCGTGTTGTTGTTGATTAGAAGTGTTTTCGTTGTTGGTTCTCTTATAAATTGCTTCTTTATGGTTTCTGGATTCTTGTGTGTATAAAGTTGTACTTACTTAGAGGTTAAACTTGCTAGGTGAGAGGGTCAACTTAGCTTCTAAGTCATTGATGGTCTGTAAAACTGGTTAGCTTGGATTTTTTTAATATTTGTCAAATAATTAAAGAAAATGCATTTGAACACCCAATCTTTTAGTTTACAACGAAAAGTTGGTAGAAAGACCCTAGAAACTAAGTCAATAATATGGTCTCTTTTACATTTACTTAGAGAGTGTAATCTAATTACTTATTGTTTCTATTCGTGATCTTATTTGGAAAGTCAACATTTTTATGGATGATTATCACGATGTTGTTTTGTAGAATTATAAATCAATTTTTCCTCTTAAATTTTCAGTTGGCTATCGATGCCTTGGAGAGGGTTTCACCTCTTATACATGCTATTAATATTAGTCTTTCGTAATGATATGTCAAACACTTGATTTACTCATTTGAGTCCTAACAATTACTACTACTATTACTATTTTTTTTATAGATAAAAAACTAATACCTAACAATCTTTTTTTTGCAAATAAAAAAGTGTCAACATGGACTAGTATTGGAACAAGCATTGGAATTACCAAAGTGGTAACCTGTTCTTACATCAAGGCTAAGATAGAAGAGGAGAAACAAGTAGGTTTCATTTTAGAATACACCAACAAAATTTAATATTCTTAGTTTATTTTTGTATTTGGTTACATATTGTTGAGTAGTTTGTTACTTTTTTAGGGTTTAAGTCTATATTAACAAGTTATCTCAGATTAAAAAGGATAAACTTTTAATAAAGAGATAATTATTACTTTAAGTTAACTTGGATAAGGTATGTTAGGTTTGTTCCTTCAAAGCTATAAAAAAAAGTTTGGCATTTCATTTTATGTGCAAATAAAAAATGATATGAATTATTTATTTCCAACAATTGCTTCCAATTAGTTTCATAACATGATTTTCTTAAATTTTGAATGTATAAAAAAAGTTGAAATTCTTGGTGTGGATATGAAAAATAGCTTATGTTTCCTTTTGGATCTTATGGTTATGATGGAAGTAATCCCATGTTAACATGCAAAGGCTTTTGCAAAAAAGAACTTTATGTTACCTCTTATGTATATAATTGATGCACGTAGATAAATTTATCAATTTAGGTAGCCATATAAAATTTCAATCATTATAAAGATTTATCATTTTAGGTAGCCATACAACCCTCAAAGGAACAACCTGTATTTTGTGTAAAATAATTATCAAATGAAAGGCATTGAAAAATACTCTGACCACTTTCAAAGAATGCTTATGACAAAGCTGCAAATTACTTATCATCTTTGTTCATGTCTTTGTTAAAGTGTGTTTGCAGTAGTTAAAGTAACAAATAAGGCTTAGTCCATGTTAATGATATGTTTGTGTTGAGAGGGGAAATGGATGAATAGATCCAACAACCTCAACTTATCCTTAAGGTGTTGGACTAGTTTGAATGTGGATAAATGATTGTGTGAATGGTAGCTTTGACAAGGCGATAAATTTTTTTGCTAGTAGCTATGTCTTGATTCATTTTACTTCTTTATTTTGGTCATGTTTGTCTTTGTAGCCGCATCGTACATTTTGTAAAAAATTAATTTGTTTTTCTTCAAATTATTTTTTTTATATTTTTGGATTGTTTTTTGTGTTGATGTCAAAAATAAATTTTAAAAATTAAAAAAATATTACTTCAATGCATTTCTAAACGAAAAATATTTTGAAAAGCAACTACTACCATAAGATCAAACATTATCTTCATATTAACTGATACAAGTATTTATTGTCACATATTCCATCGAATGAATTTTTTATTGTAGGTGTGATATTGTAATTTACTTGGAATCTTTCCTTTTTCTTTGATTGAATGTAGTTTTTATGTTTTTTTTAATCATATTAGATGATATGTTTGTTTGTGATATCTATTTTTGAGTCGTCTAAATTGAAAATGTTCTTTTAAAAGGTTGGTAGGAAGAAACATCCCATGAATATGCCTATAACATATGCACTGACACAAAGTGATCAGTAACATCGGTTGGACTTTAGAATTTGTTTTTTTTTTCCTTTTCTTGTAAATCATTATTAAAAAAAAAAAACTAAAACTGCTCAGTAAATCACTGTAGATTGTGTCTAAAATCACTGTGGATTACTGTTTAAATTTTTAATTCGTTCTCGCGATAAGTTTTGGCCAGTTTTTTTTCGCTGTTTTTTCATTTATTTTGTTGGTTACGTGGCAGCCTCCCTGCCATATATCTTCCTGTCTTTTATTGACAGGTTACAGCTTTCCCATCTCTTTCTTTTTTCTGGCACAAACGCACCAAAGAACGCCTCACAAACAAGCCAAAGAACCATCAATGTACAAACACCAGATCCACCTTGCAAACACCACCAGATCCACTTTGCAAACACCACTGTGCAACCATTCCATCTCCCTACCCAGAACCATCAATGTTTTGTTCTGCTTCTCGGTGGTCTTCTAGCGCGATGTGAGGCTGCCTGGTGATCTGCTTACGTGTTCCTTTGTTGGCGCTGGGTGAGGGTTCCTTTGTTGGTGCAGCTCGGTTGGGGGTGTTTTGGTGGCTCTGTGTGCGGCTTCAACATCTTTATGCACCGATGGTTCTTCTCATGAACATTGCAAAGTTGCTAGGAGCTGGTGAGTTTAGATGGGTTTTGGCTTGGGTTCTTGGTTAGGCTTTGATTTTTTTAGATTATTGAGTGTAGCAGGATTTGGGGCCTCTAATTTTTTAATATTATTGGGTATTGCAGGATCTGGCGTGGGTGTTGCAGGGGTTTAGGGCCTCTGTTTATTTTCAAATTGTTGAGTGTTGCAAGTTCTAGCATGGTTGTTGCAGGGCCCCAAAACTCCATCCATTAGACCCATTGAATTTTTTGTTTGGTTCATGAGAAATCTTGAAAAAAAATAGTTTGTTAATTTTGATTTTCTTATTCTGGGTCTCTTTGAATTAATATAAATTTTCTACATGTTGTTTCTTGGTTTTTTTTTGCAATTAAATAATCTTATTAATGAGTTTGTTTTGATTTTTTTCAGGTTGAAGAAGTAATTAATATCTTTTATTGTATGTAAAAACCCTTCCTTTTTAATTTCTTGCATGTCAGAAATTAAAAACTTTTTTATTTTAATGTTTAATTGGGTCGTCGGTCTTGATTATATGTTGTTTCTTGATGGTTGTTTTTTTTTTCCAGTGAAATGATCTTAATGGGTTTAGTTTGATTGTTGGTTTTTTTGGTAGGTTGAAGAAGGAATTAATATCTCTTATGGTATGTAAAAATCCTTTCTTTTTTATTTCTTGCTTGTAAAAAATTATGAACCTTTTTATGTTAATATTTAACTGGATAATCTGTCTTGATTTTATAGACATATTTAGAACTGTTGCACTATATAATGGATTATTGCATTGTGTTTTTGGTTATGGAAATGGTTATGTTAGAAAGAAATCCTTTTTAGGGGGATTTAAAGGGGTTTGTGATGTATTTATAATTGCAAAATTACAAAATCAAGTTTTTGTTTTTACTGTGTCAAATTATGATGGCCCGGACTTATCTCACGATATTATATAGAAGCTGAAAGCATTACAAGAGGCCAATTGAGAGAGTGATTGGTCTGTTAACAAAGATACTCAAATATGATTCGAGAGTAGTGCTTCAATAAGACTGTTTTAGTGTTAACAAGGCTGCATTGGAGAAAGTTATAATATTTTCTCAATTTCTTTAGCATATACATGTGATTGGACAAGTAGTTATTAATTGTATTATGAGTTTTTAACAAATGTAGCTTTATCTTTCCTCAAGTGTAATGATCCTGGACTTTTTTTCTTTGGCCAGTTAGCATTTGATGGTATCAAATTTATTCAAATGTATAGTCATTGAAGTTAGTTCTTCTTCATTTCATTCATATATTTCTTCTTTTGTTCCCTTTCCTTTTACTTGATACATTCTTGGGCTAATCAGGTGAAATCATTGGTCACCTTTTAGCATGATGTTGCACGTATGACTCTATTAATGGATGACAGTGTTGCTTGGGTCGTGATTTGAGCTTTTAACTCATGTATTCTTAATGAAGCAAATTTGGGATAAAAGGTGATATTTTTTTTTCAAACCCTAAATTGCTCACTATCTCTCTTTTCCATTCTTGCAAATAAGTATCTTACATCATGATTTCAAATTTCTTAGCCAGATGTTATTCATATGTTACTCCTGGTTCAACATTTTGTTATCTACCTCCAATTTTTGCTTTCATTTTCAAGCTAAAATTATAGTATAAATGTATTGGTAAAAAAATCTTTGTTTAAATCCTATCATCATATAGGAATAAGTGATTGGTCAAGCTTATTGAATGGGAGCTAATTGCCCTGTCAAAATGGAGACTTTAGCAATGCATGGTACAATTGAGGAGTAATGCTAGAATTCCTACAAGTCTAACTTATTAGATTGTATTTCTATAGATACACAACTTAAAAGCACCTTTATTATTTTTTTTAATGAGTATACAAGCCAAATTGTTAAAGGAATTTTGTTGTTGTCTCTTTGCTTGCTTTATTTGTCTTTTGTTTCCTATATGTCTTTAGAGATTTTTCTGCTCTGTTGAATTGAAATCCTTTGCTTTGTTTTCCCTTTCTTTTTCTGTTCTTTAAGAAGCTTTTCTACTGTGTCTTTTGGTTCAAAATTTGTTTGATTTCATGATGGTTTTATCAAGCTGTTGGATTTTCTTCTTTGCTAATGATATTCATTTATACATCGCTCTTTGATTCTTTTATTTTTGGACTCTATTAGGTAGTCTGCTTTTAGCCAATAACCCTTTTCTTTTATGAAACTATTTCTTCAAATTGCAATTTCATTATTCTCTACTAGCAGCAGGTTACCCTTTTCACTCTTTGGGTTGTTTTTTTTCTCTCATTTTAGCATATATTGTTTCCTCATTCCAACATATCTACAACCTATGCTATATTGCAGATTTATAGTTTTGCATACTTTTTGTGCCCTTTTCCATGTTTTAACAGTGTCCACAGCTTAGTTAAGGGATATGCAATAAGTCTTTTTGGCCGCTTTCACTACCTTTTATCAAGGTATGTTCAAGCAATTTCTTTCCCACCTTAATCTTTTGTTTCCTTTTGTTATTTTCTTAGTTTTTTTAACATTTGTGATTCTTCATTTTCTTTTTCCTTTTTTGATGTTCATATTTTACTTGCGATGTTGTTTCTAAGCTTCCCATCCATTCTCTTTGTCTATTAATTCGGTTTTTCTATTTTTCCCTACTTTTTATTACAGCCCCCTTTTTTAGATTGATCTTGCTATCTTTAAGTTGCTTCAATTCTTTTCTGGATTTTTATAGATGGCGACCTCCCTATCCTTTTGTGGATGGCTATTTTTTTCAGTGTGGCTATCTTAAGTTGCTTCAATTCTTTTCTGGATTTTTATAGATGGCAACCTCCCTATTCATTTGTGCATGGCTATTTTTTTCAGTGTGTATTTTAGTTACAATAATTATGAAACATTCTGTGTTCTGCTAGGATGACTTTACGCTTGCTTGAGGTTTGATTGAGACTTTTGGAATGCTGCCACATCTGCAGC
>Ga0307517_10006731_pt1 | contig 16919 bp, 6 predicted proteins | sample 23_EM_MG_FD_194515 | JGI IMG/M metagenome (GOLD analysis project Ga0307517, IMG submission 194515) | Populus trichocarpa ectomycorrhiza microbial communities from riparian zone in the Pacific Northwest, United States - 23_EM | ecosystem: Host-associated > Plants > Roots > Unclassified | place...
TTTTTTATTATTATTTTTTTAAATTTGATCTTTTTATATTAGATTAATTTGAAGTTAGATTTTGTTTTTTTGTTTTGTTTGGCTTCAAATTAGCTAATCGCGGCGTCAAGAAACAAAATCGACTCTCGATTGATGCTTAATTTTAAAAAAATAAAATAAATTAATTAAATTAAAACAATTTAAGCTAGAGGGAGTGAATTTCAATACTAGACAAGCATTATACCCCCTTTTCTTGCAAACATCATGGATCGAATTGCACAGGCATAAGAAAGATTCAACTTTTTTTGGTACCTTGATTTCTTTCTCAATTTAATCCTTTTTCATATTGAGGTTTTCTTTCTGGATTGGACTTGATTTTTTTTTTTGCTTGCATAGATATGGGAATTCCACGATGTTGAGGAAACATTTTGGAATGTGTTTGGTGCTTGGTTTTTCAAAATAAAATTCTATTTTATTGGTCTAAAATAATTAAGGCTTAAGGAATCTAATTTTAAACTAAGAAAACTTTAAAGGACTAAAAAAGACATGGATGATAACTTGGTTGGTGCGTGCACTTATAAGGTTAAATTGTCTCGCTCTAACGATGCATGTGGTTTTCTCTGGTGACGGAACACCATCATCCGCTATTGCATTGGAAGCGGTTTGACAAGCTTTTAACAATGATGTGATGCATGTCAACAAAGGAACGATGATGAGGCTCTGGCTTATTAATTATTATGTCATGCCATGGTTGGTGTATCATGCGCGCCATTGATTAAAATGTTGGTGACGAGCAGTGTTATCAGTGCAAAAAAAAAAAGTGTACTTTGAATAGAAAAAGTTATGTGTACATAGAAAAAATTACATGCATGAAAAATTTATGTGTATGGCTCTTGCGATCCTAAAAAATTGTATAAAAGGGTGTGCCAGGACATGATTGAACAAATTGAGGTCAGTGTCGGGGTAAAAACCCTAGATGTTTATTTTTTTTAATTTGGGTATTATCACCCCCCAGTCTTTTAAATAGTCATGTTTAAAGATTTTAATAAGCAAATGAGGGAGAGAAAAATACTTACTATATAAACATTATCTTTGTGGCTATGTTCGTATGAAAAATGTTTCTTTTATGGTTGTGCCTATATTTTTGTAGATTTTGTTAATATGAGAGTTTTTTGGTAAGAGATAGAACATTATCATCTAGAAAATAAAAAATGCTTTGTGGTAGATGAAGGCAATATTAAAGTATTGTGAAGGGAGATGTCATATGGAGATGTAGTGATCTTTCAAGGAGTCACGTATGGGGATTTCAATGAAGACTTGGAGAATTCAATGGAGATATGAAGATCTCGTTGTAGAGATTTTTTATGTAGTCATGGAGATTTTAATGGAAATACGGATATCTCGTTGTGATACCACACCTTAGTAGATCCACAAAATATTGTAGGGAAAATTTTGCACATAGTATTACTCTTTTGTTTTACAAGTTCAAGGATTCTTCTAATACTTTGAATATGCTTCTTAGAATCTATAAGGTCATTGTAGTTTTCTAAATTGTCATTTGCGATGACATAATCTTTGGAGAGATAAGTGTTTAGCACTCGATGAGTTGCATTGATTAGCGGCTCTTCTCTTTCTTCCCATGCTGTTATTGCCAATAGTTCTCCTCTCGCAGCTGTCGTGCCCTCTCCAACACTCAATAAGTAATTTCCTTGAAACTCACAAACACTAATTATTTCTATTGTCGAATGCGGAAGAAGTTATATCTTCTTGGTCAGAGAGTTTTTACTTTGTTAATGGCTCTTTTCCATATCCTTTGTCTCAATTTGTTGATTCTATGGTTCTCCTCTTTAAATCAATCATTTTGAGTATACTTCTCTCGTCCCTTTTCATGGATGTATTGCACCTTGTTGTTGATTGTCAAACTTCATGTTGTGTTTGGTGCGCTCTTAAATAAGTGGTTGCCTCCCCATCAAACCCTAGAATTATGCAACTTTATGGCTCCTTCCAAGACCTTTGTTAAGGTAATGATTTTGTCATTATTTTTCTACAAAATGTAAAGTCATTGTTTGATGAATAAGCAGCGGTTATAGAGCTTATTTCGCTAGAGAATTTCAACTTATATGTTTTTTGCGGATTTCACAGTGAATTCAAGGATTTGTTGACTAGTCTATCCAAAAAAACCTAGCCTCTTTCCTATATTGATTTTCACAGTTACCTCCTTACTCATGAGTTTCTTTATAAGAGTTCCTTCAATCCATGGGCAATTCTGTTACTGCCAACTCCAGCTCAACCTCCCTCGGTCTTTGTTGCACAACGTCAATTTTCTTCTTCTCACAAACAGTCTTCTGGTTCCCATAGCAATAGCTACAATTCTCATCGTGGTAGGGGTCATTTTCGTGCTGGTGGAGGGTGTAGCTGAGTCCTGAGTACATACATAAATACAGTATGTGCGACCAGTTTGCTTTGGATATCCTCTTTCCACCAGCCAATTGGGAAAATGATTGTGAACCAGTACTTGCAATCGAAGTTTCATCCATTCTTTCATCGTTTTCGGCTGGTTGGGACAAGGAAAGATCCCAAAAGCTGACAAATTTTACCAAATGCCAAAACATTCACATTGTAGTAATGTCCAATCAATCAATCACTCGGTATCTAGAGATATACGTGATTTTTATGCATAAGGATCCCCTGAGAGCTGCTTGGCCAAAAGATCCTTAACACCATTAAACTAATAAAAGTAATCTAGAGACTCGTCGAGGCAGCTGGGAGTGCACAAGATTTGCGTCTTGCACTTGTAAGAGAAAAAAAAAAAACATTCGATGGATATATAAGCACCAGATTTCCAACTGTAAGGCGGCCTAATCATGGTACAAAGAAATCGTCATTGCCTATCATAAGACAAGATGAACTGTTCAAAATAGACAACAATCCCCTTTCACAAGTGGATTGCCCTTGACCTTTTTTTCTAAGGTAGATTGTGTCTTCAAAGTAGAGCTTCAACTCTAAAACTACGTGCTCTCCTCAAGCTCAGGCACACAGGAATTGACAAGGAAGGAAATCCAAAAATCCGAAACCATTTTCATTTTTTTTTGTAAGGAAGGACCAGGACAACGAGAAAAGAGTAACATGTACCAAAATAACGGGCTGACCAACATTTCCTATTTTCAGCTTTCTATAACTGAGCATTAGCTGGATTGGCGTCCTTAGGCTGAAAATTTTTGATTTTTTTTTTTGTTTTTAAATCGTTTTGATTAATGTATAAACCAAAGCTTACAGCTTTTAATAACTGAGTAGCTGTCAAAAGTACCTTGAAATCATGGGATAATAATTTTTGTCGGAAAGCTAACTTTGCAAACAGATAGCCCGCTATTTACAGCATCAACCAATTATTAACAGCATTAAAATAAAGAAATAAATCATCAGGATGCACCCCGCATCTCAAATGACAAAAAGAATAGCCACTGCGCATTTAAATGAGAAAACTTATACAGGAATCTGAATTCTGAAATATACAGTAGCGGAAGAGGACAGGATACCTCACCTGAAGCTAAATTTCAACAAACTACACAGGCAGGCGTGCCCACACTAAATCCATGCTTCACTAATCACCCAGCAAGATATATTCAATCCAGATAAAATGAAATCAAAGAACGCTGCACAAAACACTGAAATTTGCAGAAGGAAGGATTCTATTAAAAGAACACGACAAATCAGGGTAACGATGTGGCCAAAATCCATTTCATGTTCACAGTATGAGCATTGGCTTCAAATAGATACTGGGAATTTGACTGATGGTTTCACACTTGTGTGCTCATGAGACATCTCCATTGCCTTGTGCGGGAGCCTTTGTCTAGAAGAATTAGCAAGCCAACATCAGCGGCTGAAAGTCCAAACATGTACCTGCCATTACAAAATTTGATGAGATTAAACATCAATGCCAGATTGAAACTACAAATAATGCCACCAACGTCAAGAATAAGAATCTTCTATGTCATTTCTCAAACTGAAGCGAACGAGAAAGATACAGTTCAAGAACACTGTAAACACATGCATTTGCATCTGTAAAAGAGTAGGTGAATCACAGAGTTCGAAACAGGGCATGTCAGAACTATTTCTCCTTCCTTAAATTCATTTCCCTCTTTCTCCAATTCCCAAGTGATTCCTTTAAAAACTATAAAGATTTTCCCTTTCTTCCTTCAAATTTGGAGAAATTCTCCCCTGGTTCATTTTTGGTCTGGTAAAAATACAAAAACAATAAACCCAGTGGAGTTTTTCACTCCTAATTTGTATTTACTTCAAATAGTTCTATATATGCAATTGAATGGGAGCACTAAAACAGAAACTAAATTATGTCAATAGTTTATAGCAATATACTTACTTGCTTCGCTGAGCTTTCTTTCTCCATAAAACGATGGACACAACCCACTGAACAAACAAAATGAAAGACAAGAGTTTTTAGTGCTAGTGCAACAAATAACATGCAGAATGATGTTAAAATAAAGTGGAAAGTCAAAACACAAAGCCTGGTAGTCATAATGCTGCGTCCAACAATTTAAATGAGGGAGCAGCTAAGTGCTTCTGACTGGTGGAAATCAAGAGAATCAAGGATGAAAAGAAGATGACAATCCAAGAAAAGAAAGAAAACATCACAAACATACTTCAATAATTTTATTTTCTATACGTTCAAGCACTCACATTTACATCATAACTCAGATTCCAATGGACAGACTCCTATAATGCAGTTCAGTTTATGCAAATTCAAAGTTTCTATCTAACTCTAGTTCAGCCATACCAAAATAATGAAGAATGAAAGATTTAAGTGAAAAATGAAGGTAGGAGGGGGGAAGTACAGGTCAAGGAGAGCTTGAAGTTAAGCATAGGCTAAAAGAATAACTAATACAAACACTATAATGCAATAACAATCACCAAAATGATTATGGAACAGCAGTTTTGATGATATATATTGGATACCCAAAAACTCAAGTGAATGGAAATCTTTATTATACAGGAAAGCACATTCATTTACACAAAGCATAAAGAATTACCTTAAAGATTGACGTGAAGGAAAAGCTTCCAAGAAGAAATGGCTTCCTCGCAGGCATTTTTCTTTCTGGAGACATTTCCTTGCATAGATGTTGAGCTATTTCTTTCAACAATACCATTTGTGCTTTATCAGTTCGCATTGAAATAAGTGCTTGCCTCATAGATTCCCTGTCAGCCTCAAGTGACTGAAGTCTCAAGTAGAGCTTTTTTATATCAGGATCACTAATATCAGGTCGAGTTAATGTCTCTCTTGGAGTTGAGAGATGCTCTTCATAAATCCCAATTCCAGCTTTTGGTTCTGTAACACCATTCTGTGAGACCCCGTTATGTATAAAATCAATGGTATAAACTCTGTCACTCATGTCATCTCCAAAGTCTGCTTCATTATCCCTCTTTCTCGAATTTGTGTAATCTTCCACTTGTGAAGCACAGTCCGTTTTCTTAAAGCTATTGCTTAACTTGGATCTTGGAGATTCAGTGGCAAAATCTGGACCCAATTCTCTAGACATCCCAATCAATGAACTTGAACTATCTCCGGAGAATCTCCTGCTGTGCCTTGACCTCCTAGGAGAGTGGTGGTCAACAACCACCTTCTCGAGAATATTCTTTGTACCAGAAAAATCACCATCTTGTTGAACGCTACGAGGACTTCTCTCCATCTGATAGATCCTATATTCTAAATTCTTCAAATTCTCACGACCATGAGGGGTCTCGCCAAATGCATATTTCTCAACATTCACAATGTCATCTTCACCCTCCAAAGGATTTGGATTATCATTCAAATTGCATTTCAGGGGTGGGTAATCATAAGCTGGAAACTCGAATTGGCCAGCATCCAAGTTTTCATTCATGCTTGTGTTGCGGCTAAACCCACCCCTCTCACCCACTGCCTCTGCCTCTGTAAGGCCATAACTCATCATCCTATGCTTATAAGCCTGAATTTCACAAGTAAATGATTGAATAGCCTGCTCTCTCTTATACAAAACATCCTCTAAAGCCAAAAACTCCTGCTGATCATGCCCCATCTTCTCCTCGGCAAAACGTTTAAATTGCCTTGCCTCCATTTGGATCTCCGCCTTCTCCCTCTGCAACCTCAGTATCATTGACATGGCTTCATTTGCAGCTGAAGAAGCAGCGTTCCTTTCCTCTTCCAATTCCGTGTACAAATCCTGCATAGTCTGCTGTTGGCTAGAAACCATCTCACGTAGCGCAGAACATTCATTCTCAATTCGTATTCGTGGATTCGAGAAGAAATCAAACCCGGGTATAAAAAACCGATTTCTCTCCTCAAACTCATCGTATTTTCTTTTGACAGACCTGATCCAAGACTCTGAAGATGAACCGGCAATTAAAGAACAACTGCAGCCACAAATACAACACTTCACCAAATCCCTCGATGGTGAAGCCTGGGCAGAAAGTACTTGCAAATCCATAGACCAATTATCATTCAAAATCAAATACTTCCACGCAAAAACAATCCCAAATTCACATAAAAATCAAAGTGAGAGCCTTTTCCTTTGAAACTCTCAATTTCTCCTCTCTATCGAATCTACAGATCTTTTCAGTTAGCAATTCCTTTCGTTCCTCAATCGCCCCTAAATTCCTTAAAATGACAAAAATAACACAAAGATCACACACACAAAAAAAACTAACACTCCAAACAATCACAAAACCACACATTTTTCTGTAATTTGAAGATTTTCCAGCTTAAATCTATATTTGAAGCTCCAAAAGAATAACAAATTATCATTCTTTTTTTTTAATAAAAACAAAACAGAATCACACGCGCGAGAGTGAGGGGTTGTGCATGGGTGTTACCTGGGCTTTGAAAAATCCGATGCGGAGAAGAGGAGGAAATTGAGGCGAAATGTTCCCGGGAAAAACCAGTTTTCCCGGGAAGAACCAATATTCCGTGGAAGTAGCAGGAAAATAATGAGATCACCGGAGCCGGAAAAGAAAGAGAATTCGAATAAAACTTTAACGGATAAAAAGAAAGAAAGAAGAAAGAAAACGGAGAAATGGCGTTTGGAGGGAAAGAAATTGAAAGAGGGAGAGAAAGAGTGGGAAAGGGGGTGAAATAGAAACCCCTTATGTTTTTTTTTTAATCCTATTATAGCCTCCTGCCTGGTTTGTTTTTATTCGCTCTCGATTTCCGTGCTAATACGCTGAGAGGGAGAGAGAGAATATATTTTGGGGAGCAGAAAAGTGTCTGCGAGGGAGAGTCTGATGAGAGATGGATTTTATGGTTGATGATTAGATTAAGATTTTTTATTTAAATATATATTAATATTATTTTTTTTATTTTTAATATTATTATATTAAAATTATTAAAAAATATTCGTAATTTAATAAAAAAAATTGAAGTAAAACTTTTTTCTTGTTTTGGATTTACCGAAATAGAAAGAGAGTGATGATTGATTAAAATATCTACTGGAATTATTACAGTGTGGATCGATTTATAAGATTGTACAACGTGGAAGTTACTATTTTATATATATATATATATATATATACACGTATGGTGATTATGAGAGAAAATATAGCTCCATTTCGATAGGCATGGTTTGGCAAAATTTGCACACATGGGCTGAGGGTTTGATGTGGTTTAAAAATGTGGTAGTGATTATTTTTTAAAATATTTTTTATTTGGAAATGTATTAAAATATTTTTTTATTTTTTAAAAATTATTTTTAATATCAACACATCAAAATGATTTGAAAATACTAAAAAAATATTAATTTGAAAAACAAATTTAATTTTTTTAAAAAACACTTTTAAAATGTAAAAACAAGCATGACCGGTATTACTGTATAAAGGATAGACACGTTAGGTTGCTGAATTCATTTCATTGATTGATGATTAAATCACTTTAAGTAGTTGTTTTGTAATGATATTTATTTTATAAACTAGTAGAGCTTGAGTTCAGTTAAGCTTAATCTATTAAGGCTTATGTATTAGCTTAATTATGCGCCTGAGCTAGGCTACCAAGCTTGTTTTAAAGTTTAGAAGTTAGCTTACTTGTGGATATATTGTGTAATTAGCATTGGAAAAAAAATGGTATAGTAACACAAGATAAATAAGTTTTGGACAAAATATGACAGTTTAAGGATATCATGGCTCATTGGTGCAACATTTCAATAATATTGTATTTGTGAACATCGATATTTGTCTAAATATCGTATTTGTGAACCATGATATTAATTATAATTTTGTTACGGTTTTGAAACATGATATTATAGTAATGTTGTGCTTCAGAACTGCAACATTTATTAGCAGACCGTTTTGAGAAACAACTACATATTTTAGAAAAAACAGTTAGATAGCAGTCGACATCTATTTTGTCGCTCTTCAGAAGCGCGATATTTACTAAATGTTGCGTTTCAAAAGCGCGACAATGTCAAAGCGTGTTATTTTACCAAATCTTTTTCAAGTGGTGATATTTTATCAAATTTTTACATCTAATATGCTAATTTTTTTTTTTTTTTAAAGAAAACTATCATTTGTAAGATTGTGAAAATTTAAAGGGTTATGCTCAAATCTGGTTCTTGTACTTTTTTAATTTTTTTTAATGGGAGCCTTCTATTCTTTTTCATGTTGATCTAGTCCCTCTATTTTTTATTTTATTTTGTAAAGATCCTTTTATCATAAAGTTGTTAATTTGTATGTCTACATGACATTTTTCTATGAAGTAATACTTTTATTTATGAAACTATGCAAAGAAATAAGAAAATTAAAAACAAACATATAAAAATAATTTACTTTAATTAATTAGATTCGCTAGGTTATTTTTTCTTGATTATTATATTTTTTTTAATCATTTATTTTTCACCTTGAGAAATTTTGATAACTGAAATGTTATTAGATTGTGATCCTATAGCTTGGTGTTCTGGTAAAAAGATGCCACGAAAGAGCATGCACTAATGGTTTTTAAACAAAGAAATCTTCGTAGAACAAAATAAAGAGTAAAGAGACTAGTTAATATGAAAAGGAGTATCGTACTCTAATATATATACACCAGATAGAATGTTCATGCGTTGCCGCAGGTTTATAAAATAAATATAAAAAAGAATCAAGCTAGGCCTAGCATCTGATCCAATCAAGCAACGACTCCCGTGCATGCCTATGTTTAATGGGCTCTATGCATCAAAAAAAATTTGACACATCATTTCCTCATAATCCAACCATTATGGTGCTCGGAAAAATAGGGTCTTTTGCTTTTTTTTTACTAAAAAACTCATTTCAACTTATTTTTAGCCCAAAACGCATAGGAAATACTCTAGAGACCTTGTTAAACCAACTTATGGCCGCGAAAACAAAAAAAAACCGTCCTAAAACCCGAAATTCACCCGAAGCAAAAAAAACCTTCCCAAGCTCATATCTGACTTTTTAGGTGTTTTCAAGGTTAAAAAAAACAAATAATCTTAACTCCTCTTATCATATGAAACCATTTGCAACAAAAAACGATTGTTTTGGTAGCCTTCTCTCTTTAAGCCGGAATCCGACAACCTATCTCTCCTCCAATTACATAAGGATTGAAAATGAGTAAAAAGAAGTTTGGTACCATATTAAATTTTGTAACATTCAAGAGACCGGTCATCTAATAGCTAAAACTCAAATGAATTTTTGACAGAAATTTTTAATCCACCACCCCTGTTACCTATTTTTTTCACTTTAGTTCACTTTCTTTCAATTTAACCCTCTCTTAAAAAAAACATGCAATTGAGCTCTAATTTGGTTTCAAAATGGCTCAATTATGCAAAAAAAATATTTGAGAATCAAATTGAAATTTTTAAAAAATTTCACTATTGTAATCTAAAATAAAATTGAGATGGTGAACCATGTTTTTGTGAACAGTAAAAACATCACACGTTTTAACTTCATGTATGATAATGTATAATACTAATAATAATAATCATAATTTTGGGATAACTTTTATTTAAGTTTTATTGGAAAACTTTACAATGATAATTGAGAAAAATATTAAATTTCAAATATTGTGAATTAAGAGGAGAGTAACGTTTTCCGTATCTTGGAGGATGGAGATGACCTGCTGTAATATTCAGAATCAATGCAGGATCTCCAATATTGGAGGGCAATGACTCCCTCCATAGTTGACTTCAATTTTTCTTGTCGAATTTGGATTTTATTTTATATTACTGCTACTGTTAGATTTTAATTCTGCTATTTGGAAGATTTTATAATATTCAGTGAATAAGTATGATTAATTATTATCTGTTTTCACTTAAAAAATAAATAATAAAAGAGAAAAATAAACTCGTTATTATTAAAAGTATATAATGAAAATGTTCTTACCTAGTTTAAATAATTTTTTATTTTATTTTATCTCTATAATATCTATTTTCGTATACCTAACTCTTAATTTCTAATAAATATAAGTAGTTACTCATTGAATTTGAATTTTTGAACTTCAATTTCCTACTTAAAAAGGATTTACAGCTAGTCTGAAGGGTATATAATAAATACATTCATACAGTATCATTGTGGTGCCTCATTCTTAGCTTTCTGATAAAACTCCAAGCTTTTTTGTTTTTTTTTCCAGGAGAATATGTAGCACTTGGCTTACGAATTCTTGGGTCATTGAAGCATCCATGCACCTCCCAATGGATGGAACTGATTCTCCTTCCGTTTCAACTGATGTGGTGCTGCAGAATCATGGGAATGGAAAATTGAAGAATAGCGAAGTTACTCATGATCAGCTGCATAGAGGAGGCCGAATCCAGAGATGTATTTGTCACCTTCATATAGAGCTCATGGTACTGATATTGGAACACCTATCTGTCGCTGATTTCCTCTCGTTTCTCTCTTTCTGCAGATGCTGGCGCATTGCTTTCTCTCGCTTTCCCCTCTCATTCTTTGATAGGCTGCAAGGGAAATTGCCTTGCGTTGTTTTTCTCAAGGCCAACTCCAGTACAAAAGGGACACTTGAAAGAGAAGTCTGTTGTTTTTGCCCACGAAGACACTTGTTCCACGCAACTGGTAAGATAGGAGATCCAATCACACAGCAGGCCTACAATGTATCCGAACTGCAGGATAAGCGTCTCCTCTTGTCAAAATAGGGTGGCTGCTTCTTTTCTCCTCAGCGGAGGGTTCTTCTGCTCCTTCCCTTTTTTTCTCTACCATGGAGCTCATTGGATCAAAGAATATACGCCCCCTCTTCCTAGACGATACTCGTCTGCAACACCCAGAATGTGCTACATCTAAAGATTGAACTATATTTGCTGTAAGTTGCTCTAAAGATAAAATGGAAGAAGGATTTGTCACAATTAATATTTTCCGTCACGGGAAATCTGCATGGAGCTCGTGGACATTACTATTTACTGGAGCATTTCATCTCTCATGTGTTGTTTTTGTGACTTCAGCTGGAGGGGTTTTTAATTACGTGCTTTTCTATGATAAACTAACCCTTAGCCTTTGTTAGGTTTTAGTTGCTTGACACATTGATGCATTGTGTGCTAGCATGAACCTTGGAAGAGCACTCATGGAAAGTGGGCGAAGGACTCATCAAGTAAATGGCGGGCCTTACAAAGGCTATTGGACATGTCCCATGGCTTGTATAACCTATTTAAAGGAAAATGGGTCTAGGGCCTCAAACAGTCTGGACATGTTTTCAGGCATTACGTGCTTTGCTAATTCTTTTCAAGACCATGAATAAAACTCTCTCAGCCCTGCTGCCTGTCCTCTTTCCAATTCTTCTCTATTTCTTCTTCTTCTTTATTTTATCGAAAGACGATTGGGATTTGGGAAAAAATAATTTAACAAACAAAATATTAAGAACAAAGCCAGGAAAGGCAAAACACATACTAATCCTTTATAAGCTATAATTTTAATTTACGTATTCTGGCGACAACTTATCACAGATCATTTTCGAAACCAAAATCTACTTTGAATATCTATTTTCATCTAAAATTGTTTCTCTTTACGAGTTACAGATTCTTTGTTTATCTTTTTCTCTAATCTTGTTTAAATCTTGAGTATTTCTGAATTTATTGCTTTTTTATTTTGCCCCTGATTGCTTAGGGTTGATTATTTAGGTTATGTCTGGGCTTTTAACCGATAATTATCATTGAATAATAATTTACAACGTGAGACTTTCTCTTTGAATTATGTTTAGAAATAATATAAATTATATCTTTAGATCTCATTTAATAGTAATTCTAGACGCGAGGGTGCATCAACAAAAATACTGTTGGGATCTCGGCAGCATGCATGGGCAAAGGAAACATGCGTAGACAGAGACAAACTTGACATCTATGCATAACGGGTGCGTGCGAACATCGACTGCATGTTCAACACGACTTCAGACTTGAATAGAAGGTTGTTCAAGATATGCAAAATCACAACTAGGTTGGCAGAAAGGGCTCAGTTGACAGGCTTGATGGTCTATAAGGGGGCAGACCAAAAAAAGTTACAACATGGATAATTGAAGGCAATTTTTCATCCGTAATTTTTTATAACCAAACTACCTAGTTTAGATAGATTTTTCTAGGGAGTTTATTACTTTATAATAGCTTATTTTGAGTTGTCAAGCCAACTCCAATCTCATAGATGGGCCATCCAATAAACATGTGGTTTTTGGGTTATAGTTTTTAAATCCAGTTTGATGATCAATCAAGTCCAAGATCCAAGTCATTTTGGATCCACCTATTTTTTTTTTTTATAAAGCAATATAATGTTATTTTTGTTAAAAAATAAATAATTGACTGTTTTTTTTACCTTTTTATCTTTTTTTTATTTTTTCTTAAGCTTATTCCAGTTCTGTCCCCGGATTGACTCCGCGGGCCAGGTTTTTTAAAACTTTGGTTTGGGCAGCCTTGACGATGGAGATTCGAATCTCCCATAGATCTCAAGAAGTGAAGCCTGCTAGTGAGAATATTAACGATGACATGTGTGCCAATCATGAAGACTGCGGCGTACGTCCTTCTCAAATCAAGCTGGCAAAAGGATTCACAGCCAAGGAGCATGCCAAAGGGCATACGGTGAACCTTTTTCTCCGCCACCACAACTTATATAGTTGAATGTTGTGTAAGGTTTGAAGCTATACGAGTCAATATTCACTGATTCTGAGCTGTCTAAGTTGACTGATTTATGTGCCTTTTGTTTTTGTGGTTAAGATTATAGTTGAGGTCAATTATAGATAAAATTCAACTATATAAGAATAATTTTTCTTATTTTTTCTATTTTTTTTTTTATGAATTCCATATATAAATCTCAACATCAACTGTAAGAATAAACACACCTTTCATCGACGAACTCCGGGTTGCTTGCCAGAATGGTGAACTCTCAGGCGAGACTTTTATATATTTTATTCAACAAGCAGGTGAAGGGAAACACATGAGGGAGCTGATTCAGCTTGGAGTTCTAATTTTTGGACATATAAAACAGGAAGCCGCAAGTAACAAGATATAATATATATTATTTTGTAATAAATTATTACTATTTTCAGGTTTTTAAAGATTAGGCAAAATCTGTTCTTTATCTATCATTTTGGATTTGAATTTAAGATTGAGAAGATTAGAAGAAAGATTTCATGTTATTCTAGATATGAATTATCTGTCTAAGATTTAATTACCCAATCTGAGATTTAATCTAATTAATAAGAGAAAAATGATATGATATGTTAAATTAATTAAAAAAAAAAAACTCCATGGGTTTTGGCTCTTTTTTCCAAACATTATGGCTAATCCACTTAATTATATTTCAGAACATATCAACTTTTAATTAATTACATATATCTTAACATTACTTTTCCCCTTTCTAAAAATTACTAGCAATCTTTCTTCTTTCTCGCTACTAAAACCATACAAGCAATGCGCATAAAAGGCAGATAAGAGTGATATGCGCATAAACGAGTCAAATCATGCTCGTTTGCAAGTTAATGGCCATCAAAACAATCATTTCATGCCAGAAATGAAATGAGAGAATATAAGATGAGAGAGGAAGGAAATGGGCCGACAATATTTCACTCACAAAAAAGTTATTTCTGGTGTTGATTAGTTTGTTCTACCTAGAGAGAAGTTTAACAGTGATGATCTTGCTCGATCACCAATCATACCAGGAAAAAATAGATTAGATTCATGAAAACTTAATTTTTTTTGAGTGATTTTAGGGTAGGGTTTGAAATTAATGGACGGTTTAGATTTTTAGGGTGTTTTAGAGGTGTTTTCAAGTCAAAATTAGCTAAAAATTAGCTTTAAGGTCAAAACTACATAACTAATTTTTGAACTATTACTTTTGTACATTAAACAAACGACATGTTATCTACTCAATATAAAAAGTAAGCATGCATAAAAGCCTGATCTAAGCCCGCGTGCGCCTACCCTTTCCTTTTTGAGGTCAGGTGCGTGGGTGCGGACTCCTATGTCATAAAACTTTTTAAAATTTTAAATAAATCCTCCTTTAAAAAATTAATAATTACAATCATATTTAAGAAAAAAATCATATGAATATGCCATACTTTTTAAAGGCGATTAGACATTTTATACTTATATTTGCAAACACTTTTTTTAACAATTACATATATGCAATATATGATAAAAACAAGTTACAAATTAATATTTAAAGTAAACCTTTTATTGTTATTTTTACATGGCTTTCATGGATTAATTATTCTTTTTTATTTTCTTGTTATAATGTTTCAGAAATTAAGATTCGAGAGTGAGAGTTGAGGTCGAAAAATAGAATTTAGGTTTCAATCAAATATTTGTACTGCATTAATATATATACAGTCCAAACACCATAGTCCATGTAATTAGAAAATATCTGGACATGGATGATCTCATAAGAATATTGTAGGCAGTGGGATCTGAAATATTTTCGATTTATCATAGTGCAAATGTGGTAGCCGTACCTCAACAGAATTAGAGCAAGTGCTTCCATCTTTCGTCCTTGGACTCATAATTAGGGTTTGAATTTGGTCACAATAATATTTACTTACTTGTAAATGTGATCGTATCATCTTCAAACACACATATTTATATTTATATTTATATTTATATTTGTCCCTGAAAGCGAATTAATTGACTCTTTTCTTCAAGCTTTGTGCTTGTCATTATCCCCCATACCGACAATAATCGAATCAATTTGAGGAAATACGCTTTTTTTTTATTATTATTATTTTTTCCGGTGTAAGAAAATACGCTAGTTATGTGGATATTTCATGAGAGTGAGAGGCAACGTACCTCCATTTTGTACCCTTCAACTTTCAATCCCCATGATTAATCCCAAAGATTAATGCCAATTGGATAACTAATGTTGTTGTCACCATAAAACTTAGGAGGGTATTTATAATTTTAAATTTATAAATACGTAAAATAAAATAAAAAAATCAAAGTACTAGCATGCTAAGCATGTATTTAAACTTGTATTATGTACAATATTAAAGTTTTAGCATGCATATTAATAATAAAAATAAAAATACTTAAAGAAATAATTTTTTTGTTGTTGTTGATTTTTTGTTCTTAAAATTTTATTACTCCTTACTTATACAAAGATTTCAATACCAGTATCTTAATTTAGATATATTTTTAAGCAAAGTTTTTAAATTAAAATAAAAAAATTCAAGTATCTCTCGATAAAGTATCAATCTAAACTCTAAATTAAAAAAAAAATCAAAATATATAAAAAAATAAAAATACTAGAAACAAGATAAAGAAGAGTAAAAAAAAATCTAAAAAATAATTAATCGTGTCCTGTTATATTATCTTAAAGGCTAACACCTGCTGTGTGCTTGCAATGGTCTTTGTACCAAAGCCACAATGCAAGGAGTGATCGAGGCTGCTGTAAAGGGAAGGATTATACGTGCGTTTTCGCAGTCCAGCCAAAATGTTATTTGCCTGAAATGTTTTTTAAAAATTATTTTTTTTTTATTTATTAAAAAAAAAAATTTTAGCAAAAATATATTTTGAAAGATAAAGAGTAAATATGCTCTGAAAAAAAAAAGTTATATCATCTCGAATATATTTATTTTTTAAAAGTATGGTTGTAGTTGGTTTTCAAAGTTTTTTTTAATGTTGAAATGTATTAAAATAATATTTTTTTTTATTTTTAAAAAATTATTTTTGAGATAAATAAATTAAAATAATTAAAAATATATTAAAAAAATTAATTTTTAATAAAAAAATTAATCTTTTTATATAATACAGTTTGCACTCGTTCTCATACAGTCAGTAAAAGAATCAACATGGCATTGTATATAGTATAGTACAACTGTTGTTTAATAGGGGATAAGGATCACGGCACATGATTAGGTGGCCAATTACTACTGCGACCACCTCCTACTGGTGGGCCGATTTTGGGCCCACCGGATCTTAAGGAAAGTTTGTTCGGAAAAATAAAAAAGAAGAAAATCTCGTGGAAAGTTTTTCCAATACGTGGCACTACACAAGCTTTCCACGATTAATTTTATTTTTAAGTACACATATTTTACATTAATTTAATATATTAAAAGAGCTTTAATAATTATTTTCTTAAGTACTGGTCTGAATACTTAAATGTAAGAAAATAATATAAAAATGAAACAAATTTTCAAAAACCATTAAATCAACATCTTAAAATGAATTAGTATATAAAATAAACATTTGACATTAGATTTAAAGTTGAGACAAGAAAACAAATAGTAAAGCTTTTGCCCTAAAGTAGAATTTGCGTACGTGTGAGGTAATATATCCTTCCAATCTAGTATCATCACAAAAATGTGTTATGATTGAGCAATATTATATTGTGCAGATCGTGTAGAAGATTATGTTAATAATTTTATTTTTATGGATATATACAAGCAACATATGTTTCACATTATGTTTTTTTAATGCAAAGTATCATGTTAAGACCCCGTTGGTTTTTGCGTTTTAAAAGTATATATTTTTTAAAAAAATTAAAGT
>Ga0307517_10006732_pt1 | contig 16919 bp, 6 predicted proteins | sample 23_EM_MG_FD_194515 | JGI IMG/M metagenome (GOLD analysis project Ga0307517, IMG submission 194515) | Populus trichocarpa ectomycorrhiza microbial communities from riparian zone in the Pacific Northwest, United States - 23_EM | ecosystem: Host-associated > Plants > Roots > Unclassified | place...
TTACCGATGAAAATATTTCATTAATGTTTCTGTTTGTATTTGTTAATTTGGTAATAGTAAATAACAATATTATTTCAAAGAAAAAAGATTGATTTGAAGTAAAATCAAACTTGGATTAGGTTTTGAATTGGATGATGACCAAGTTGATCGAGTTTTATAAATCTAATTGAGATGGTGTAATTCATGTTCATGCAATAGAAAAGGTATTGTAACCCCACTTATAGACTTTTCTTTTTGTATATACACATTTATAACGGAAAAATTTGTTATCAAAATATTTAGTTGATGCTAAATATTGTGTATCACATAGTGGGGACAAAATTTAGGCCATTTGCGATAGAAGTAACTAGCAAGATCATCTTCAACATTGTTGAAGTTAATCAATTAGCATACCTAATTAATGCTGTTTGAAAGTAATTGAGTTCTATTCACACTTGAAACTAAAAAAAAAAAAAAATAATCAGTTTGGAAGTAAAACTTAATGGAACTTCTACTTGATATAAAAATAAATAAATAAATAAATAATGAAAGATTACACTTCAGGTTGATGATAATCAAGACAAACAGCTTTAAAAATCGTAAAAATTATAAAGATTCGCAAAAAGAAAGAAATTTTGAAGGCTGCTTTTACGCTATCGGTCCAACTTTAAAAAAAAAAAATTATTTAGATTTCAATAGAGTTATGCCGTTTCTATCATGGGAACAACACAGCTTATTGAAATGTGTTATTTCTCAAATATTTTTTTTAGTTTTTAGTTTGCTAAATATATTTTTTGGTATGAATGTGCTATTTAAGAAAAAAAAAACAACTCCAAACAAACAAAACCTTAAGTTCTCTTGCAGGAACTCTTGTTCTCTACTGTCCTATTCCTATATATTCAGTCTCTTTCACTGCAATTTAATACTCCTTAATTAACAGCAAATTCTGGGAACGCATCTAACACAACCAGTCTACAATAACTTCAAAATCTTTTCCTTCTCTTGCTTTCTTTAAAATCAGTGTACATTAAAGACAAAATGCTCAATAATGGAACTTCAGTTCTACACATACATTGAAGAAAAGTAGATAAAGACATGCCTTGTACTGCCAAATATCATTACAGAAGACAATCATATGAAATCTATGTAGGAGATTGACATGCCTTGTACTACACACTGAGAAATACTCTTCAACTCTACTTGGAAACTCACATGAGTTTTTTGCTTTTACAGACACCATAGCCATTCAACGTCCAAAGATTTCTGATCTTCTTCGTCATCTTCAGTTCAGATTCTTAGATTCTTCTGCTCTATGATCCCCTTACATGTAAGATATGATCCCATGAAGGAGACTGAGAATATCCTAAAACCCTAGACCAGTTAAAAACCCAGACTAAATCACACAAATACGTTTCCCTTTTCTTTTCCCTTCAATTCTTTGGGGTTTACACTAAAACAAACAAACCCACACAATAGAGATTAACCAGACTACATCACAAGCCTGCAACACCTAAAAATATTCCAAAAAAAAAAAAAGATTAAAAGGAGACTAAGACAAGCACATGAACGATATTAATCATCATTGGATTACTAATTTTCGGTCTAATACCCTTCGCCTTTTCGATCTTTCGCTAGAATTCGAGCGTTCTAGTAAAGACTTCAATGCATTTTGCAAGAAATGGACCGACTCGACACTATGATCTTTGTCAGCCGCAATGATAAGAACATTCCTAATTCTTCCTCCTAGTGTTACCATTTCTGCTTTCAATGTCTTCAAGTGTAGAGATTTCAGTATCTCGATTAGGTCTGGCATGAGATCCGACCGGTCTTCACAGCACAGAGATGCCTTGAATATTAATTGTCCATCACTTGAATATTCACCAGAAAGTACAGTGACTTCATCGGTTTCTGATGGGAAAGATTCAAGTCCAGGAAGCTCTGAGGTCTGTTGTTTCAGTTCTCTAACTCTTTGAACAACCTTTGCTAGAAGTGAAGCTTTGTCTGTCTGTAAAAATTGAAACAAAGTAACAGGATCGATTAGAAACCCTAGCTAGCTTTAGTAGATTCGAAATGTAAAAAGCCTTGCAACTTTCCTAAAAGCACAAACCCTATGTAAAGAAAAGCAAAGAAAAGGGTTCGCTGCTTTTGCTTTTGCAGGTATATGTACTTGCAGTTTGAACAATAATTCAAAAGTTTCAGAAGACTTGTTTGTGTAGATCCAAGGTTTCAGAATCTGAATTTTTACTGTAGCAGCGATAAGCCTTGTATAGATCCTTCCCGTTTGGTTACCAAGAAAATGAGGGATAGAAACGGATAAAAAAAAAATTCAATGAGTGAAGCACATAAAACCCTTGTTGTTAATCTTCAAAAAATGGGTATTCAAGTAAACAACAAATGCCAAACGATTTGAGTTGGGCAAGCGTCAAGTCTGTCAGCAGGGATTTCGGCTTTGTGGGTCAAAGGTAATTAATGACTGAAAAGTCTAAAACTCGAAATTTCAACTTTTTCCACTGCATTCTCAGCAACCAAACAATCAAAATTATTGAAGCAAAACACTATGGAAAACCCCGAAATCAATACCAATTCGTTTCAAGTTCTGTATGAACCCAAAAGAGAAATAAAAGTAAAAACAGCAAGAACAAAATTACAATATTTTCCATGAAAACCCCTTTAAAGCTTACAATCTTTTTAGTTTTCGTGATCCCTTTCTCTTATAAAACAATCCTCTCACAAGAAATTTTAGGGAAAGAGTATTAATATAATCCCTTAAACTTCATGAGTAGAAACATGATCAATTCAGAAAGGAAAAGAAAAGGAAACGCAAGATCATATATCATAAATATATTACCTTGGAATTGCAAGGAAGGAGGCCTCTAAGCTTATCAAGATGAGAGTTAATCCTCTCTCTCCTTCTCTTCTCAGCTTCCTTGTGATTCTTCAAGGCAGCAAGAGCTCTATCTTCTGGTGTCATGTCAGTTATCACAGACCTTTCAAAGTGGTAATTACTGTTATGGTAGGAAGTGGAAGATGAGGTACACAAGGTTTGCATCGCAGCCGGAAAACCGTATGGACCAACGTTAATCATTCCATTCTCGGTAAGAAACCGGTACAACTGTGAATTCTCCTGACAGTTTTCAGGCTGCATGTTGATGTTGTGTTTTCGGGTTGCCGTAGGAGAAGGGAGATGACCCGCAAGTGAAGATTTTCAGTCTTCTTTGTGTTGAAAAAAGTAGAGGGCTCTATCTCTGCCTTTCGGTGGTTTTGGGTTTTTTTTTTTAAGAAAAAAAGGGCATTTTATTTATAGTCGTTTGATTTGACTTATTATGTCGTTTTAGGATAAGGTTATGTGCAAAAGTAGTGGACCCAGCATAAAGGAGGTCTAATGATAATGGGAGCTAGGATATGTGTGGTCTTTAGATTTTGATTTCTTATTTTATTTCTAATTTCCCTCTTGTGATCTTTATTTTATGGCTAGTTTCTGGTAAATACCAGTAAATTAATCAAATTAAACTTATAAAAATCTATTTGAAATTAACCCAACTATATGTTTTTTCTGATTTTTTTATATATATTAAAATAAAAAACAGTACTGGTTCATCAATCATTCAAATTGTGATAATTTTCTAAAATTAAGCCAATTCTGGAAAAAGGTTTATATAAATCCTTTTTTCCATGAACTCAAATTCCATGCTTTAAAAGAAGAGTTATGCGGACCCAAATCCCACTAGCCGGTCCTTAAGTACCGTAATTCGTATAATGTATGGTCCAATAGTAAAGAATATTCATTAATGTATCTGTAAGATTATCTCAGTGTATTATTTTTTATTTAATATTAGTTTTTAAAATCAAAATCTTCGAATTCATTGAAAGGCAGGTAGAAAACACCCCCACACCATTAATCAGTCCCCAAATGTTAAAGCACAAGTACTCTTCTCAACAATCTTATTTGAAGTGTCGGGTAGGCTGGCGGGTCAACTCAGTAATATATCAATTTTCAATTTAAAATTGTTTTCAAATTAAAACTAATTAATGTTATACTAATTGATTTAAGTCCACGACATAATTGATCTGATTAAATCCTAATTTAATATTTTAATATTATTTTAAATCAATATAGTTAGTCTAAATTAACTCACCCAACTCATGTATCTAATCTTAAATTGAGTCGTGAAAAATAAATTTAGAAGTCGTGATTAATATTTTTAGCGTGTGTCGAAGCATATAAGCCATTACTAAGGTTTTTTAATATTATTTTTGGTTGGTGTAATTTTTACAAATTAAAATTGTGGTCAAGAGAGAACATTATGGCGGTCAAAAAGTTTTTTTTTGTTCATCATAAACAAAGATCACAGGGCAATTAAAAGGAGAAAATAATCATGTAGCAAAAATAGAAAAAATTATTGGATTCTTCTCTTAGAACACAGAATATCATTGCAAAATTGCAATGATGTTGAGGAAAGGCAAATGAATAAACCATGTCCACTTTTAATGGAAGCTAGGGGATCCAAAGTCCAAGAACAATCCCTTTGAACATTATAAAACTCGGTCTAATAGGGTTAATTCAATAATTAATCAATTCATAACTTGATATGAGCTGGGTTTTATTTTGAATTAGTTTTTTTATTAAATGATATTGTTTTTAGTTTTAAAAAATAAAATTATATTTTAAGTTGACCTACCAATTTACGAGTCAACTCATCTATCTTACATTGTGGATCTTTAGCCAAATAGACTCTAAAGTAGGCCTCCATTTTGATAATGAATTTCATTCTTTAGTAATACTACTCCTGGCTTTGCAAACAAGCCTAGACAAGGATATTGGACAGGCCCATAAACAGTTAAATTACTTTCCATTTATAAATGCACTTAAATAGACTGAAAGATACTGTGCAAATCTTATTTTTATATCTTTTTTTTTTTTTTTAATCCGAGAGGAGACACGAGGATTTGAATGTGAGATTTTTTTATAAAAATTAATTTACTAATTTAAGAGGATAATTTTATTGTTAATTTTTAATCCAAAAGGCTGGTATGGAGGTTTATTTAATATTATTTAGGAAGGGATTTAGCTTCTGTTAATGTGTGAATTAATCTAACAAGATAATTTTATTGTTAATTATTTTAAAAAAGAAATGGAAAAACAAACACAAGATATAGCTCTGTTTGTTTTTACATTTCAAAAGTGTTTTTGAAAAAATTTGAAATTTATTTATTTATTTTTTATTTTAAATTAATATTTTTTGGTATTTTTAAATTATTTTGATGTGTTAATATCAAAAATATTTTTTAAAAAATAAAAAAAAATATTTTAATATATTTCTAAATAAAAATATTTTAAAAATAAAATAACACGATGAGATTTTATCACGGCTAAGAAAAAAACTAGCTGTTAAGCCGGATACGAGCCACCTGTAAAGCCTGATAAGTCATTGGAGAAAACCATCTGGTTCGGGCCTTTGCTATCAATTGTCTTTGCTTGAGTGGGCTAATGGGCTTGAACGTCATACAAGCACTCATTTTTTGAAAATAAAAATAAAAATGAATTCAAGCTAGATTTTCTTGAATGGAAAATGCATTAGTTCCTGTTACACTAGTTTTTAACATAAGAAAATTATTGTAATTGATATTCATTTCTCATATGAACTAAACACTTACCTATTTATTTATTTAATTTTAATCTAATGAGTTAAATATTTTATAATTTGTTTGACAAATTTGTAATTGGATCCTTCACTTTGAAAAGTTATTACATAAACTAGGCTTGCTATTTATTCGCACTCACAAAGTGGTTAATCACTAATTATTTTATAATATGTCTCGTACAAATATCTATGTGAATGGATTGATGCATTATTATTGAACTCCAGGCAAGTATCGAACATATATCAAGTTCTTTAACTCAAAAAAAAAAATTTAATATCAAAATAATATCATTTTAAAATAATTAAAATTTATCATAAATTATGTCGTCGGGTTAACTAAACCAATTCTGAATTGATTTTTTAGACCCGATATAGGATAAAAACAGGTTTCAACTAGAACTCAAGTTGATAAAAAAAAAAGTTTGGGTCAATAAAATTAGATTTATGGTGAGCGCACATTATATTTTTTTCACTTAATTGACACCGAAGTTCCTCTCGAGCAGCCTCTCTCCATGGGATAGTCTATCTATTTTTTTTTTAGTTTAACGTGGGTGTCCGGGTCAGCTTGCGCGCACCTCAACTAATCTCATGGGCCCTGAAGTTAACGACCATGTAAGCCTCCAGTGACCATCATATGAGTAATCATAGGGCTCGAATCTGAGAATACAAAGGAAACAAACATCTTAGTCCCAAGCTATTTTGACATGAAGGAATGTGAAAGAAAATACCGTTGTCTTCCAATGAGAGGTTAACGAAATATAATATAGAGCCGCCTAAGATTTATTTGGAACTTTCGACTTCTTCTCTTTCAAAACATGACCAATCCCTGACCTTCCACTACACTTCAAGTAATCAATACAATTTGTCTATGAGAGCATCGCTAATTTAAACTACTGTTTGAGAGTGTTATTATAATTATTTTTTAAAATATTTTTTACTTTAAAATATATCAAAATAATATTTTGATATAATTTAACCTAGTAAATCTTGTTAATATACAAATTTAGGTATTACTACTACCCAACTTAGCTCTTAAATTAAGTTGCTATGGTCACAAATCATGTGAGATCAAATCTCACTAGCACTAAAATTTAGAAGGGTTAAAGACAGAAAGAAAGAACTTGCTTCTTGCTCAAATGTGAGCTACACGTAGTCTTGGTGTTTTTGTATATAATCTTTCACTATTTAATCTCTGTTTAGCATTGCGAGGAACTGCGTGGTTAATTACGATATTAAATGGATACAACTGCAAAGGTTTATTATAATCTCGCGTGATTAACCATGTTACAAAATAGAGATAATTGTGCGATTGATCGCAGTCACAAACAACACATAAAAATTTATTTTTTAAATATTGATTCATCTAAAAAAACTTCAAATCGGTGTCTCAAACCCACCATCATTATTTTTTTCCTTTCCTTTTGCCAACCATGTTAGGGTTTCTATATTTCCCGTTTCCCGATTATTCAAAAACATGCAGCCAGTCCTTTCACATCAAACCTTCCTCCAACATATTTTCCGGCCATGGTTTCCCCGTAAAACTAGCCTTTCATCTGACTTTACAACTACTTGTAACCTCAAATATCTTTCATAACATTATAAAGGCAAATGGGGTGGTGTGATTATTCAATATTCTAGGTGCACTGATCTCCAGCTCAAGTGACTAAAAAATTGAAAGCAAAAGGGCCAAAACTACATAAGGCCTTGAGGGATGCTTAGTGGCCATGAAAGTGGAACACGTGCTGCACATTGTATGGAAGATCATGAAAAAGAAAAATAAGAAACTGGTTTCATCATTATATTCACTAGGGTCATCTCCAACTTTTCGAACTTTTCATGCTTCAATTGGTGTCTTCTGAGCCATGAAAATAAAGAAATGAAAAGCTGAACCCACTTGTGGTATTAATTAGGGCAAATAAGCTGTGTTGTCTGCTGTGGATGGAGATTGTGTCACATTGCACACATAAAAAGAACTTTTAGTAAGTCTCTGCCACTGACCGCATTCTGCAGATTACGAGTAAAAAGGCAAATTGCTGTATTCTCTTTCCCACAATTATTTAATTATAATTCCATAAATTAAGCATGCTTGGTCTGAGAATTCGGCTTTTGATGAGGTGAAATGATGGAACATCATTTGATCCTCTAATTTTCAATTGGCATGCAGAGATGTAGGTATGGCCATCAGAAAAGGAAATGTAGCAGAAGCTGCGGTTAGTTACAGAAAGGTTACTTTTTGTATCTATCTTAACTAATTTCATTTCATTTCATTTTATTTTATTAATATACATATTTGACAAGTTTGGATGTATCTTGACTAATTTCATGAACTCTGAAATTAACAACCATGTAAACTTCAAGTAGCCCTGAGATTTGTAAAACTCGAAATGATGACCTCTAAGGAACAAATTTAGAACCTGACCAGTTGAGCTACTCCCCTTAAAATTATAAAAGGTTGAATGAAAAGTACAGACGAAAGGATATTTTGTTAAAGATTCATTTTTATTAATAGTTTATTTAGAGTTTTATTACGTGTTATTAAACTTGATTTAGTTTGAGAGGTTCTCTGGTAATATGTTGATTCAAAATTTAATTTGAATTAAATTTTAAATTAAATTAAATGATAATTGATTTAATCAAATCTGGCCAATTCGATCAAAAACTAGTCTAATTTATTTTTAAAAAAATAGAAACATTAAAAACAATTTTTTATTATTTTTTTAAATAAAAAATAAAATAACATTGTTTTAGATTAACACGTGTCAATTTAAATTAATTCATCTAACCTATAATTTTTTGGGCCGAGTTGTGGACTTGATAGGATTTAATAATTTGGTTTTAATATGAAATGTTTATTTGTTTGTATATTTCTGAAATTCAATTGAATATATAAAAACAATTTCATTAGCCAATTTTTATTTGCTTGCTTTAGAGACCAAAACAGAACTTTAAGGAAACATTAAAGAGCAAAATTTAATATTTTTCCTTGAGAATTCTTGGAACTCTGGACTTCAATGACATCTTTCCAGCTTAAAAATGGGCTTTAGGGATCATAATAAAGGAATTGATTCACTTTACAACCCTAAAAATAAAGATCCTTCTTTTGATATCCTTTATTAATTGTAACATGGTATTTGAAAGAGCATATAAGAAGTATAAATATATAGTATGAACACTAGTCCAAGGAGGTGGGCTTCCAATTCCAACTATTTGGAAACATGTAGCTTTCAAGAACAAGGAGGTATATATACCTCCATTAGAAAAGTGCTAGGATGTATACCAAAGAAAACTGCTAATATGAAATTTTATTTTCAAACAAAATTAAAATCAATTGATATTAATTATTTTTTTCAGAAGAATTTAAAGAAACACTTTAAATCAACTAAAAATTTCTATAAAATAAGTTCTAAATATTGATTTTGTAGAACTTTCCATATCTCAAGTACTGATAGTCAATAGATCATGCTTCTTGGAAGGGCAAAGCATTTTTTGAGGTGGGAAGAAAAGGGTTCCCTAGTTGCCATCCATTAACAGAAAAAATTAATTCTTGAAAGATGAATATTCCATGACACCATATCCCACTTTATTCTTGAGCAAATTTTGATGCCAATGTTGCTTGGCAACACCAGCATTATCATAAAGTGAATGAATAATTCACCTTGCCACCATTGCATAATTAATTAAATAATTCGGGAATCCAGAATCCTTAAAGAAGTGATTACTGTTTTCTTAAATTCTTGAACTTCTATGTGAATACCACCTATAGAACCAACACATTAATAGCTGCTAGGGCATATTTGGCTGAAAAAGAATGGGAAGTATGAAGATTAAAAGCTTTTAACCATTAAAGGATCATTGCTTTTCTCATTAAAAAAGAAGAAAAACTTTCATGTCACAGAATCAATGGAGAAGTCCTGCCACTTCCAGAAGACAGCCTCACAAGAGACCTTCGGCACCTTTTTAGATCCTTGACCTAAAAGGGAGAGCCCAGAAACAGGTTGCAGTAGATCCTTGGCTTTCTTATGTTTTGGTCCTGGTTGCAGTAGACACAGGTTTCTGCTGAGCCTTCCATCCAGATTTCCATGACAATCTTCTTCTTTTTTGTAATATTGAAAAGGGTTAATAAATAATAAGCAGTGGAACCTCAAAATACTAGCTTCACTTTCTTTAATCAGAGGGGGAGCAAGGCAAAAAGGCTTTAGAGATGAGAATAAGGCAAAATGACTAGAAAAGATTTCTTTCAATTAGACAATTACATATTGTTGCATTTCCTACTCCTAAATCCCTCTCCCTAGTTTCCCTTCAAGTTCACGTTCTGTTAGAGAATGCCCAAAAAATCCCATAGGCCAAATGTGTTAGGTACACCTACGTAAGTAACTAATCATTGCTCATCAGCTCCAGGGATGCCCTCACCTTCAAAGTCCAAGCAAAATATAGTAAACCAGTGTGATTGGCAAAGCAATTAGCATCCCAAATATAACTCTGCAGCAAAGGGAAAATCAAGATACATAAATAACATTAGAGGTCAAAATCATTAATGTGTAAATTGAAGAGCAAACACAGTTCAACAAGTGGTGTGGAAGCTAAAGCTAATACGTGCTCATATTCTAGTATTGTGAAACTATCTTGCATTAAGAGCCTTGATTATACAAAAGAAAAAAGTAGAACATATTTGCAATGATTACAAGGAGCCATTGGTATCCCTAGTGATCCCATGAAAATGAATTATGAACAGGCAGATGAATTTCTTACCAATATTTAAAAAAAAAACAAAAACAAATGCAGTTCAGACAATTATATTAGAGTTGTAGCAGAATTTAGAGTTTCGAACCCAGTGCTCAGTATGTCAGGATGAACATTGTATTCCTTTGCAAAGACAAAGGGCACAATCCCTTGTGGAAGAGCTGACTGAAAAGTCAAACAAAGTATGTCATAAAGGATATTCAAACAAAAAAACCGTCCATGGTCACATTTGGGGAAATATTTATCATCTGGTTTCAGGGTTTTACCTGCACTATGGCAATGTGCAGTAGAACTCCTCGTAGTCCAACAGCAAATGAAGCAGCAGCCATGACTGCAGGACCAGTGAGGAATCTAACACTCATGGCAAAGGCAGCAACTGAGTTTCCACAAGCAATAATCCTAGGCTGCAATGCCATGAACAAACCTACAATCCAATGTGATGGTTTTATATAGTCAACAATTGCCAAGACATATCAAGCAAACAAGTCAAGAAATCGTTTGATATAATCTGATTATTAACTTACCAAGACTAAACATGGCCATTCCAAGACCAGCATCGGATAGAATAGATATAGAATGAGCAATTATTTGAGGCATCTCCAAGTCCCACCTGTTATATTGTAAATGTTTTCAGGTAATGCAACAAGATAAAAGTTCTAAACAAAAAAAAAATTATGGATTGTATAGTTTAGCACCATACTTGAACGAAACAAGAGACCATGTGAGCCCAATTAGACTGGAATAAGTATTGGGATTCCTGATAAGTTTTCTCCACACCATAATGAGAATGAGTCTTGTCACAACGCTAGTAGGAGGCATGGCAGTTGGCTTCGGTTCACCATTAGCAGCACTCTTTGGGTGCAGCTCAGCTGTGGAGCTTGAAGCAAGCTTAGAAAGCACTGGACCGTCACGGTCTACCCCATTAGGTACAGGTCTGTTTCCAAAGCTGAACTCATCTCGACCAAATTCTTCATAATCTAAACATCAAAACTGAAACACGTCAGTGGCTGAGAATATGAAATTAACAGACGACTCTGTTTTTTTATAAAGCAAGAAAAAAAAAATGCCATAGTACTCTAAACATGAAATGAAAAGGGAATAATTGTGGTTGCACAATACCAGGAAAGTTGCATAACTAGAGATGTTACTAAGATTTACTAGTGATTGAATTATGGAAATAAAACAAAAATAATTGTGGTTGCACAATACCAGGAAAGTTGCATAACTAGAGATGTTACTAAGATTTACTAGTGATTGAATTATGGAAATAAAAACAAAAATAAAGAAGACACCTTGTTGATGATAAAGGCATCAAGGTTACGCCCAATTGCCCATGCTATAGCAAAGGCAAAATGAAAAGCTACAAAAGATGTAACAAACAAAAAACCAACAATCCCACTTGACATGACAGGAAAATAAGGTTTCTCCAATAAAAAAAACCACTTAACTTTCAAGTATCAACAAGACAAATACACAAGGTTCCAAGAAAAAAACCACAACTTTGTGCCAGATATCTTGTAATCACAATCAAGCCATGCAAGAAACCAACAAAATCCAAAAACAAAAACTATCAAGGTTAGTGTTTATACCTTTTTGGTTAGCTACCCCACCAAGGTCATTGCCATAATCCCCTCCCCTAAAGACATGTAGGCCACCTTCTGATACTGGTGAAGCACTTGAACTCCAAACAAACATATGCAAATCCTTGCCATTCTCAGTCCCGTTTGCCTTCTTTTTACCCCCGGGAGAAAAGATCCCAGCATTAGGTGGAGTAGGATAAGCGCTTCCATTTGCTCTTGGAACATTACCAAACACCCCAAGCCCTCCACTTTCTTCATCAAATTGCAGGTTACTGAAGTTCGAGTGTCTTGGACTGGCATTGCTTGCATTCTTAGAATAAAAATCAGTATGGTTAAAACTGGAGGCTCTTGGGGTAGGATTCCTAGAAGATTGAAGGGAGTATATCTCTGCGTTGGTTAAATTAGACGGTCTAGGAGTCATTGAAAGGCCCGAGTTTAGACCATGAGACATCCGAGAAAACACGTCTGATCTCGAGCTAGTTGATTTCCTAACAGTAACATGTAACTTCCCATCTTCACCGACTTCAGCATCAGTTTGCAATGGCTCTCTACCATCTAAAGAAAGAATATCAGAGTCAACCCTGAATGATATTATAGAACCAGCAGTATCGGGAAACTGTTCACCAATCAAGATTCTAGCTCCTCTATACTCAAACAAGAACAGCATCAATGTGTACCATATTATGCATTGAAGAACAACTATTTGGACCATAAGACTCCCTGAGGCTTCTCCATACATACCCTTCAACAAAGGGATGCCCATAACAAGAGTGTTTGGGAGAGTAGAGAGTGAAAACAAAGTAATGGACCATTCAAGGGAGCCTCTAGAGATAACTCTGGTCCAAATAGCTAAAACCACCAAGACTATGATTTTTTGAAGAGTATCTGCTGCAATGAACCTGTAGTTCATAGCATAGGGGTTGTTGGTGGAAATGAAGTGAAAAGAAAGCAAAGGTACAGCGAATAGAGCCACAAATCTGTTGATCCCTGAACATTGGTCAGGGCTAAATATTTTCCACCATTTGACTGAACCATAAGCCAAAATCATGGCCACATAAAGTGGTACCACAGCTGTGAGAACATGGTAAAGGTCTGTGAGACTGATCATTGATGCCTTCTCAAGTTTAGTTTTTTAGAGAGGTTTTTGGGGGTAAAGGAGTGCCCAGATGAGAAATTTGATTGAACAGAAAAACCCAGATGAGGTTTTGCAGATTATGCTTACAAAGATTGTATGTACCCTTTATAACTTTCCCTCAGGTTTTCCCTCGTTTTCTCTGCTTCCAAACTAGTTATAAACAAAAAAGGAGTAGTCTTTTTCGAGAGAGGAAGGGCCTCTATATATCCATGGTCCTGTATTTGAGAGAAAATGAGGAAAAAGAGACGAGCAGAGCATACTTGTGTGCGTGTGAACTGAGAGAGGAAAAGGACTCGTAAACAGCATCTTTCGGAGAAAAAGAGGGGGGGGAGTAAAAAACAGACCTTAACAAAAAGGAACCTCACACTCCCACTTTTATTTTTTGTTTTCTTTCTTTGTAATAATTTTTCATTTATTTTTTCGCTCAATTGTGCACAATATTACCTTTTCTTGGTTGGAAACAAAATATAATGTAAAGTTCGTATTTTCGAGTCTTGGAATATACAGAAAAAGGTGATTGAGAGTGTTTTTTAAAATGTTTTTTATTAAAAAATATATTAAAATAATATATATTTTATATTTTATATTAATATATTAAAATGATTTTAAAATATTATATATTGCCTAAGTTTATGATGGGATGTCTTGCAAGTCATAGATTAGTGATGCTCTCTTGTTGTTTGATGAACATGAAACACTTGCAATCCTGGAAAATTCCTGATAGGCATTTGTTTGTCTACAGTAATGAAATGATGGATTTGTAGAGATGAGAATCGAATTATAATTATCATTTAGGCTGTTATTGCATCAAAAAAGAACACAGAAACCACTTTTCAAAACAAAATCTAGTTGAAAAGGGTTGGAACTTAGAAGAAACAAGATGAGGGCATGAACTACAGTCAATAGTTCGAGTCGGATTATCACTCCTTTCAGCAGATTAAAGGGATGGGCGACAAATACACATGCAAAAGGGACCTTTATTCACCATGTCTATGTTTCTGTAATCTTGCCTTTCTTTTTTCACTTTTCTTTTCAGCCTTTTATTACTATTAATTGGAGTTTTTAAACCCTGTTAGGTGATGATCACCTTATGATTTGGGTTACTGACTTAGTTTTATTTTTTATATATTTTATATAAATCAACATAACATTTTTTTTATTAAAAAAAATAATTAATTAGTTACAACTAGATTCTGCTACGTCAATTCGGGTGTTTTTTTTTTTTTATGTTTTCTCAATACATCATCATAAAAATTAATATAATGTCGAATACAAACTTAACCAAATTAGTAGAAATGTTGTTTGACATGGTATAGACATTGAATTTACGTACACCATTGACTAGGAGGAGTAGTTGTAATCTTCCATGGGAGAACTACGAAAGTCCATTTGTGTGCCCGATTCATGCTTATTTGTAAATGATTTCCCATTGTTCTGCTTGGTGATTCTACTGTTTTTTTTTTCTTTCTAATTATTGTTATTATAAGGATGATGACTTCATGATGTTGGTGGATAGGAAAACCTTGTCGTGTTAAATATAAAGCAATTATCTTTACATTATGATATTATGATGTATAGTATTTTTTTAAAATATATTTTATTTAACAATATATTAAAATATTTTTTTATTTTAATATCAACATATTAAAACAGTTCAAAATTTTTTATAGATATCTATTAATGTCAAAATTGAATGCATGAAGATGAGCAAACCCTATTAAATTTCATTGCACATGATGTAGACTGTTGCTACCCAATTTTTGACCCATGTTTTAATAATTTTTCAAAAAATAAAAAATAAAAATAGAAATAAAAAATAAGGGTTTACATGTGGCGATAATATAGAGCATCAGGGCTAAGATTAAGGAAGCAATGTGTCAAGGAGATAATTATTGAATCATATATAATTACTGCAATATAAAATATCATATATATATAATTTGATTCGTGCTGGTTATGGAAAATAATCACTGCAATATAAGATACCATATATATATGATTTGTTGGTGCTGGTTATAAAAGACAATCTCTGCAATAATTACTGCAATATTTCCTTACATAACACGTGTAGAGATTTTCTATATAAGTGAACCTTCAGCTATATGCAAGGAGGGGGGAGAAAAATATTTGTAAGAGGGCAATTTTTCAGAAAAGAGGGAGAAACACAAAAAAAAAAAAACCCTACAGATAAAAAAACCTAAACCTGTTTCTCCTCCTTAGCCGCAGCCCCTCCTCTCTTTTAAAAAAACAAAAAAACAAGCCGCCACCTAGCCCCCCCTTTTTGGCCTTGGCAAAGCAAACCAGAGAAACCACACAAATACACAGAAGCCATCGGAACTCCCCCCATTTCAACAGATCTTCTTACCCTTCGATCTTCCCCACAGCAGCCGGCGGCCACAACACCCACTTTCCTGCTCCTACTCTCCCAGCTAAGAGAAGCTGCTCCCCCTCACCTGACTTTTCCCTCTCTCAGCTGTCCCTCCCCACAGACAACCGACTCATCTTTCTCCTTCCCACGTTTCCCACTCACAGCCCCGTGTCTTGCCCTCATCAGAATCCCCCTTTCTCAGCCAAAACTTTCCCTCTGCACACAAGCTTCACTTCTCCCTTCGCCAGACCTCACTCCCCCAGCCTGCAACCATCGTAAACACCATTTACAGGCCTTCCCTCTCTGTCAACACAGCCCACACAGCCCCAAGAAATGGCTCTCCACTCATCCTCTTTTCTCCCTCAGCTCAGCCCCGCCTGATAACATTCAAAACCAGAAGCCACAGCCAAGTCTCCCTTTCTCTTCCTTAGCCCTTCCACCGACAGTAACAGAGAAGCACCAGAACCGCAGACTGGCTTCCCTAGAAAAATCCCAGCAGCTAGCAGCACCACCTCTGCTGAACCATGGCCAGCACCAACAACAACCAGAAATGAGCCGAGCCACTCGCCCAGCTATAGCCTCCTCCGCAGCCATATCCTTCCTCAGCCGCAGTGATGGAACCAACAGAAGCCACACCTTTCCTCGCCCGCAGTAGCAGAATCAGCAGAAGCCATCCTTCCTGTCCAGCAACACGAGAAACAGAGAAATATCGACCAGCCAGCAGGCCACCATTTCCCGTTTCGTCTGCAACCACGCCTGAAACAAGCAGCGACAACAGCATGGAAACCTGGCTCCACCGTGAACAGCGAGCAGGGGCGTCCTTCGTGAGCAGCAACCACTCGTTTTCCTCCACTTCGCCTCCAGCCGCTGCCTCGCCAGGTAAGTCTTTCTTTCCCTGTTCTGTTTTGCATTTACTAAACGATTTAGGCACTGTGTGAAGGTAAATTAATTACCTTCGCATTGTGCAGTGCATGCGTGAGTAATTCACGCATGCAATCTGCAACAGTGCCTGGCCGGGTCACTGGTTTGGGCCAGTGACCCGGCTAGGCCTGCTGGGTTCAGCCCAGCCACATGGGCCGAGCTGGACCCAACCAAAAAAACTAGTAATGTCGTTGGTTTTCTCATGTATTTAGTTTATGGTTTGTTATTTTTTTTTTATTGTGGAAATACAAATCTGGTATTAAAATACCCGGTTTTTTCCCACGAAATGTTGCAAATATATATATATATCTTTGAAAAAATAAAAAATATATTTTCTTGTGTGTTGCATACGGCCAATACCTTAACATCTTTTTGAATTTGCTTTTTAAAAAAAAAAACAAATATTTGAAGTTTTGAAAATGTGTTTTCGCATGGATTTCTTAAACACAACAAACAATTATTTTCTTGCATTTCTGGATTTTACAACATGTTTGTAAAACTCCAAAGGGTATTGGCCAATATTTCAAAAAATATAAAAATCTTATTTTTTGGGG
>Ga0307517_10006733_pt1 | contig 16913 bp, 11 predicted proteins | sample 23_EM_MG_FD_194515 | JGI IMG/M metagenome (GOLD analysis project Ga0307517, IMG submission 194515) | Populus trichocarpa ectomycorrhiza microbial communities from riparian zone in the Pacific Northwest, United States - 23_EM | ecosystem: Host-associated > Plants > Roots > Unclassified | place...
CTCCAAAATTATAATTCTTTTTTATGTGGGACTTTTAATCTGAAAACATTAATTTAATCAAAATTTTATTGAACCATCCATTTAGAGGGCTTACAATGCGCATCTACAAATTTTCCATAGGCTCCTTCCAAATTAAGTGGGGCAAGTGCATCCTTTCTTTCTTTTCGGTGGTGTTGAAGTAATAGTAAATAATCCTTGAAAAGGGATCGGTGCCTCTTTCGCTACTTTCTCAACCACAAACCACCCTTGGGTCATTCTTTATATATCTAACCAAGTTAAAAAAAGAAGAAAAAAGTGCTTGTGACAAAGAGGTAGGAAAGATGCAACCAATATGAAGTGCAGATACAGTAATAACTAGCTAAGTGCGAGAAAACCTTTGCCATCAATATTAATATTTGATGATTGGTGTTTTTTCACATAATATTTAATATTGAGAATTTTACGTGTTTTATGAAATACGATTCTATATTAATATGTACACAATATTAATGTCATCCAATCATCATTTATAATCAATATCAATATTGATTTGAAGTAAGGATGACTCTTAGATGACGTTTTAACTTGCCACGAAGCATGGAGATGACTATAGATTCCTACTTCGAGCACCTGTTCTTGAAAATAGATCTGGCTTAAAGAGGATGGGTCTGATAAGATGTCGATCCAGAGATACTTGGGCCTGGTGTGTATCGAGGTCCAATGGGATTGGATTCAGCATAGTACTAGACTTATAAACATTTGAGCTTTTAACACGTAGCCGAGTTCAAGAGGATTGAGTCCAGCAAAGTTCTAGACCCACATGTGTTTTGGGCATAGCCAAGAAAGAAAAGGCGACATCTTTGCCTGATCTTTTTATCTTGGGCCTTGATCTTTGCTGAGCTTTTTCTTTATCTTGGTTTTTTCTAGTCATGAGTTTTTATGAAAAAAAAAGATTTTTTAGCATTAATTATGTTGATCTGTCACCTTTAATGTTACTTAAATCGGTTTTTTTATATATTATTAAAATCAAACTAAGTTTACGGTAAAAAAACCACCCTCATGTTAGGATAAACATCAATCTAATCCTTAAATCATAGAAATCAAAATTTAATCCCAACCTCTCATCCTTACATTTTAATTTTCAACGCAGCCCCTCCCCCCTCTTGTTCTAGGTGGCCTCTTTCTTTCTTTCTTTTGATTCCTCTAGGTTAGGTTCCGAGTTTAATTTCTTCCCTAGTATTGAACAATCTAACACAGATTCCCACAACTCCAAAAAATCAAATTAACTGTTAGTATATCACCATCTATTCCCACAATCGTTTTTTTTTTCAATCAATAAAAATATACTCGTCCTTTTCATGAAAAATCAAAACTCTTATCAAGCAAACGAGAAATACTTAACCATTTTCATAGCTTGAGACGCCCATGTCGTATTCATGCCTTAGGCATCTTCACCTCACTTTTCCTAAGTTGATAAATTTTTTTAAAGGGCGCTTTCAATCTAGAAACAATAATCTAATCAAAACCCAATCATTTGAAAGGTTAACGCTATGCATCTTCCGCTGGATCTTTCCAAACCAAGATTAATCCTGAGGTGGGCAAGTGCATAATCCTTCAAAAAGAATCATGTGCCTCTTCCGATATTTCTCAGCCACAAACGACTTTTGGATCATTCTTTATTTGTCCACCCAAAAGAAAAACAGAGCATTTTTTCTTCCTAAAAATAAAAAAAAAGTGTTAAAGGAAAACCATGAAATAAAAATAATGTTATCCATCCTAAAACATCTAATCCGATTACGTTTCTTTTTTTTAACAATTTAAATATATAATGGCTGGCGTAATGTGAAGTTCATCAATTCGGTTCTTCCTGTTTGTAATATGTACCATTAATTTGATGGTTTATTTTATATGAATATTCAAAGATAAATAACAACATTAAACATGAAAATCCGATTTTTTTTAAAAAAAACATGGACGTTTTTCTCGCCAGTTATTTGGAAGGGGAGAGGTCCCTCCCGAGCCGTGTTTCACAGGCTGGTGATAGCGGGCCCGATGTAGCAGTGACTGTTAATCCTTATCTGCCCCAAATTTACGTTGATCCAAGCCTCGAAACAAACTTGTGAAAGCACAGTTTTGTTTCGACCGGAAACTTCCCTCCCCCAATAAATGTCGTTCGCATTGTTTTGATATGCATATGATATCAGCACAAAAACGTGTTCTGACTTCTGACTCTAGGGTTCTTGCACAAATCACTAATACAGGTTCTTTGAAGGCACCAGTTTCGAAGTCTCTACTAGGAGTACAATACACTTCGGCTTCAGTCAAAGCCTCATATTACACGTTTTTATGTGAATTCTCAATGGTTGGACTTTTCGAAGTACATGAAACTGCTGGTTAATGTTTTTACGGTTTTGCTTAACGCGTTTTTTAAGGTACCGTGCATGACCGGTAACTAGTGCATTTGACATCCGACGTGGGATCCTTTTGCGTTCAAATCTTCCATGCCGAACCTGGTGACTGGTGCGGGTTTTTGGGCTCGTCATTTGGATAGGTTGGGTCGTTTTGCTTCCTGGGCTGGGTAGTTCACTCTCTTGAGTATATATTGGGCCTCTAATGTAAAATCAAATCTCAAGGAATCGAACAATTTCTATTCACTTGAGCCCAATTGTTTATCATACAGTTTTCTATTGAGGGGGCAATTTAGCTGTATAATTAACAATCTCTGGTTGTTTGCTAGCAGCTTCGATTTTCATTGAGCATGAGAATCAGAGATAGATTGCTATGGCAATGGGCTCCAAAACCAGCATGACCACCATTTGAGTTTGTGTTATCAACTCCCTCCTTGGATGCACGTTTCCTTTAATTATTGTTTTTCAGATTGCATTCGCACGTATTTTGTTTACAGATGAGATGTTCTCCTGGCATGGCCCATTACACTGAACAACACTTTGGGAACATGTTGGGTATAACGTCACGTGCACAGGTTCTGTCCTTTCGAAAGTTGACGGCTTGATCCTGGCACGAATGAACTTTCCCTTGAGAAATTTCCACGAAACATCCAATTGCATCACAGGTCACATCTAATCTTGCAAAGTTAACAGTGATATGACATGCAAATATAACTCAGCATTAAGCCATTAGCATGTTAAATCATATCGAGAAACATCCTATCTCAAAACCTGTCAATAATGAGAATGATTGTAGGGAAAAATACTGCCTCGAGCCTCTCATTCCGTGGAGAAGAGGAGTGAAGTTATGTAAGCACACACTAGGTTAGCAGGCAACCAAACTTTTAAGTTGTGAAATAAGACTTCAATAAATAATATGATCACAGGTGCAAAAGTCAAGATTTGAAGTTTGTATAACAGTTTTATGGTCTGCAAAATACAATCATAGACAGAACCCAACATGGCGAGCTTGAAAAGCTTTTATTTTGCGGATAAATCGCAATCCTACTCCTGCAAACAGCACAACGAAACCACCAAATGCTTGGCAGAGCAGACACTTCCATGAGAAGATATTTGAGGATGCTGAAAGTGCTGCCCAACCCTCAATAATCTGCAAACCACAGTTTTTTCTCCTAAGCGACACTGACAAGCTATAAAAGAATAGCAGTAGTTAGCAATCACCCTTCTTATTCTGCCCTGGACTGGCCAGCACGGGATGACAAGATGATGCCAACAATAAGGCCATACAGCGCCAACGCTTCAGCAAAGATGAGGATAAGGATCATTCCAACAAAAAGTTTAGGCTGTTGAGCATTAGCTCTGTGAAAAAAACAGCAAAACGTATCAGAATGGATTGTGAATCAAATGATTATTCTCCCTAAACAGCAATCTTGCAAGTACAAGAGATATTACACAAGAACAGAAAATTTGCCTGTGCAAGTACCATGCAGTCTCATCCAAGAATTCTCATGGTCTTAAATTTACAGAAAAACATCCAGACATTGTAAGGTTTGCGCAGCAAAACCAGACAACAAATCTCAAAGATTTAAGAACCACTGCATCATATCAAGGAGATAAAAGTTGCACCCAGATCATAAGTTAAAAAACTGAAGAACAGGACAGCACCCCAGCTACAAAACTAAATAACAATGTACCACGCTTGTCAAAAATAAATACAGGTTGAGACACATTAACCATACCAACACTTTATTAGCTAACAACAGAAATCAAACGCTGTAGCATATCTTCTAGACAAAAAACATGGCTAACATACCTGACACCGGCATCACCAACAATGCCAATGGCCATCCCAGCAGAAAGCCCCGCAAGGCCACAAGCAAGACCAGACGAGAGATGTGCATACCCATCAAAAAGGTAGTAAGACTTGGCCTTTGGGTTAATTCCAGTACTAATAATAACCGCAATAATCAACCCATAAATACCCAACACACCAGCCATAACAACTGGAACAATCGACTTCATCACCAACTCAGGCCTCATCACTCCCATCGACGCCACACCAACTCCACTCTTAGCTGTTCCATACGCTGCTCCCATACCTATACAAACACCAAAACCCCAATATTTACAACAAACAAACACAACGCATGGATAGGTTCAAAAGTTCCCCAGATCTAAGTAATTAGTCAAAAATCTAATATTGATCAAACAAAATGGTTTTGTAATATAAAGCTTATCGAATCAAAATTTAAATCATGCACGTCTTTTCCAGGGTCATTAAAAAATATTAAAATTAATAGCACTTATTAATTACGGATAAACAACCGCTAATCTTCAAATTTAACGAATAATTGCAACTGATATAATATCAAACTAAAATTAAATCACTTGAGACTCGTAAAATTGCATCAAGATCGATCTGATAATCATAAGCCTAGCAATTCAATTTCTCGGGAACCGATCAAGGACATGAAAATTAAAGCAAATAAATAACGAAATAATTAAAAAATAGAATAGAAACAGAAGGAAGATATGCAATTGTTTACATGAGAAAACGAGGGCAGCAGCGGCGCCAAGGAAGCCGAAGAACGGAGCAGTTTCGTCACCGCTGAAAGTAGACATGATTGATCACTGAATCTGAGACGGTGTCTTTAGATCTGAACTGAACAGAGATTCTTGGAGTTGAAAATTTCTTGGATCTCTCTGTTCTGTGCTTTGCTAGAGAAAAAAACGAGCGAGAGGAAGGCAATAAATGAATAAAAAAGTATATAAAATGTCGGCGTTTTAAATCCAAAGCCCAATCTGATATATTGGATTGGGTTTTCTATACAAAAATAAATAGTCTTGGGCTTTTAATGGTGTAGAATGGGCCGATTTTGGTGGGTCCATTAAAGAAAATGGGCGTAACTACAAATTAGTCCCCATCATTTGTTTAAGTTTAAATTAAATCCAAAAATTTGAAATACTTGAAAGATAGCAATCCAATAATTTAGAAAGTGTTTGTTACTGAGGTGTGTTGTACTTTTTAAAAATATTGAATTTTTTAAAATTAATTATTCTGAGTGTTTTTGGATATTTTGATGTGCTGATATTAAAAATAAATTTTAAAAAATAAAAAAATATTATTTTAATACATTTCCAAATGAGAAATATTTTGAAAAACAATCGCTAGCACAACATCAAACACTACCTTAAAAACTAATCGCTACCTATTTTAATGCATTTATACATTTGTTTTACCCAAAAATGATCCAGCAAACAAGTTTTGATTAATTGCCTGCATGAACCAATGCTGAAGTTTTTGTTTTTTGTTTTTTTTTACATGAATAGGTACTGCTAGTTGCTATATATTCTTATGCTTTAAGGTGTTTAACAGGCAAGTGGGATTTGATCAGTTAATGTGTTTGTTTGAAGCCGGTTATAAGAGTGAAGCAGAAGCAGGGGAGGCACTTGCTGATGCTATAAAAACCGGACTTGTCAAGAGTGAAGCAGAAGCAGGGGAGGCACTTGCTGATGCTATAAAAACCGGACTTGTCAAGAGGGAGGGAGGATCTTTTTTTTGTTACCACCAAGGTTTACTTTAAACATAGATGTTTTCCTAGCCCATTTCTTGGAAGAAAAAAAAAGGATCTGTGGTTCAAGAGCACATATGCAATTTCTTGTTGGCTAACATCTCATTTTATGTTGTGTTGACAACAATTGCTGTCTTTTCCTCGCTTTGAACATGTGCGCAGCTATGGAATTCAGACCATGGACATGCTGTTGAGGCGTGCAGGGATAGTTCAAAGAAGCTTCAGCTTGATTACCTTGATCTCTACCTTATTCACTTCCCCGTAGCCACAAAGCATATCGGTGCTTATAACACTCTGTTTTATTGTTACTACTTCATATATCCATACAAATCAGTCTATATTTCCTTGAGACAATGACAGTAGGTTTTTATGATGAAAATATGAATGCCAAAGATTTTGTCTTGAATACTGAATTTGGAAGGAAATGGATGAAACTCTAAATGTAGACTCTAGTTTTAGTCGTCCTTATTGAGAATAGTTTATAGGATCATCTATTCAATAAAGAAAAGAAAAAGGAACGACACCCATTACATGATAAAGAGGGGATAAATCTTAGACTTTTAGAGTACTTAGAGAGTAACTACATGACCCACAAAATATTACTGCAGAATGCAGATGCAAAGAGAACATATGCTGTGTTTTCCATTTAGCTCTCTTCTTGTACGCCCCATTTACAATTTCTTACTGCAGTCATGAGTCAATGAAATTAGCACCAGGAGGAAAATCTTGTGTTTAGGTGATTAGCAGTTTGACAAACTGGGCCAGAGCAAGAATCTCGTGCTCCGAAACTTCTTGCTGTGTTTGCATGCACACAGGAGGTGGTTCGACTGGCAGTGCAATGGATGAGGATGGAGTGCTGGACATTGACACAATCATATCCATGGAAACCACCTAGCAGGCCATGGAAGATCTGGTTTCCATGGTCTTAGTTCGTAGCATTGGAATCAGGTGAGTTGACACAGCCTAAAAGGCTAACCTATGGATACAATTCATCAAAAAAAAAATATATATAAGAAAATATTCTTCTGTGGTGCTTTTCATCAACAGTCTTATCATCTCTGTTTTTGTTTTTTTGATCAGGGTCTGGCAGAAAAATATAAGCATCAAAGATCAGGAGACTTGAAGGAAAATCATGGTGTTTTCGACTTTGAATTATCCAGAGAGGATATGGACCTGCTGAAAGAGCTGGACAGAAGCTAAAGGACCAACCTACCTGCCAAGTTCTGGGGGATAAATTTGTCTGCTTAATCATGTCCATGATTATATCCTTCGAAAACGTTCCCTTGTGTCCTGCTCGGAATAATAGAGACGGATATTTTCCTTACTGTACTTGGTTTTGTGAAATTGTGGTTGACAATCGTGGTCAAGGGTTGATTCATAGCATATATTTACATGACCTCTTCCTTTACAGCCTGCTTGATTCACTTCATGAGTGGTTCTATCAAATTATAGTCGAGCAACAATTTGAATGAACAGATCAGGAAATCACATTGCTCAATTTTTTAGTCCTTGCACCATCGAATTGGACGAGATGTCAGCAGCTTACAGGAAAAACACAATCAAATAGAATTCAATCGCTTCTGTGAGGATATCTAGGCATCCCATAAACACTCACCAAAACCCCGTCTTTCAAGTGATACAAAACTCATCAATCAAACTAATTTGATTCTCTAGGAAAAATTTCTCATCACATGTCAAGAATTTGTGGTAGCCATGATGGCAACTGCATGCAACAATGGGAAACGTGTTCTTTGAAATTTCAACATACAAATGGAATAATTGCAACACGGTTGCTTGGATAATTGTCAAATTTCTGAAGATACCACCTATGTGTTTCTGCAGCTGCAAATATCAGATTTGACACCTGCATCCAACACATAACACAAACTTTCAGCTCTCGTAGAACATAAGGAAAGCCACAATGAGTGAAAAAAGAGAGACATCTCGTGAATGTAAAGAGGAAGATACCACAAATCCGAAAAGCAACCAAATGGTGAGGTCTGCCCCTCCACTACCAAAAACTACGCCAGCATATATAACCTGTATCATTAGCATAAACATAAAGTGTGAGCCCTCTGCACCTCAATTTCACTCAATTACTGTGTGTAAATCATGAATGAGAGAGAGAGAGAGAGAGAGAGAGAACGTACAATCTCTGCCAAATAGTGTGGAGTTGAAACAATCTCGAACCAATCACCATGGGGTATTACATATTCATCAACCTTTCCCACATGTTCCCTTAGTGAGCCCTAATTAACCATCATGATAGTGAAGGTGAGAATGTATGCTAGTCTCTTAATTTTGCAACAACTTGGTCTCCCTTTTCCTCAAAAAAAAAAAAAAAAAAACAGTAAAGATAGCTGGACACTGATGGGTGCCTGGTAGACTGATATCACCCAATTTATGATGATATTTGAAACAAGTTGATTTGATAAACAGGATTATAAGAAACAGAGAATAGAGTTCAGGACCTGCACATGCAGACACAATGTTTCTATTAACTCATTCTCATGGCTGACTGTAAAGTCAGATGGTCTTAAGACCAGTCAAACAGTGCATCAAGTCAAATGAGTTCCACAGTGCATCAATAGAGATAAGTGGTAGAACATTCAGTAAACTAACATGTTTCATCATACAACTAGACTTGTTCACAGGTACAATACCAATATCCAAAGCTCCTTGGCCATTTGGTTTGGATTTGCAACTCAAACCACTCAACCACGTTTCAAGCTTTGGAATCACCACGACAACAGCAACACACACTACCAATAACTGAATCACATATCCCATACGAACATCAGAAGGGAAGTGACCCCCACCTGAAAACATATAGTTGTTTGACCTCATTTCACGGAAGATCATCTGATTTCCACAAACTTCCTTTTGGTAGCAGTAACTACCAACCTATCAGAATTAAGCTTCTATGGTATCAATTAGTTACACATGTTTACAAGGTAATATTTCTTGAATAGATGAGTTGTAAATATTCCAACTTTCCCATCCAAAGCAAGGAGAAGTATCCTGTCCAGTGTCCACTATATCTTCATTCATTTTTAATTAACTTATAGCTATTAACCACCAGTTTAGAACCTCACCCTGGTCATAATATAGCTACAGGCATAACGTTTTTGACAAATTCTGCCAGAAAAATAAGCAATTAATTTGCTTTCCTTTTTTTTTTTAAGAGAAGTGATATTGCCATCTGCCAGTGACTGATCATGAAACAGTGATACTCACAAGAATTGCATGGCAACGATGCTGATGAATCCAACCCCAAAGAAATATGGCTGCACCAATCCATTGGCACCATCCAAGCTTCGAAAAAGGATTAACAAAGTCCCACCAATCAAATTCAATGGCTTGCGTTGAGCTTCTGTCTTTAACAATGAACTCCGTCACTTCACTTGTGCCAAATTTGAATACATTAGGCGCACAAGTACAGCAGAGTGTCAGGGGCATTGCTGTGTAGAAACTAAGCTCAAAAGGAAAATATAAACCAATACAAAATTTTAGAACATGTCTTCATGTATAACAAATTCATGGTAAACCAAAAGGAGGAAACAGATTGTACTGGAAAGTGCTTTGATCACAAACATGGATTATGGCGTGATTTGATTTGTTCACAAGGCTGTTTGGCAATATGGTAGAAAGCATATTAACCAGCACGAACTGTTTGGCAATATGGTAGAAAGCATATTAACCAGCACGAATCTAGTATAAAATATTCGAGGAAAAAAATGTTTCCAACAGCAATTTGACATTGTATGTGCATGTCATGGGCAGAAAGGCTGCAGCAAAAGAACTGGATCAGAGGGCTTCAAGAAACTCACAATAGACCAGTAAGATAGCCGAAAATGTGCATCCGAGCTGAGGGGCTGTATTTAAATACATATAACGTCTCAAAAAGACGCCTCAAGACTTGAACTTCCATTAACAGGAGCAGAAACACAGAAAGCCAAACCCTGAATTTATTCTCTGAATTAATCAACTGTGATCGATGAAATGAAAAGGTGTTTGAACGTCCTGCCAAGTAGCTGCCTAAATCAGAGTAGAAAAACGGCTCAGAAACAATCGGTGCCATTCTATGTGCATAAATCCATGTTGCAATAAGCAAGAGAGTAGTCCACACCACAGCCACCACATAGAAATGAGAAAAGAATCTTTGAGGAACAGTGAATTTCTACAAACCAAAAAACAGTAAATTAAAAACTTGGATGAATCAATTTCCAACCAGTCATTACAAACCTGATAATCTACAAGCTATCATTAAATTCAATCCACATTCATCTCAAAATGGGTTTCTGTATTATTTTTCAGTGCATTAGAAGGGGAAAACATGCAACGTAGACGACATAAACAGTAATTATCTTTATATTACCAGTAAAACGTAAGAAAACGACCCGACCAAACTAAACCCAACAAATCTATCTCACAGAGGTTAAACAAATCATAGAATTCAAGGAAACAGGAAAATCTCAGAACTTACGTGATGAGATGATGATTTCATGATCTTTCCTCTCCTTGCAAGCCCCAAAACAAGTCCATGAAATGAACCCAGCCAGGAACATGGCAGTGAAGCTATGAGTATAGGCAGTGTCCCAGCAATCCAAGCTGCTCTCAACAACTCCACAAGCCCAAGTTCCATTTTTTAACAGAAACCCAGATTAAAGAACCCAGCTTTACGAGTTGTGAACCATTAATCTGACCAAAACAGAGAATCGGTAGTTAAATCGGGAGTTTAAGGAATCACGTTGTTCAAGAGAAATTGATGCGGGACTGACATGGTAGTAATAGCACTCGTCCATGACCTATTCACGAGGACCGTCCAAAGTCATTTATAATATTTATTGGTTCTAGCTTTAGATCCTTTCCGAAATCATTTTCAAGGTAATTTCAACCGTGTGATTCTATAAAAAAAAATCTATAAGATATATATATTTTTTAGAAAAAATCTATAAAATTTGCATTTCTTTATTATATTAAATTTGATAAAAAACCATTTGAGAAGAGTTTGTAAGGGAAAAAAAAAGAGTTGAAGCTATGCAATTCATGGTTCGATACTCTTACTCCAATATTTTATTGTAGAAATTAAAATAGTGTTATTAAAAAAAATTATTTCATTGAAATTTATAAGTAGCTGATTTTAAAATAGTTTTTTTTTATATTTTAAAAAATAATATAAAAAAAATTAGGAAATTATATTTAAATACATGTGATTTTATTTTTCAACCGTACAAGTCGTATATTTTTTTTCTTACCAGCTTAATACCATAGGCAAATCATGATTGTAAAATCTTCAAATATTCAATACCATATATTATAAATAATAAATATTTATAATATTTTAATATTGTTTTATAGTGTAATGATTTTACTAAGATTTTATTTGTTTTTATGTTTTAAAAGTGTTTTTAAAAAAATTAAATTTTTTTATTTTAAATTAATTTTGTTTTGTGTTTTCAGATTATTTTGATGTTAAAAATAATCTTTTTAAAATTAAATAAAAAATATTATTTTAATACATTTTAAAATAAAAATATTTTAAAAAATAACTATTATTATTCTCTTAAAATTATTTACATAACACCGCTATTTCAATGAGCAAACCGTACTAGAGATGTCATGAAACTCTACATTAGGTTATTTTTTTTTATGTACAACTCTAAACTCAAAACTTCATGGTTTGTTATTTTTGTAGTATCAGTTCTTACACAACACTTGAAAATTAAACATGGCTTGTGTTTTAAGGTAAATTAATGGATGTTCAAATTTAATTTGATTTTTTTAAAATTTTATTTTAAATAATATTATTTTAAATTATATCATGAAAAATTTCATAATTTTATTTAAAATAATATTAAAACTATCATAAAATACGACAATATTATTAGATAATGGACCGTGATTTAGAATTATTTTCGAGTTTCAAAGCATAAAATTACGACATGGTAAGATGCAAGCCGGGATTAAGATATCCAGGATAATTCCTTTTTAAATACTTGTGATTTACATTTTGTTACATTTGATATTATTATTATTATTATTATTATTATTAATTATGAAACAATATTCACTTCAATAAGAACGTAATTGGAAGCAAGTTGCCGTGAGCTGATAAAAAAAAGTGAATACATAATTGGCGTTTTATCCTCTGAACTGTACTGAAACGACATAAAGCAAACGCTAAAAACGACAGTTTTTGCCGTGAGAGCGCGAGAGAAACCCGTGGTCATCTCGGTTCTCTAAAATTCACCACATTAACCCCATCAGCCATCTCCCTCCCCCCCTCCCTCTATCTCAAGCCAGACAGGAAACTCTCTCTTCAAAATCTATGTAACTTCTTCGATAACATAAATCAGTAAGTTCAAAAATTTATTCTTTGATCTGTGTCTCCCTTTAACGTCATCATTCATTCTAATTTCTATGAGGTTTCGTATGCTGTATGTTCCTGATCTTGACATTCATCTCTGGCTTAAAAACCCTATTTTTATAGTAAGATTTGTTCAAATTTGAACTTGTCCATAGAAAAGTTTGTTACTTTACTTAAATTAAGTTACTTTTTTTTGCTTAGATTAATAATGGGTTGTGTTAGATTTTGAGTTATTCTTTTCAGCTGCTAAAGCCATTGAGGTTTGTTTGCTCGAATCAGGTATGTTTGAAGCTTGATGTTTTTCTCCTATTCGAGGGCTATCTTTTTTTTTTTTTTTTAGTGATAGGTCTAAGGTTTCCGGCGAAGGAAGTTTTTTAATTAAGAAAATCATTGTAAGATGAGTGCGGAGATTACATGGGTTTTGTGTTTATTTCTCGTAAGGAGGAACTGCAAGTGTTTGATGTTTTCTTTCGAGTGTCAAGAGTTCGACGTTGATCAAGTCACTGCTTGTTATTGTTAGATTGCTGTTTACTAATGTAGGATCTTTGTGGTAAGAATGGCTGTTGCTCGTCTGTTTGTGGATATTGCAGAAAATACGGTTTACACTATACACCCTGAACTTTTTATCTCAATGCTGCATTGAGCTGGAGAATAGGCTACTTGTAGTTGTTCTTGTGATGTTTTGAAATGCTTAGCAGTCTAGGTGGAACTGGATTTATGGTGGCACTTTTATCTTTGATACTTGATTTGTATGTGTGTCCGTGTGTGTAGAGTTGGATAATGCTTGATTTATTTGGATTTTTTTTTCACTTATCTAAAGCTAACTGCTTTCAAAGCTTATTGTTAGTTTCTTTCGTCTTTTTGAAGAAGCCTTGTGATGTTTTACTTTTTGGCATTTCTTTGTTACTTTGGTGCGGTCCTTTCTTCTTTTTTTCTCAGTGCCATTTGTAGAAGACTTGAGATCTTACTTTTGGTTTTATTTTTTTCCAAAATAGGAGATATATTCTCTTCCTGGAAGCTTAGTGGATGCCCAAACTGAACATTCAACAGTGAGTGGTAGGTTGAGACTGATTCCTGCTTAACTGATATTTAAGTGGGTTCAAGATGGAGGATGGCGGGCAACATCAAAATGGAAGGTATAAGATAGACTATTACAAGACAGCTCACCCTCACCCTCCGGTAAGAAGATATTTGCCTCAGATCCATGTAGATTTTTCTGATTGTTTTGCCAAGAAATTTCAGATGAATATAAGCTTAAGACATAATGTAATTTTCAGTGGAATATGATGCCTCGAAATCAAGTGAAGGAGCAAACTAATGCCTTAGTGATGAATAAGAAGATAATGACCATCCTCATTGAGAGGGATGATGCCATTCGAGAACGCAATTTGGCATTTGCTGAAAAGAAGGAAGCCTTGGCTGCACGAGATGAAGCAATCCAGCAGCGAGAGAAGGCCCTTGCTGAACGGGATAAAGCCTTGATGGAGCGAGACAATGCTCTAGCAGCGATTCAATACCGGGAAAATGCAATGAACTATCCTTTGAGTGGTGGAAGCCAAAGAGGTTCAAAGCGCATACCCCATCCAGTTTACCACTCAAGTGACATGTCCGAAGCTCTTGACTCGGGGGAAATGCACGTCACCAATGCCTTGCCTATATCATCTGTTCCTGCTGAAAATGCAAAGTCACGCCAGACAAAGCGATCAAAGGAAAATAAGGCAGTTGGATTGAAGGCAGCCAAGTCACCATGGAAGGGGAATAGAGTGAGCGAGGATCTGAATAAGCAAGGTGCTTCTGATGGGAAGAAAATTAAGGTTGAGTGGGACAGTCAGGATGTGGGCTTAAACCTCATCAATTTTGATGAGACCACCATGACAGCACCCGTTTGTTCATGCACTGGAGTTCCCAGGCAATGCTACAAATGGGGTAGTGGTGGGTGGCAGTCAGCCTGTTGCACAACCACCATGTCATCATATCCACTACCACAGCTGCCAAATAAGCGACGTGCCCGAGTTGGTGGCCGGAAGATGAGCGGTAATGTCTTCACAAGATTGCTTAGTCGGCTGGCAGCAGAAGGTCATGATCTTTCTATCCCTCTTGATCTCAAGGATTACTGGGCTAGACATGGAACAAATCGCTATATCACCATTAAGTAGATGTTTTTCTTCTGTAGCCCCTATTTGATCTTAAATTTATCATGTTCTTCTTTGTACTGCGAACTGCCTTGTATCAGAACATGTACCTTTTTTTATAGAAAGGTTGTTTCCTCTTTTCACACAGTAGGCTGCTGTAATCCATATCAATAGATTCGTCCCGTTTAAGGGGACTTGTAAGGTGCTGGCCCTTGTCTAGGACTGCATTCTATATAGCCGTGTTCATTGCTATGATCCAAGGGCAATCTTCAGAGCATGGGCCCCTGCAGCCTTACATGAAGACCACCACTCTGGCTTCTCTCTTCAACCTTTTCCTTTTTTTAAAAAAAAAGACAGCCATGCTGCTATCTTTTGCAGTAATGAAGCTTTTTCACTGAAAAGAAAAAAAAACGTGTTCCAAAGTACCAAGTTGCCGAAATTAAATGGTAATGCACTAATATACAAGTGGTTTTGAGCTGATGCTATAGGATACAGTGAAAAATGCTTTCGAGAATTTGATGATTTATTCATAAAATGGTATTTCTGCGTGGCTCGATCTTTTGGTGGAAAAGAAAGCTGAAATTACAAGTAAAAGGTGTGAAAAGTGTTTGGAAATATGTTAATGGTTGTTTTTTTTTATTATTTAAATTTACTTGTATGTATATTAAAATGATATATTTTTTAATTTTTAAAAATTATTTTTAACATTAACACATGAAAATAATCTGAAAATATATAAAAAAATAATTTGAAGTAAAGAAAAAATAATATTTTTAAAAAAATACTTTTAAAATATAAAAATAAAAGGAGATATGTAAACTTTTGTTAACTTTATACTTTTTTTATATGGTGGACTTTGGGCTGAAAATAATGAATAAATCAAGAACTTTTATTCGGTGCAAGATTTAACAAGGCTGTTCTTCTGGGCTTGGCCCATGTTATGCCAGACATCACAGTTACTGTTACAAACTCGCCCATTGGGCCTCTAGATCCTTTTGTCTTAGGAAACCCCTCTTATTACTCCAAAGTTTAACGTTCACGAATGCATGCCTCATCCTGCTTCGGTGACCTTTGCCTCGTAATTCTTGAATTTTGATTACATTGAAGATTGTTCATATTAGTAATAAAATTCATCACATAATATCTATTCAAACTTGATACTTGACTGGCGATTTGTTATGGACTAGATATTTTTTAAAATAAAAAAATTATGCATATAAGTTTTTTCAATATTTTTTGTGTTATTTTTAAAGTTAGAGAATCAAAGTGTATATTTCCCGAAACTTCTAACACACCACTCATGTTTAGCGCTTTATGCATTTTTGTTCATATTCTTTCAATTTCACATTTGACTAAAAAATCAAAAGTAATTGTCCTTAAATTATGATCAAATCGTCTAAAATAAAAATTTAAGGACCAAAATGAATTGTCAAAAAATAAACAGTTCCTTCCACAGTGTTTGTGAGGGGATGAACCATGTTGGCTATATAATATTCACCCCAGGCATTTTAGTTTTTAAGTTAATTAGTTTCCTGACTGGCATCTTGTTGGATCTGCCCAATCTTAAATCGAATCTACCCCATCCTCCATGTTAGTGAATGAAGTTATGCAAAGATTAGTCCTAGTATATTGCTTCACTATACTTCTATCCATGGCTAAAAGAAGTCCATTTGAACCAGAGACCAAATGGTATGCAGAGCATAGATCAGAGTGCATCACAAATTATAGAACCAGTACCTCTTCGCAGACATTGATGGCAAAAACATCTTGATGACATGTTTCATACTCGATAGCTTACGAGACAAGCTAGACAAACTTCATGAATCGTGGGAAGTTTTGGCGTTATAATACGTTCTTATTTCATAAGCAGATCTGGCATCATACCTTGTTCTTATTTTTTGCTTAGTTTTGTTGACATTGCATTAGCATATTCTCTGAAAAATTATCTATCAACTTCGAGCAAAGTATTATATTGGAAATTTAAAGCATGAGATTCACGAACGACATTATATATATATATATATATATATATATAGGAAGATCATCAGATCATGCATGTCTCTAATGTCGAGAACTTAAAGAGAGACAAACAAGTGAGTTCCTGCTGAAACAGTCAAAAAGTTGACTTTTGGTATAACTTAGAAATACAAAGAGCGGCGAGAACTTAAAGAACTCCATCTTGTTCGAAATCGGAGCGAGATCAAAGTCTCCATGAGAGATGGTCCTCTCTAATGTCGTTCAAGGCAGGAACAAGAAGTTTTGCGTATCAAGTTGTATGATGAGTTTTGCTTGACTACGAATCTTAAAATTAACACCGATTATAATTTTTCTTAAGTACATCAAATCTATACAAAGAATAAACTTTTTGTTAAGTTAGGGTGTATAATAAACAGGTTTTGAGACGTGAATATTATTATTTATAATATATTAATTGTCTTTACTATATTTGTTG
>Ga0307517_10006734_pt1 | contig 16910 bp, 14 predicted proteins | sample 23_EM_MG_FD_194515 | JGI IMG/M metagenome (GOLD analysis project Ga0307517, IMG submission 194515) | Populus trichocarpa ectomycorrhiza microbial communities from riparian zone in the Pacific Northwest, United States - 23_EM | ecosystem: Host-associated > Plants > Roots > Unclassified | place...
CTGAACAGCGACACCAACGCGTACTACTGGCCCCTCACCCCGCAGAACAGCGCCGAGGCCCGTATCGAGGCCGCCTTCGCCAGCACGTCCCCCATCGTCGCCGGGCCGGGCGACGACGGCTGCCGGACCGCCCAGCAGGCGATCGTGATCGAGAGCCCCGCGGACCTCTACAGCAACAGCCTCGCCCGCGACTTCGTGGACAACTTCCCCGGCGCGCACCGGATCATCGGCTTCCAGCAGGACCGGTCCAGTGGGTCCTCCGACATCCCCGTCTACACCAATCCGTCCGACGTCGCGACGCAGGTGTGCGCCGCGTTGCAACTGCAACCGGACTCCATCGTCTACTGGTCGGCCCGGGCACGCGACTTCGAGGCCTTCGTCAACGCCCTGGACACCCAAGGGCTGTGCACCGGCCACGACGTGACCGTCCTCGGCGGCAACGAGCTGACCAACATGTCCCAGACTGGCATGTTCCAGGGCAAGACCTGGCTGCGCCTGTACTACTCCGCCCACCGCCTCCCCGACACGGACCCGCACGCCAGCAAGCAGACCACGCGGTTCGTCGCGGATTACGAAGCCTTGTTCGGCGGCACCGGCAAAACCCCCGACCCCTGGCTCCAGGACGGCCACTCCGCGGTCGCCTATGACGCCTTCCACGTCTTCTCGGACGCCGCCAAGAAGGCGAACGCCCACCACAGCATGGACTCGATTGCCAGCTACGTCGGCGTCGCCCCCTTCAACGGCGCCACCGGCTACGTCCAGTACCCCACCGGCATGAGCGTCAACTCCGCGCCTGTCGACAAGGCCCTCATCCTCCTCCGCCAGACGGCCCACGGCCCGGTCGTGGTCGCGGCGTGCGGCGCGTACGGCGCGTACCAGCCGGACCAGTCCGGCCAGCCGGGACAGAGCAGCGGACAGCAAGGCTCCCCCTGCTCGTCGTGAGAAGCCGTCCTCCCGAAGGAGATTGCTGGGTTTCCGCTGTTCGGGCATGGTCCGCTCTTCCCCGGCAAGTGCACCTCGGATCGACCCTTGATGACCTCGGCGTCCACGTTTCTTGGCCAGCCCCTCCGTCGGCTCCCGGCGGAGAGCGTGGTCAGCAACGTGGCGACGGGATGGACCGTCTCTTGGCCAATGGTTGGAATCCGACCGCTGACCGAGGCCAACGAAGCGGGTCTTGGTCTCAGTTTTGGTCTCATTCACCTCCGTTCAGGCGCGTTCGGAGCTGCCTCCCCAAACCGTTCCGCCGCAGGTCAGGACTACCCGCGAACCCAGGCGAATCCCCGGACGAACATTTGGAAAGCGTGTTGGGGGCAACCCCTCACGAGTTCGAATCTCGTATCCTCCGCACCGGCTGACCAGCCAAAACGTGGACCCCGACCGCATCGCAGTCGGGGTCCACATCGTTGCGTGGTTGCAGTTTTAGTTGCGGTTGCCTGAGTCCATGGCCAGAAGGCTGCTGGTCAGGCCACGCCCTGGAGGGCTCTCCGATCCCTCGGGCTGTCGCTAATCCTTGGCGGAGAGTCGGGCGACGTGGAAGTCGAAGGCCATGTCGTCCAGCGTTTCCCGGCTTCGGGTGTACGTGCACACGAGGCACTGACCATGGCCGAACCCGTATCCATAATCATCGATGCCCTGGACGCAGAAGGTCTCGTACCCGCACACCGGGCACTCCTCAAGATCATGTCCACCGGGATTGTGCTTCGGGTGGTAATTGTTTCGTTTGTCGACGCCAGCGGCCCGCTGGGCGGCTGCCTCCTCGCCGATGAGCTCAAGGTGGGCGATGGCTCGCAGGACCGAGCTGCGGTCGTCCTCGCGTGCCTCCTGCCCCGGTCACCGACCCGCAGGTCTTCGGCTACGTACGCCACGTCACCGGTGGCCTCGCCCGCCACGCGGCACTCGTCGACTGCCTCGCCGACTACTGCCGTCGGCACGAGCTGACCCTGTGCGGCGTTTTCACCGACCGCGACGCGAGCCTCGCCGTCCGCTCCCCTGCCTTCGTCGGCCTTCTCGACGCCCTCGAACTACCCGAAACGTACGGCGCCGTGATCCCCGCACTGGGTCACCTCGGCCCCAAGCGGATTGTCGCGGAGAGGAAGCGACAGATAACCGCGACCAACACCCGCCTGGTTGTCATCCGCTCCCCCAGACCCGCAACAGGCCGCGTCCATTCCCTCGACGCCGGCCACGACCTCCAGCAACAGGGAGGCACCTGATGTCCGTTCGCAACGCGCTGCGCAGCGCCCCGACGGTCACCGATGTACCCGCACTGCGCCTGCTTCGAATCGGCGACCACTGGGACTTCGTCCGGACCTCCGCAGAGGTCGGGTTCCTGGCCTTGGCCCACCTCCGCACGACCGGCGTCCCGATCGGCCCCGTGTTGTACGACGGGCCCAACGAGCGTCTCCACTTCGCGATCAGGACCGGCACCACCGGCCACTGGAAGGACCTGCCTGTACGGCATCTCTCCAGCAACTCATGGCTGGTGGCCCCTGGCCTGGAGTTGATGGCCGACTGGTTCGGCGGCTGGTGCGAGCTGCCCGACGACGACACCCTCACGGATGCCGACGCCCTCCGGGATGCGCTCCAGCACCCGTACATCGCTGTCAGCCAGCCATCGTCCTCCGCCCTCTTCCACTAGAGCAGAGAGACATCCGTGAAGATCCAACTCGCCTCGTCGAATCCCGCTTCATGTGATGCAGCCGCCCCGACTCCACGTACCCGCGCCGTGGTCTGCCACAAGATCTGGACCCTCCAGCCGGACCGGGAGCCGGACGCCGAGCCCATCACCTACGCCATGCAGTGCGCGGTCTGCGACGAGACATCGCCAGCCGACCGATGTGGGCGGGGGCCAGGCTGAGACCGTGTCTGCGCGCGGTCGCGACGCAACCTGCCGACACGTCACCCGGGAGAATCCGCATGTTCCAGCACTGGACGACCAGTGCATCGCCCCCACGAGTACTGGGGCGCGTGCGTTACCGTCGCCGGTGGCTTCGGCTTCGGCGACGGCGACGGCGACGGCGACGGCGAAACCTACCCGTCGACCTGCTCGCGCCGCGCACGGGCACCGCAGTGTGGGGACACACCAGCGTGGTCGCGTCTGGGACGCCCTCGCCAGTGAATCGCCATCACTGCGAGGCTCAGCTGGCCACATACGGACAAGCTTCAGAGAAAAGAGGAAAGACCGTCGAGGAGCCTGTCCACGTCGTCGGCGGTGTTGTACGGCGCCAGGCCAACCCGCAGGGCGGGGTCCTCCAGTTTCAGGGCGGCGAAGGGCTCGTACGCGTAGAACGACCCGGCGGGGGCCAGGACGTCGCGTGCGGCCAGATGTACCTGGGCCTCGCGGGCGTCGCGGCCTTCGAGGGTCATCAGGAGGGTCGGGGTGCGGTCGGCCGCCTTCGAGTGCAGGGTGACGGCGTCGCCCAGAGCGCGCAGACCCTCTTCCAGCCTGGTGCGTAGCGTCTGCTCGTGTTCGTGCAGGGAGCCCAGCGAATGCGTGAGCTGCTCCCTGCGCGTGGCCCGCGTGCCCGGGTCGATCGCGGCGAGGAAGTCCACGGCGGCGGTGGCGCCCGCCAGGATCTCGTAGGGCAGTGTGCCGAACTCGAAGCGCTCAGGCACGGTGTCGGGGGACGGTAGGAGCTTGTCCGGGTGGAGGGTTTCGAGGAGTCCGGGCGCCCCAGCGAGCACACCGCAGTGCGGTCCGAGGAACTTGTACGGGGAACAGACGAACAGGTCCGCGCCCAGCGCGGGCACGTCCACCAGATGGTGGGCGGCGTACTGCACCCCATCCACGTACACCAGGGCACCGACCTCGTGCGCCAGGTCGGCGATCCGGCGGACGGGCGGCTTGGTGCCCAGCACGTTCGAGGCCGCCGTGACCGCGACCAGCCGCGTCCGAGGCGACAGCGCCCGCTCGAACGAATCGAGGTCGAGCTCCGCCGTCCCTCTGTCCATCTCGATCCAGCGGACCGTCACTCCAGTGCGCTCGGCCGCCTGGATCCAGGGGCGGACGTTGCAGTCGTGATCCAGGCGGCTGAGGACGATCTCGTCGTCGGCCTTCCAGCCCTTGGCCACGTGACGGGAGAAGTCGTACGTGAGCTGGGTGGCGCTGCGACCGTGGATGACACCGCCGGCGGGCACATTGAGCAGGTCGGCATAGGCGGCGCGGAACTCCGTAACGGCGCACTCGGCGTTGAGCTCGGACGGGCTGACAACCCCCCGGTTGGAGAGGGGGCCGGTCAGCGTCGCGGCGATGGCGTCGGCGACGGGGCGGGGGGTCTGGGTCCCACCCGGGCCGTCGAAGAAGGCGAGGCCATGGTCGAGGGAGGGGAAGTGGGCCCGGAGGGCGGTCAGGTCGATGGCCATGGCCTCGGCTTTCGGCAGAAGTGCGGCGGTCATGCGGACGGCTGGGGACGGTGGGCGACAGTGCAGGTGAGGCGTGTTCTTCCGGCAGGTTGCCTAGACTCTGGCACCCGGCAGCAGAACACGTAAAGCGATGGATCGAGAAGGGAAAGTTCACAATCCATGAAGGCTCAGCCCGACCTGAAGCTCCTGTCCACCTTCATGGCCGTGGTGAACTGTGGCTCCATGGCCGAAGCCGCGGCAGCCCTCGGCTACGTGCCTTCCGCGGTGTCCCAGCACATCGCCGTGCTGGAGCGCGACATGGGCATCGAGCTGCTCGTCCGCCGCCCTGGCAGCCGACTGATCCTGACTGCGGCCGGCCGCTCCCTCGCGCAAGCGACCGAGACGCTCTTCGAGGCGACCGCCCGATTCCAGGACGCCGCCAACGGCATCTCGAACCGTGAAATCGCCGAATTGCGCGTCGGCGCCTACCCCAGCGCGATGAGCCACCTGTTCCCCGGGATTCTGTCTGCTCTCAAGCCCCGTGGCCGCGGCGCCCGCATCCGCCTCATCATCGTGGAGACACACGAAGGGTTGCCCAAGGTCAAATCGGGGGACCTGGATCTGCTCATTGCCTACCGATACCTGCCCGAGGACCCACCGACCACTTCTCGTGAGTGGACCATCACCTCCCTGGGGCACGAGCCGCTGGTTCTCGTCACGGGCCCACGGTCGGGCCGTCGCCCGTTGGAACTGGCGGAATGCCTTGAGATGGAATGGACCTCAGGCCATGCACACAGTCCCGATCGGCGTTTGCTACATCGCTGGGCCGGGGAACTGGGGGTCTCTCCCGACGTAACGTTGGAAACCGAGGACCTGCACAGCATGCTGGCCATGATCAGAGCCGGGTTGGCGGTGGGTCTGATCCCGGCCACTCTCATCAGCGGAGAGAGCGACCAGCCCGGAGTCGAACGGGTTCTTCTTCCGCCCGAGGTCGCACCGCTCCACCGCGAGGTCCTTGCCGTGAGCAGACCCGGCATCCGCCCCCCGGTCATCAACGAGTTGGTCACGCTGCTGGTCGAGGCTTTGAAGAGCGTCCAGTCGTAGTCCTGGCGAGGAACGCGGAGCCGATACACCCCGGCGACCACACACGGGCACCATCGGGCGCCCAGGTCGGGCAGCGGTGGTCGGGGACGGTCGTGATCAGCGCCGCCGAGCCTGAGGATCTTGTGGAGGCAAGGCGGCGGGGCGCTCTGCGGTATGGCGTGCGCTGGCTGCCCGCGCTCGCGGGCCCGAGGCATGGCGCTCGCCGAGGTGGCGGATGCGCCAGGTCAGGGCTCGGGCGGGGGCTGAGGACGCCGGCCGAGGGGTGCTCCGTATAGAGGTTTGCTGTTCGCAAGAGCTGCCCGCCCCAGCACGTGGGTGTGTGCCGGGGCGGGCGGGCCACTGTGGCTGTGGCGTGTTACTTGATGCCGATCTCGGCCAATTGCAGGCGGTACTTGGCGCTCTCATCGGAAGCCGGAGTGCCGAGTTTGGTTGCCGTCAGGCGCAGGTAGCGGCCGGTGGTGGAGGTGAGGGTGTAGGTCTGGGCGGCTCCACTCGGGTTGGCCTGGCCGGTGACGGTACGAGCCGTGGTGTAGGTGCCGGATCCGTCGGCACGAGTCTGCAATGTGAAGTCCACGGGGAAGTTTGCCGAGCCGCCGCCGGCTCCACTGGCGTCGGTGCGCGGGTGGAGGGTGACGGAGCCGATGGACCGGTCGGCGCCGAGGTCGACCTCGATCCATACGGGTGTGTCGCTGACGTCGGCGGCGGGGAAGTCGACGCTGGTGAAGCCCTTGGCGCCGGTGACGCTGGTGGTGGTGCCCTCCAGGATCTGGGTCTTGCCCCAGTCGCTGTTCTCCAGCGTGTAGTTGGCCGTGACAGTGGTCGCGGCGGTGGGGACGGTGAGTTCGGCGAGTTGCAGGCGGAACTTGGTGGACTCGTCGGAGGCGGCGGCTCCGAGCTTGGTGGCCTGCAGGCGGACGTAGCGGGCGGTGGTGGTCTTGAAGCCGTACGTCTGCACCAGCCCCTGTGGGTTGGCCTGGCCGGTGACGGTGCGGGCGGTGGTGTAGGTGGTGGATCCGTCGGGGCGGGTCTGGATCGTGAAGTCGACGGGGAAGCCCGCGGTCCCGCCCCCGGCCGCCTGGGTGTCGGTGCGGGGGAAGAGGCGTACGGCGTCGAAGTCGGTGTCGGCGCCGAGGTCGATCTCCACCCAGACGGGGTTCGCGCTGACGTCGGCGGAGGTGAACTCGTTGCTGGTGTATCCCCTGGCGCCGCTCACGCTGGTGAGCTTGCCGTCGGTGAGCCGGTTCTTGCCCCAGCTGCTGTTCTCCAGGCTGTTGTTGCTGGTGACCGGCCGGTTCAGGGCGAGGTTGTCGAGGCGGCCGGTGCCTGTGGCCGTGAACGTCCAGGTGCCCGGCTGGGCCTTGAAGTAGACGTACGAGGAGTCCTTGCCGTCGTAGCTCAGACCGCTGACGCTGCTGGTGGAGGAGCCGCCGGTGAAGACGGTGGTGCCGTTCGCCTTGATGACGGGCTGGGAGCCGCCGTAGGTGGGCACGCCGACGCGGGCGGTCGTGCCGCTCGGCGAGGTGAGCGTGAGGGTCGCCTGGGTTCCGTCGCGGGTGATGCCGAAGCGGATGTCACCCTCGACGGTCGGCGTCACCGTATTGATCTTCGTGAGGGTGCCGGTCTGCGGGATGACCTCGTACGTCGTCCAGCCCGCCGTGGTGGGGCGCACACCCGCGGCGTAGGCGGACAGGGCGTACAGCGGGGCGCCGTTCCAGGCGTGGTTGTCGGTGCCTTGCGACTTGACCCACACCTCCCACAGTGTGTAGCAGGCGGGGTCGGCGACCTGGGCGGCGTAGCGGTTGCGCATCCGCTCCTCGGCGACCGTGGCCGCGCCCATCATGTACAGCGCCTCCAGGACGTAGAACTCCATGTAGGGGCTGGCGTTGAGGTGGGTGCGCAGCACGCTGGTGATCGCCGGGTAGTGGGCGGCGGTGGCCAGGCCCGCGACCACGGCGAGGGCGTTGGACCGGTCGTCGGTGTCGCCGGTGTAGGCGGGAGAGCGGTACTCGTTCTTCGTGGAGTTCCACAGCAGGGTGTCGAAGTTGGCCTTGATGCTGTCGCGCTGGGCCTGCCATCCGGCGACGTCGCCGCTGTTGCCGCTGAGGTCGGCGAGCTTGGCGGCGGTGTCCAGGGCCAGGTAGTACCAGCAGTTGTTCAGGACCCGGGTGTCGATGTTGCTGCCCCAGTCCTGCCAGTCCCAGTCCCCGGAACGGTGGGCCACCAGCCCGTCGCTGCCCAGGCCCCACAGGTCCAGGTACTTCTTCACCGCCGGGTAGGCGCCGGTGACCGTGCTCGTGTCGCCGGTGTAGAGGTGGAACGTCCAGAACGACCACACCGAGGCGAGCATCTGGTTGGGCAGCTCGGCGGTCCAGATGGTCGAGGGCATCGGGGAGTAGAGCGCCCCGCTGTCCTTCTGCCAGGACACCAGCTGGGAGATGGCCTTCTTGCCGAGGGCGTGGGAGTTGGTGTCGAAGGTGTAGAAACCTTCCTTCAGCTGGTTGACCACGTCGCCCCACCACTGGGCGCGCTCGCGGGTCGGGCAGTCCATGTAGTTGTCCCGCATGTTGACGTACATGGTGCGGGCGGCCTTGGTCCACACGGTGTCGAAGAGGGCGTCGCTGCTGGTGAACGACCCGGCGAAGTCGGTGTCGTAACCGGACTCCCGGTACTTGAGATCGACGATGGTCACGCCCGCCGGGATGGTGTACCGCACGGCGGTGCCGCTCATCCAGCCCAGCGCCTCGAACTCCTGGACCCCGCCGGTGCAGACGTAGGTGGCGCGGACGTTGAAAATGGTCTTCTGGTCGATGCCGACCAGGCCCTTGCCGTCGTCGTAGTGGTCGGTCTGGATGCCGATCACGGTGCCGGCCGGGGCGTCGACCTTCAGGTACGGGGTGACCTGGATGTTGGAGGGCAGGGTTGCCGAGATGGCGGTGGAGCCCTGGCCGGTGGTGGGGAGTGAGGCGGCGTTGGTGTAGGACGTCAGGCCGGAGTAGCGGAACTGCGGGACCGGCCGTTCGACGAGGCCGTTCCAGGGAGCGGTGCCGGCGGCGCCGAAGTCGGTGGGGGCGCTCCAGGCGCTGTCGTCGAAGCCGGAGGACTGCCAGTCGGCCATGGCGGTGGCGTTGCGGGCGTCGTAGTAGACGTTCGATTCCGGCAGGCGGAAGTTGACCTGGGTGCCGCTGGTGTTGTTCGAGTAACCCGGGTGGACGGTGTGCTTCCAGCCGGTGTCGCTGACCAGCCGGGTGGTGGTGGAACCGGTCGTGATGTCGGACTGGAACAGCAGACCGCCCTTGCCGCTGCTGCTGTGCGAGAAGCCCTCCTTGCCGAAGTACCGCACCAGCAGCGCGACCGTGTTGGTGCCGCTGGTCAGGTACGGGGCCAGGTCGATCTCGTCGTAGTAGGTGTCCGTACGGTTCGGGCCGCGCTTGAGCCCGCCCTCGAAGACCACGAGCGTGCCGTTGACCCACAGCCAGTACTTCGAGTCCGTTGCGATCTGGGTCAGCGCCTTCGACGGCGCGGAGCCCAGGGTGAACGATCTACGGAAGGCCACCCACTGGTTCGTCGTACTGGACGGCGCCCAGATCCACTTCGCGGTCCACGAGACCGCCGCGGACGCCACCGGCGCGAGCCCGGGCAGCATCACGGAACCCAGAGTGGGGGCCAGAGCCACGGCTATGGCCGAGCGCAGAATGTTGCGGCGCGTCACATCGTGCATCGCGGGCTCCTAGGAGATGTGCGGAGAGGGGAGAGGGCGGCAAACGCGTCGGCAGCCCGGAGTCGAGAAGGGGCGGAATTATTGCTTCCGGAATTCTGAATCGTTTCAATCGCGTGTTTGCAGGCGTGATCCTGCCCCCGGCGCAGGCGTCGTGTCAATGGCCGCGCAACCGGAACTTGCGGGAGCGGCTCGAGTGATGTCGGGAGGTCTGCGCAGTTCAAGAGGGTGGAGCGTGGAGGGTTCCACCGCGGTGAGCGGTCAGGAGTGAGGGGTTCGAATCGAACCGGCCAGTTCCATTGACGAACTCTCGGCCGACATTTATCTTCTGCACGAACTTCCGAATGGTGTTCGATTCTTCGAACCGTGGCTGTCAGAAGGGGCAGTCCGTGTTACGCGCCCGTCGCCGTCGCACTTCTGTGACAGCCCTGTCGGCCCTCTCCGCTGTCTTGTCACCCGGCCCGCCATCGCGGGGCTCCGGTCACTGCCGCGCCCACGCGAAAACCGCGACGCAACGGCTCCTGACCACGCAGCACCACGCCACGTTCCACCCACGGAGCCGGTACCTCCCCAACGGCACGGAGGCCGGGCCTCACCCCCACCTCACCTGCACCTGCACCTGCACCTGCACCTGATCACGGCACTGCACTAAGAACAGGAACGCATATGCCCGCGGTTCTCTCCCGGCTGGCAGCGATATTCGTCGCCGCCTGCCTGCTCTTCACCGCCCAAGTCGTGACCACACCCCAGCGGGCCGCCGCCGCCGACCCGGGGTACCTGATGACGCACTTCATCGGGGAGGGATCGACCGGTCAGCAGATGTACTTCTCGTACAGCGCGGACGGCCTGAACTGGTCCGACCTCAACGGCGGCGGGATGACCCTGCGTTCCACGGTGGGCACCCGCGGTGTGCGCGACCCCGCCCTGGTCCGCTCGCCCGACGGCAGCAAGTACTGGATCATCGCCACCGACCTGTGCATCGGCTGCGGACAGTCGTGGTCGGACTCCACGTCCAACGGCAGCCGCAACCTCGTGGTGTGGGAGTCGACGGACCTGGTCACCTGGTCCCAGCCGTGGCTGCTCAATGTCGCCGGCGCCATCCCCGACGGGCGCAACGCCTGGGCCCCCGAGGCGATCTGGGACCCGGCCACCAACGACTACGTCATGTACTGGGCGACCAACGCCACCCTCAACGGCGTGCTGAAGCACCGCATCTACTACGCCCGCACCTCCGACTTCCACACGATCACGACCCCGCAGCTCTACATCGACCGCCCCGGCACCCAGGGCATCATCGACACCCAGATCGTCGAGGTCCCCGCCGGCACAGGTGACTACCGCTACGTACGGGCCTCCGGCGACGGCCAGATCACGCTCGAGGGCAGCAACTCGATCCTCGGCACCTGGACCACCATCGGCAACCTCTCCGGCATCGGCCTGACCGGCTCCCAGGTCGAGGGCCCGATGTGGATGAAGTTCCGCGACCGCAACGAGTGGACCCTCTACCTCGACCAGTACGCGGCCGGAAAGGGATACATGCCGGTCGCGACGACCAACCCTTCCGCCATCGGCACCTACCAGCTCCCCACGTCGGGCACCTACTCCATGGGCGGCACCAAGAAGCGCCACGGCTCGATCCTGAACCTGACGGCCGCCGAGGACGCCCGGATCCAGGCCCGCTGGGCAAACACCCCGGCCAAGCGGCTGCAGTCGTTCAACTTCCAGGACCGCTACGTGCGGCACACCAACTTCGACGTCCGCATCGACCAGAACGTCACCAACGACGATGCCAGGTTCCGGCCGCGCCCCGGCCTGGCCGGCTCCGGCACCGTCTCCTTCGAGTCGGTCAACTTCCCCGGCTACTACCTGCGCAGCGACGGAGCCGACTTCCAGCTCGTGCACAACGACGGCACCACCCAGTTCGCCGAGGACGCCACCTTCCGACAGGTCGCCGGACTCGCCGACTCGACCTGGTCCTCGTTCCAGTCGTACAACCACCCCGACCGCTACATCCGCCACTACGCCTTCCAGCTCAAGCTCGAAACGATCACCACCAGCACGGCACGCAGTGACGCCACCTTCCGTCTGACGAGCTGACCCGACCGGGACGCCGGCGCCCTCGGGCGACACCCACCGCCGCCCGCCCCGCGAGCGGGAAGGCGCCGGCATCCCACCCGCGAGCGCAACACGACACCGGACGTATTCCGACGGGACGCGGCGCCCGGGGCGAGGCGCCGCGTCCCCCTCCTCAGGCATGTCTTCTTCAGGGGATGTGAACCATGCACAGCGTGAGACCTCAGGGCCTCCGTCATGAGCGGCATGAACGCGATCACCGTCTCGATGGACGTGCAGATCGACGCCGCCCAGGCCACGCCGTACTTCCTCTACGGCTTCGGCAACACCGCCAGCAGCGGCACCGGCAACGGGTACCTGTTCACCACCGGCAACTCGCTCAGGACCGCGATCGCTTCCGGGAACTCGTCCACCGAGCAGAACACCCGGACCTCCGCCGCGTTGCAGCGCTCGGTCTGGAAGCACGTCACCTACGTACCTACTCGGCACGCTTGAGGGTCCGCTCCTCGATGTCGGCGAGCAACACCGTCCTGCCCTGGCCCAGACGGCGGGCCACGGGGGCAGGCGGGCGCTACGCCGTAAGGCTGCGCACTGGCGAAGCCCTCCCCGAGTCGGGACATGCGCACCAGCCCAGCCAAGCACTGAGCCCTCTCACCCAGGCACCCTGCCCGCCGCCTTTCGAAGCCGTGCCCACAGCGTGCCCATAAGAGCGGACAATCGCGGTCAACAGCGGTGCGGCCATGCACTGTCGGGCGCCAGCCAAGAGAGCATACGCCCAGGTCAGAAGCCGTGTGCCCGCCCAAGCGCCATGGCTTCCCAAGCTGATGGCTCCCTCGGCCGAAAGACCGTCCATCGGTGCCTACCCTGCCGGTTCCGCCAGCAAGGCCGGCCTGTCGTTGTGGTGTGAGAGCCTTCGGGCATGAGCCACGACTTGGCTGTGTGGGAGGGCGAGCGCCCGGCGGACGACAGGGCGGGCGAGCGTTCACAGACCTCTATGACCGCTACGTCGACACGGATGTGGAGCATCCGCCCACCGAGCGCATAGCGGCTTACGTCGCCGCGCTCCTGGAACGGTGGTGCGACTTGACGGAGGACGTGGAGGACACCTCCCCATGGTCGACGGGGCCGTTGGTCGGGGAGGCGTGCGGCCCGCCCATCTACTTCCCGATGCGGTGGAGCATGGCTGAGGAGGCCTCCACCTATGCGGCGGCCCTCGCACACTCCATGGGGCTGGTCTGCTTCGACCCTCAACAGAACCGGCTCAGGCCCTGAAGGTGAGGGGCGCGCTTCCGTCTCAGTTTCCGTCTCATTCAGCGCCGTTCGCGGACGTTCAGACGGGACCGAAGTCCGTAGCCGCTCCGGAGACCAGCCGACCGTGAACGCAGGTGAACGGCCCTGTACGCGGCCCCGCGAGGCACCAACAAAGTTGGAAAGCGTGTTGGGGGCAACCCCTCACGAGTTCGAATTTCGTATCCTCCGCCTTCGTCGTGTGATGGTCAGTGCACGGGCGTCAGTAGACGCCGCAGTGCGGTCGGCGTGTGGCCCAGGTACTGGCGCATGGTCCGGGTCAGGTGGGCCTGGTCGGCGTAACCGAGGTCGGCGGCGAGGACACTGAGGCTGTTTTCACCAGTCTCCAGGCGGTCGAGGGCCCGGCCGATGCGGACGCGATGCCGGTAACGGGTTACCGAGACGCCGAGCTCGCGCGGGAAAGCCCGGCTCAGGCGGTAGGGAGAGACGCCGAGCAGTTCGGCCAATGAGAACAGTGTGCCGGACGCGGGGTGTCCCTCGGTGATCGCCTCGCGTGCTGCCACGACGAGGCTCCGGTCGTGGCCGGTGGACACGCCGCCGATCAGAGCCAGTCCGGTCACGGTCCGGCTGATGGCGGTCGCCAGGAGAGCCAGAAGTTCCTCGGAGACCGCGTAGTCGACGTCTCCCAACCGTGCGGCTGCGAGCAGGCGGCGGTGGGCCAGGTCGAGCTGCGGATCGACGTAGACCGTCTGCGCGGCCGGTCCCGCTGTCTCTCCGGCCATGGAGCGCCATAGCTCAGGCGCCACACTGATGGCGGTGCAGTGGTCGCCTCCAGAAGGGTGGGCGAAGCTCTCCTCCTCGCCCGGGGCACCCACGTAGGCCAAGGTCGCGTCGATGTCGGCGGGAACACCGGCCGCTGTCCTGCGGAACCGGCCCCGGCGCACGAGCACCACGCGGTAGTCGGCCCGTACCTCCGGCTCCGACCAGCGGGTGTGGTCGGAGCGGCAGGCTACTGCGCTGATGCCGAAGTCCGGACGGGTAGCGATGGGAGCGGCCGTAAGCACCCTTCGGACGCTACGCCATGGGTCTGACATTGATACTTGTAGCGGGTTCCGGTGGTCGTGGCTCAGGGTCTGACTGACGCCCTGCTGGGCTGTCCTGCAGTTGTTCTGTCCGGCTGCCGGGACCCGTCTCCATGGCTTCGGCCAGGTGGAGCATGACCTGAGGAGCTTGGCCAGAGGCCCCCTCAATGTCCTGTCTGACTCACCTGGCCGGTGTCACCGCCGGCGACAGGATGACAGCGACGACCATGTCCAACCGCGCAAGGATCTTCAAGACGGTGGCCGGCGGCTGAGCGCACGCTGGCGTGGTGCGAGGGGCCAGCCCGTTCGCACATCGTCCATTTCCGACGCTCAGGAGTCATCGGCATGCCCGTTCTCAAGCAGCTCAGCACGGTCGTCATCGACTGCGCCGATCCGGTCGCGCTCGCCGCGTTCTACCAGAAGGCCACCGAGTGGGAGATCACCTACAGCGACCAGAACTTCGCGTCTCTGGGCAAGGGCACCCCGGTACAGCTCGCCTTCGTCCGCGTCGAGGGTTACCAGGCGCCGGGCTGGCCCGACGGCGCCAAGCACGTGCACCTCGACTTCACGGTCACCAACCTTGACGGCACGGCCGGGGAACTGCTCGCCCTCGGAGCGTCCCGGCCCGAGTTCCAGCCGGGTGAAGGCCAGTGGATCGTCCTCACCGATCCCGAGGGCCACCCGTTCTGCCTGACCTCCGACACCGCCGGCGTCTGAACACCCCGCAGAGAGGAGATCGACCCATGGCATCCATCCACCGCGAAGTCCTGATCGACGACACCCCCGAGAACGCCTGGGCAGCGATTCGCGACTTCGGCGAGGTCCACCGACGCCTCGCGCCGGGTTTCGTCACCGACACCCGTGTCGAGAACGATGTCCGGATCGTGACCTTCGCGAACGGCACCGTGGTGCACGAGCTCATCGTCGACATCGACGACGACGCCCGGCGCATCGCCTACGCCGTGGTCGGCGGGTCGATGGAGCCCAAGCACCACCACGCCTCCATGCAGATCTTCGGCGACACCGAGAGCCGCAGTCGCTTCGTGTGGATCACCGACGTCACGCCGGACAGCCTCGGGTCGCCCATCGCCGAGATGGTCGACCAGGGCATCCGCGTAATCAAGCGCACCTTGGACCGGGAAGCCTCGCCGACCCACTGACCAGCAGGCCGTCGGAGCTCGGCGTGGTTGCAGTTCTGGTTGCATTCAGCCGCGTACAGCGGTGTCAGAAACCTGGCGAACGAGCCGATCCGCCGCAGGTCAGCACCCTGTACGGCCACCCCCGAACCCCCGGACGAACAGTTGTGGTTCGTGATCATTCATGCGGATGATCTCGGTATGCGTGATGGGGATGGGCTGTTCGAGGTCGAGCCGGTAGGGAAGAAGCGGCCGCAGGGCCCTCGGGCAGCGGTCGGCAAGACGTTTCGGGCGTTCGACCCGCATCAGGTCATGCTGCTCCCGCCGTCGCTGGACGACTGGCTGCCCGAGGGCCACCTGGCCCGGTTCGTCGCTGACCTGGTCGACGAGGTGCTCGACCTTTCCCCAGTCCTGGCCGACTACACCGAAAAGCGCGGCTACCCGCCCTACGATCCGCGGCTCATGGTGCGTCTGCTGATCTACGGCTACACCACCGGCGTCCGCTCGTCCAGGGCGATCGAGCGCCGCCTGGCCGACGACGTCGCGTTCCGGTTCCTGGCCGCCGGTCAGGAACCGGACTTCCGCTCGATCGCCCGGTTCCGCCGCCGCCACCTCGATGCGCTCGCCGGTCTGTTCACCCAGTCGCTGCACCTCGCGACCAAGCTTGGCATGGTCAAGATGGGACGCGTTGCGCTGGACGGCACGAAACTGGAGGCCAGCGCCTCCAAGCACAAGGCGATGAGTTACGGCCGCCTGGTCGACAAGGAAGAACGCATCGAGGCCGAGATCGCCCAGCTGGAGGCGAAGGCCCAGGGCCTGCTGGCCGACGCGGAGGCCGCCGACGAGGCCGAGGACCAGACCTTCGGCGTGGACGGCAAGGAGGCGGACCTGCCCGCCGAACTGGACCGGCGTGAGAAGCGTCTGGCGAAGCTGCAGGCCGCCCGCGCGCAAATCGAAGCCGAGGCCGCCGAGAAGGCACGCGCTCACGCCGAGGACAAGGAACGCCGCCGTCAGGAGCGTGCCGGGACCAGCGACGAACTGGCCGTCACCGACGCGGGCGACCAGGCAGCAGCCAAGGCCCGGCCCAAGCCCAAAGCTCAGGCCAACTTCACCGACCCCGACTCGCGGATCATGAAGAACAGCGACGGCGCCTACATACAGGCTTACAACGCTCAGGCCGTCGTCGATGAAGAACACCAGGTCATCACCGCTGCCGACGTGACGTGCAACCCCTCGGACGCGCTGAACTACACCACGATGCTCGCCCAGTCCGCGGCGAACACCGGCGTCCACCCCAAACAGGCCCTGGTCGACGCTGGCTACTGCTCCGAGACCAACCTTGAGGCCGCGCGAGAGCGCCAACTGGCCTGTGGCACCGACACGTTCATGGCCACCGGCCGCCTCGCCCACGATGAACAGGTCCCGCCCGCACCACGCGGACGCATCCCCAAGGACGCCACCCTCAAGGAACGCATGGCCCGCAAGCTGCGGACCAAGCCCGGCAAGGCCGCCTACAGTCGCCGCAAGGCCATCGTCGAACCCGTCTTCGGCCAGATCATGACCTGCCACAACGGCCGCCAACTCCTCCTCCGGGGCGAGGACGGCGCCCGCGGCGAGTGGCAACTGCTGGTCGCCTGCCACAACCTCCGCAAGATCTTCCGACACGCGGGAACCGCCGGACTCGCCACCCTGACCGGCTGACCAGCCAGGCACCCTGGCACACGCCACGGGTCAGGGTGCCTGGCTGAACACCTGCCGGGCAGGACCCAGCCACAGCCTCACAGGTGCCGACAGGACGGCCGCGACCGATCCCATCGATCACGGCCAGCGGGCCGCTTGCTCGTTACTGAGACACGCTCCTAGGCTGGCCGCGTGCCCAAAGGACATGGCGCCATGCCCGGCCTGCCGGCCACAGCGGGTTCAGGCCGTACACCGGGGCGGGGCCGGCCCGGCCTCATCGACCGCCGCGACCTGGTCGCCGCCCTGGACCGCGCGGCCGGCAAACAGGTGACGATGATCTCCGCACCCGCGGGCAGCGGAAAGACGTCACTGCTGCGCGCCTGGGCGGACCGGCCGGGTCAGGACCGCCGTATCGCGTTCATGTCCGTACGGCCGGGACAGCAGGACGCGCAACTGTTCTGGCTCGCCCTGCTGGACGCGGTCCGCGCCGCGGCCGGCGCCGAGGGCGCCGCGGAGCCGCCTGCCACGACG
>Ga0307517_10006735_pt1 | contig 16909 bp, 7 predicted proteins | sample 23_EM_MG_FD_194515 | JGI IMG/M metagenome (GOLD analysis project Ga0307517, IMG submission 194515) | Populus trichocarpa ectomycorrhiza microbial communities from riparian zone in the Pacific Northwest, United States - 23_EM | ecosystem: Host-associated > Plants > Roots > Unclassified | place...
AGCTTCCATGGTTTAGCTACATTTTATTGACAGATTATTCAGGGTTTCAGCACTATAAAGGCCCCAATTACTGAGTGTTTGAAGGTCAAGAACTTCTCTTAGAGTACAACAGCCACCAAGGCTTTTATTGAAATTAAGAAGAAGATATGAGTGCAGCAGCCACCAAGTCTTTTATTGAAATTAAGAAGAAGATAAGGCAAGCACCAATTCTAAAATTGTCGTGTTTTTTTAAGGTTTTTTAAGTGCCTTGTGATGCTTTAGATGTAGGAATTGAGGGTGTTTTAAACCAAGAAGGTCATTTTATTGCTTTTTACAGTGAAAAGCTTAATAACACTCATCGGAAGTATTCTACACATGACATGGAATCTTATGCTTTAATTAAAACTATTAAGCATTAACGTCCCTACTTAATCCATAAAGAGTTTATTCTTTCTAAATTAGTAATTAAAGGGAAAGAATCAAAGTTGTCAACTTGAACTGCAATTAATGGTTAAAGGGATTGAGTTTTTTAGCAAGGTAAATGCCAGAATTGCTCTCTTTTTACCCTCCTCCGAACAACCCCTGCCCTCTCTCTAATATATATTTGAGCGGTGAAAAGCACAACGCAAAGACCCTTCTTTCTCCTCTCTTGTTTTTTCTTTTTCAATAATCCTATATTTGGTTATAAATATAATATCTTTGAGAGTCCAAATAGTTATGAATTTAGATTCATATAATTTAAAAGTCATCGTTAATTAATTTGTTTGATTTTTTGCCCTCATCATTGAGGTTTTTTGTTTTTTTATTTATGTCTACAATGTTGTTCAAGAATCCATGATGAGTCACGTAACAAATTTATAATTATCTCTTTAGAGGGAGACATTGGTATATGATAGTAATCCTAACTTTTTGAATTATTATTACTGAGACCTGGCGGTACTTAAGTGAATCATTGTCTTATTAAAAAAAGCTTGAAATTTTATTTTATTTGCCATAAAAAAATAAGTAGCATGATGATTGATGGTGGCATACGATGAAATGCAAGACCAAAACATCCAAGACTTTAACTGGGTGGTTTAGTTAGGCGATGTGTTAACCTATGAATAATAAAACGTAGGTGTCATGAGTTTAAATTCTTAACCTTTCATGAAAGAATAATTATCTGAGAATTTTGTTTATATTACATTAGTGTAGGTAATTATCATGATGTTATTCTTTCTTTTATATGCTGGTCTTGTGGGTCCACACCACTCCATTTTTTTCTAGAGATAAATAATTAAATCCACACTATGTGCGTTCGGAAGGGGAAAGAAAAAAAAGAGAAGAAAAAAGGGGAAAGAATTGGAATTTTGCTTGCTGATGCCAAAAAGTTGTCGCCTAGCAAGCTAGGGCACTTGTTAAACCTCTAGAGTCTAGGGTGGTATTAACAAGAAAGCATCTTGCTATATTTGAAAAAGATCATTCGTGCATATATCATGGCTCTGCAGCTGGGTTCATCATCTTTGCCCATCTAACAACAATATTGATGATTTTGTGATCCATTGCATGGAACCGAATCAATAAATAAATCAAAACGATCGATTCTGTGCAGAAGGAATTCGCAGATCTTCCTTTTGCTTTCATGTTATGATTATTGTTATATAATATGTAGAGGAACTTCAACCGGGGCTGCACCTCGGCAAGACTTCGTGTTCCCTTTAACAAGTGCTTCTGAATTTGTATGATTCTCTGGCAACATAATAATCTTGACTTTCCAAGCTACCACTAATTTATGGCTTTAAATAGAGACACAGTCAGTCCTATCAAGGAACTCCAACATATTAGTGATTGTAAGAACCAAATTTAACAGGTTCAATGGATGCAGATATCACTGTCATTTTGTGAAAATGAGTTCAATGGATGTAGAAATTACTTGCAAAATGTACGATTTTCAGAAAGCAACGGTTTGGGCCGGAAGATATTTTGATGAAATCGATCAAAAGTAGGTGATCGAAGAATCCGTGATCGTAGGAAAAAAAAAAAGTGTGATTAAAGAATTCGAGTGTTTATATTTATACTGGTTATAGTTACGTTACACTTTCTTTGTTGCGGGATGAATAAACTATTTTTTTTAATATAAAATAAAAAATAAACATACAAACTTTTTAATTTTTTAATTTTAATTATAAATTATAAAATCTATGAGAACTATTTATATTAATAAATATAAAAATAAAGTTATTTAATTCATATAACTGCAGGTCGAGTATATTTTTTTAAAAGCAAAATAATTAATATATAAGTGCTATTAATGTTTTTTTTTTACATTAAAAACAAATATAACTGCAAATCATAAAGTTCACACTTACATATAATAAAGATCATATATATTAATAAAAATATATAAGATCTCAAGTTAATTTTTAACATAGCTAAAAAATAAAATAATGTTGCAATTGCTATAATGAAACATAATTTTCTTAGTCCATGCAGACTAAAATTTCCAAAAACAAAACGTGTAAAGAAAAATACATTAAAAAACAAATTATAAAAGAATAAAAGAAATTAACAAAAATACAGTATTTTTTCCAAAAGAAATGAAAAACTAAAAAAAAACATTAAAATCATGAACACAATTTTCTTAGTCCATGTAGACTAAATTTCCAAAAACAAAACGTGTAAAGAAAAAAATATTAAAAAACAAATTACAAAAAAATAAAAATAATGTACAAAAAAACAATATTTTTTACAAAAAAATAAAAAACTAAAAAAACATTAAAATCATGAATTTGACATCCAGGTCATAATTTGTTTTTTTTTAATTATAAAGTATGGAGGTTGCTCCGATATTGTTTTTACATAAAAAATTAAAAGTGTTATTTGAAAAGTCTATGTAATCATTTAACTAAATAAATCAATAATCATTTATATAAATAAAAAAAATTGTTAGCAATAACCAAGAAAGAATTTCAACCACTGTCGTCAACCTTTGGTCCAAAGACCGTATGGTAATTTTAATTTTATCATGAACAATTGAATTACATAAGTATCTTTACTATGCAAATTTATTAGCATTGGTTTTAAGAGCTTGATTATCATTTCCTAATAATTTTTTTGTTATTGTTATTTAGTTCTAAAGACATTATATATATTATGAACAATTGAATTACTCCATTAAAAAGCTTGGTTTCTTAATGGTCTTGGTTGTTTTTTTTTTCTAAAGTTAATATAGTAATTACATTGTTATTAAAAAAAATAAAAAAATAGTGCTACCCTAAATAAATCAAAAATGACAAATTAATAACGTGTAAAGATCATTTTACCTCTCAATTAAAGCTTTAATTTAAATTAAAGGATGGAAGGTAAAAATATAATTTAACTATAACTCAATACACATTTCACCATAGACAAAATCTAATAAAGAAATAAAAAACCATGCGGCTTATTATTTTACATAATGTTAATGTTAATAATTAATGTTAATAGGTGGTCTTGAAAACACGTGAAAATCCAGCAAGTCTACAATTCATTGTCTCTTTCCGAGTATCGGTTAATAATATATAATTTTAGAGTAACAAGAATTCAAGTGTTTAGATTCCGGGCCATATGTGAAACAGAACAAACATCGAGCCCATTAACAGTTCTTCACTTAAAAGAGCATGGGCTGATGGACAGCACCTATTTGGGTTTTAAACATCTCGATCTGCTTTTCTGAGTCTCTCGGAGTCTACGCGACTCTGGCTCTGGTGTCCGAAAACTTTCCTTGACCACGTACTGGCAATAATCTTGATTTTGGGTTATGCTTTCGATTGCTCTCTACCGGTAAAGAAAATACGATACCTCACCTCAGTACCATAGAACAGGGGAACATCGGCATTAATTCAATAAAGAACTAATTGATCTAGAAAATGTCGCTAGTTATAGGCTAAGATTGGGATCATTGTTAAAAGTGATAAAAGAAATTGATGAATTTTCCTTAGTAGGTTTAAAAACTGATACAATCGTGTTAAATAATCATCACTGTTAAGTTTTTATGAACTCAATAAAAAAAAAAAATGAACGGCGTGTGAATTTCAAGCAAAGGGTTTGGAAGATTAAATATAGAAACAGTAGAAGCCATTGTACAATTTTAAAGAAACTAAAGGATGCTCGAAAAATGTCACACCGCCTACTTATTCCCTCCAAAAATAAATACACTGACTTGTTATCATTGTTATTGTTTTGAGCTGGAGCTAGTCTCAGACTGCTACTTTGTTCTGCGTCAAAGATTAACGGGACCAAAGGTTTCGAGCGAGGTAATTAAACAGTGTACAAATCTGCAGCAACCAAACTCCAAGCAGTTCTTCAGTGAAGCAAAATTCCAAAACTCCAGCCACTATAAAGCATATTCAGATGAATCACCAGCAGCTTCAATAAATACTATATCCACAAAGACAACTCGGTATCAAAACCACAATTCCTAGATACATCTTGTTTAGTAAGACCAGCAGCCACATGATTCACTTCGTGCAAGGTAAGTGAAAAGGTCACAGGGCTCATGCGAGAAGAGAAACGAGCAGCAAGGATGAAGATTTTATGATAATACCATGACCTAATTATAGAAACAACTAACAGTTATGCTTCATTGAAGTCTTTGATCCCTACAAGGAGGGAAAAAAGACCCAAAGCCATTCATTTATGATCATGTACGTAGAACCAGCAGGACCAAGCTCATAAAAAAAGATCCTTCCACATTCCAATTAATTATATGCATGCTTATTTATAATGTTTTTTACAAAACATGTTTATATCAAAATTATTATTTTTTTTATTTTCATATTGTTTTGATGTGCTGATCTCGAAAATAATTTTTTAAAAAAATAAAAAAATATTATTTTTATATATTTTAAAATAAAAAATATTTTGAATCACAATCAGACCACAATCCCAAAGATAACCTCATACCTATCAGTAAACTTCTCTAACAAGGTCAAAGAAAGAAATTAAATACAGTAGACTTCAAATAAAAGAATCAAATTCAAATCTCCTCAATTTGTCAACTTTTGAATTTTGACCGAGCAGTTGACTGATCTGTGATATATTATACTCATGCAAAATGCAAGCATTGCGTGGACGGCTTCTATGTCTGCACGTGTAATCACATGCACTCCCATCCTTCTGTGGTGAAATTGGTAAACAGCAGAGAAATTGCAGAACCGAAAGAAGGAGAAATACTGGCACTGGCTGTGCTATCATTAACTTGTAAAAAAATATTCGGCTCGCAGTCACGTGATACAAACCCTGCAACGTAAGCTCCCACGTGATATGATCCCCAGTTTTTGTCCATGTTGGTAAACAAATGGCATTGTGTCTTTGGGCCACATAATTAGGAACACCATTTTCAAGTCACAAGTGAATGAGTGCAGTGTTGGTCAATTTTAGAAGAAGAACAGAGCACATGAAAAGTCCACTGACACATGTAACTCCGTATCTCTATTCAGGAGAAAAGAAAAAGAAAAAAAAAACCTGACAAATTGGTCGAACCTCACGTTGGAAAAACCAGGATTTTTTTTAAAAATGGTTATTTCTCGTTTTGTTTCTTCAATCTAAAACAGCTCCTCCAAGGGAAGTAAATTTGCCAGTTGCTGCCTACTGTCATGTGCCATACGTTTTCTTTCTTAGTATTGATTCGTTTCTTTATATTTTTAATATATTACAATAGCCGGGCCTATTTTAACTTATTTTTTCTTTTTCTATCCTAGATAATATTCGAGATTATGGTAATGGTTATTTTTTAAAAATATTTTTTATTTATAAATACATTAAAAAAAATTAAAAAAATTATTTTTGACATTAATATAACAAAAAATTTAAAATTATAAAAAAATTAATTTAAAACAAAAATATTAAAATATTTTCAGAAACACGCCACAACACGCCCTCTTGTTGTGAATTGCAAGCAACAGACTTGTAGACCAAGGTTTTTCGGCTTCTAGACTTTGGACATGGTGGATGGAATTAATTAGTTTAGAAATTACGGGAAAGAGCTCTCAGACATGCTGATATAGTTACCCCATCATAGCAAGTATGAAAAAAGAATATTATGGTTGCAAAATCTACTTATAATGCTTAATGAGTATCAATTTTTAACAAATTCTAAAATATAGTCTCAATCTCAACCAAAAAACAAATTACGCAGTGCTGAATGCGCTTCTACTGTCACAACAAATTAAGAGAGAAATCCATCAATTCATATAATAAATTAAGAAAGCTATATAAGCTGCATGAACCAAAAGATTTGGCTCGATCGGTTTTAAGTTAATCTTAACTTTCTTAATGGGAAGCTAACCAGTACTTTAGACACGAATTTAAACTTTTGTTATAAAAGCAGCTCCATGAAGATCGATGCCTGTAAGTGAACAAGAAAGAAACACGAGAAGACTCATATTTGCGCAAGGTCTTATCCACCCCCACCCACCGTCTAGTGTAATCATACCTGCCTGGCTACCAAGGGAAACATTCTTCTCTTAAACAAACATGAGACTTTCATCGTTTGGTTGTCTATAGAAACGTTCGGAGTGACAGCGATGTGAATGCAAGGTAGTCGAGATTTCTTCGGCAGGGACTACAAACTTTGACTATAGAATTCACACTTTTTGAAAATGGAGACTGGTTTTTTTCACACGCAAGCATTGAAGTGTCGGTCCTGCTTTTATTGGCGTTTGATTTCTTGCACACAACGATTTGACTTCTCTAGCTTCCTAGTTGCTAGTGATATCGGCCCTCTCAAACAATTTGTTGACAAAAAGGCTTTTCCTTGGGACCCATTTGAAAATTATATGATCCCCTCGGATTCGAATTAGAGCGGAGGGAAGAATCTAAAAGGTAATATTTGGGACCCAATGGAGTAAATGCAATATAAGATATACGTGTAATCCGTGTCTGTGTCTTGCAGTAGTCAATGGAAGGTAAACAATAGTGTTCATGGTGGTGGCTTGCATGTGGGCTTTTGGGACCTTTTGCTTTAAGATGATTGATGATGATCGAGAAGGGATGAAAAGTCAAATCTCTTTGAATAATTACCATCCAAAAAAGAAAGAAAAAATAATCAAAAGGAACGGGAGAAAGCTCATGAACTGAGTTACTCGTTTATTGGCTCATTCATTTAAATAGAGTTGGTGTGATTAGATTTTGAGTTGATATAATTAACCAAGTTCACTTGTTAGCTCATCAAGATAGGCATGATGAGAATTCTAGCAAAAGAAAAACTGAAACAAATGATCTTGTTCCTAGCGGACAATACAGTGAAGAGTATTTAATTAGTATAGGAATTAATCAATTGCATAACTGACAATAAATAATTAATCTACAGTGAATCAACGACTCGTCAACAGTATTAATCACTCGTAACAGCTCCCTAAAACGATGTCATCGTGCCATTTTATGATACGTGTTAAACTGTCTCCTAAATCTTGAAAGGATTAACTTTCACTCGGTTGACGACAAGAATAAATAAATAAATAAAATGAAATCAGTTGATAAAAAGAAATGAAAACAAGGATAGTTTCTTTCTTCTTCTTTTTCAGCTGTCTTCGAGGCCCTTCGGGGCAGTGGTGTAACCCAACTTTTATGAAATTTTATATTTTATTTTAAATTAATTTTTTAATATTTTTAAATCCATTTTAATATTAATATGTTAATGTCAAAAATATTTTTTTTAAAAAAATATATTATTTAAAAAAAATTATAGTAAACACCCCATTATTACAGTAGAGTTTGAGCTGCAAGATAACAAGACACCTGTGAAAGAAATTAATAGTAACATTCGACAAGTGAAAACAGGGTTTTAGTCGCTTGACGATCTTGAACAGATTCAGATGTGGCCGAATGGTGCGGTGTATATTCAATTTCAGCTGCAAGTTGAGACTTCAAATCAGCTATGGGCATGAGTCTCATCTCAAGAAAACAATGTGCCAATGATGTTATCAGGAGGGGGTCCCTTGCCAGTTTTACTTGGACGAACATGTAGAGTCTATCTTTATATGGTGGGCAGCCGCCCAGCCTATTAAATCTCCACTATCATCTTATATTATAGTATTAGATATATTAATTAGCCCTCCATGGTCCATACATTGTGGTTACTAAAAACCAATAGTGCAATAATCGAGACTCTCCCCAATGGGAACCAGAGAGAAATCCACCTACTACGTGTGCTTAGCTCAGACCTTCTGTCTTAAAATAAAATTTTAGTTTAGTAATTTCAGGCAAAATTTCATTGATTTTCAAGGCTTTCATGTCCGCATATAGCACCTCCCCTCATTTATACCATCTTGATTTTCTCTCTCTTGTCTCTCTTCTCCACGTACTTGCATCTCTCCTGAGACCCGCACATATTAATGTCCCTTTTCAGATCTTTCTTTCTCAATAGTAACAAGCTGGCTTTCTCTCTTCCTTTGCTTTCCTTGGTTTGAATTTTCGTCGGGTTTCGAGTTCATAAATTAAGGTCGGTTCATTCTTGTTCTTATACGATAACTAATTTGCATGTTTCTGTGCATTATATTCAAGATCTAAACGAGCCAGTTGGTTTGCCATTTCTGCTTAGCAAATCCATTTCATGGATCTTGTAAGAAAAAGCTATGGTTCTCAGTCTCTTCCACCAATGACAAGTCCAGTTGGTGGCTCATCAATATTTGGACCTCGTACTCAGTCTTCAGATACAAGTTTCCCAATTATTGCCATTGCCATAATAGGAATTTTGGCAACAGCTTTATTGCTAGTTAGCTACTACATCTTTGTCATTAAATGCTGTCTGAATTGGCACCGCATCGATCTTCTAAGGCGATTCTCCCTATCAAGAAATAGAAATCACGAAGACCCTTTGATGGCTTACTCTCCTTCTGCTATAGAGTCTCGTGGACTTGACGAGTCAGTGATAAGGTCAATCCCAGTTTTCAAGTTCAAGAAAGAAGGCAACAACGTTAGAAACGTTGGAGAAAGAAGCTTCTGTGAATGTGCAGTTTGCTTGAACGAGTTTCAAGAAGCTGAGAAACTAAGAAGGATACCAAATTGTAGACATGTTTTTCATATTGACTGCATTGATGTTTGGCTTCAAAGCAATGCTAATTGCCCACTTTGTAGAACAAGCATTTCGAGCACCACAAGATTCCCAATTGATCATATTATTGCTCCAAGCTCTACACCCCATGATGCAAATCCTTACAGTGAAAGTGTCATGGGTGGAGATGAAGATTATGTTGTCATTGAGTTGAGTAATCACAACTCTACAGATCAAACATTGCTTGCAGCACAGGAAAGATTGAATTCAGGAGAGTTATCAGCGCGCTCAATTAGTCCTTCGCCAAGGAAGATAGAGCAGGGAGTTGGCCACAAGAAAGCAAGGAATCTTAACAAGGTTACCAGCATGGGAGATGAATGTATTGATACAAGAGGCAAAGATGATCAATTCGGATTGATTCAACCCATCAGGAGGTCCTTTTCAATGGACTCGTCCGCAGATCGGCAGCTCTATTTATCAATTCAAGAGATAGTGCAGCAGAGCAGGCAAGTTACTGAGGTCAGCTCTGTTGAAGGTTGTAGTGGTAGAGCCAGAAGAGCTTTCTTTTCTTTTGGTCATGGTAGAGGATCCAGAAGCTCAGTCTTACCTGTTTATTTGGAGCAGTAAAGCCAAAATATTTTCCATTGATTATTTTTCCTTGTATTTTGTTTTTCATTATAAGGGTATAGGGATTTTAATTAGATTTAGACATGTTAAAGGGCATAGGATTTGTGACATAAAAGCATTTAATTGAAATATCGATTTTTCATTTTATTCGACTCTTGGGTTAGTGCAATTGTCTTCGGCCAGTTTTAGTTAAAGGGCTTAACAGCCATGATAAATATATAAGTATACTTGATAAACATAGAAGTTTTTTTTTTTTTTTTTTGTTGATTTTCATGCTTGAATATGAGCTACTGGTCTTGGCTTTAAGCATTGGAACGGGATTCACATTACAGTATCTGAGCTGAGAATAGTAGCAATATGGATTGTCTGAAGTCGAGGGAGAGCTCACACGATAATTTTAAAGGAAAAGGAACCTACAAAAGCAAGGGAGAGGTGGGAGGTCCCTTGCATTGATTTAGGAGTTAGCTGGAGAGGGTTTTCTTCAATTGAGATAATCATAGAGGGGTCAGACTCTTGGTGCTGGTGGAGGGAAAAAATCACAAAAGAACAAGTAAAGAGGGATTATAGAATTGCAAAATTAAGGTCCCCTTCCACTGATTTAGGAGGAAGAGAAGAGTCCTTTTCAATTGAGATAATTATGTCAATAGTCGCCTACTTCTTGAGTCATTTATTATAATTCTAATGTTGGTGGAGGAGGGAGGTACAGTGTTTGGTCATTGTTCTTGCTGTTCCTCAACAGCACCTACTTCCAACCTGTAGGAATCATCCATTAACGTTTATGTTTCCAATAACGTTAAACAAGTATAGAGGTGAATTGATTTTTTTTTTAAATGTTGAGAGGTTAGTTGAACATTTGAATGCATAAGTGTACGGACCCTAGTCTTTGTTCAGCGTATTTCTAGATGTTTTCTGGAAGAGCAGCTCATGCATTCATATATTCTGAATAATCAAGATGAATTTAATACTCTTACAAATCATACTAGACTTATAGACTTGTTCCTCCCTTTTAACATCATCTAACTGCAAGATCTAATCAAATAACTATCTCCTAATAAGAATAAAACTTCCAAGTATAAATTCGAAAATGCATGTACTAGTTTTATCATGTTCTTCACCAAAATCCCGGTGTGGAATATCTTACTAATATATTCATGAAGTTAGTGGTTGAGGATTTTTGGAAAGTAGCGGAGAATCTTTCTGCACGATTAGCAGTACTCTTCTTAAATCAAAACGATAAGAACAGCTGGATTTTGAAGCTGTGCATCAAAACTAAAGATACATAACATTTGTACTCTTGATTCGAAATATGAGACAGCAATTTAATACTTTGTTTGAACAAGCAATTTAATGTTGGGTTTTTTTCAGCCTTGGTATTCATAAGACATAAGGAAGGCAAGATCTTGGAGCATAGAGATATGCATATGGATTATGAGTTGGAAAATCAGAGCTTCCACGAGTCCAACCCAAAGGGACAATGAAGATGCAGAAAATTCAAGGTATACATCAAAAACATCATCCATGTCTCGATAGTTGCAGAAATGTGCGTAATATTCTATAACCAGGGCCATATATTGGTCCCCGATCCCTCTGACAGTCTAACTACAAAACCCATAACTTCAGTTCTTCTTTTGCTCTGGTTATATTATCACCAGACACAACCACTGACCTGATAGATATTACAACAACTGCGGCTCTTCTATCTGATGATTCTGTGGCCTTCAATTTTCCTAAGCCATGTGCTTGCATGTATGGGCAGAGATAGCATATCTGTGACACGCTTGAGGAACCCGTGGGATGTTGGGAAATCTAATGAAAATGAAATTGCCATTGCTTACATCTATCACCATAAAACAAAAAAGAGTCAACCAAAGTATCAAAACACAGAATGAAATTGCTTAGACCGAAATTTAATTAATGGGCTTTTCTGAACGTTTGAACCGAGTCCGATTTTTCTTTTTTTCCGTTGCAGACTGGTTTGGAAGAAGAGAAAAGTCCATGAGAACAGAATCAAATCCACCTGGATAGGAGGAGGCCCAGAAATCTGGCTCAATTCTACAACTAAAATTTACAAGGACCATTTTCAATACAGGGATTGACATCCAAGAATGACTTAGAGCCCAAATCATACATAAAGAAGGGCCTAGCTTCAACATTAGCTTCAGATATTGGAACGCAAATCCAAAGAAAAAGTACTAAATTAAATTTAAAAATGGAGTAATAGTTGTTTTTTAAAATATTTTATATTTAAAAATATATTAAAATAATATATTTTTTGATGTTAAACAAACTCCTCCTAATTCCTCAAAATGTAGGACTGAATATATATTTTCAGAAAGAATAAGGATTAATTAATCAGATTTATTAAATTAATAGGACTAATTTATAACTCAAGAGAAATTTTTTAGAACGCCAATTATTACCCTCCTTTTCCATTTCCACTTCTGACATTACAAGTGTCATCTTAGATCTGATACAAAACCACTAACTTGCAATATGAGAAGTTCGCGATCAGTTAGTTAGTAAATTATGTCGATCATTGTGCTCCTAGATTCTAAGAAATTAAGGATTCTAAGCTTTCTGCAAGCTATTGGCAAGGTAGTTTGCTTGCTTGAAATAGTGCCTTAAGCTAGGTTATTGAAGCATTAATTGTCCTAATCTAAAATTAATTAATTTGTCCAAAATCTAAATTATATCTTGCTAAATCATTGTATTATGACTTCAACCTTTTGACCACTATCTTTGCTTCATTTTGCTGTTAAATGTGTTTCCTGTAAATTAAGATCACAGGTAAGGATCATTGACATTTAATGTATACAGATGGCATTAGTGAGTGATGAAATCCGATTCTATTTTATGAGCTTGAAGACTAAGTCGAGGTTGAGATAAGATTGTTAATTGTTAATTGATAATTTGATCTATTTTTTCTTGGTTAAATGATTGATGAATTATGTTTAATACATGTACAAGGTCCTCTTATTCGAATTTAAAAACTTTTCAATGATTAAGTCAATATAATATTTGAGAAATATTTGAGAGAAAACAGTTCTTTTTTTAAAAAAAAAAACCCTAAAAATATAACTTTGTCGTTCGTATTAAAAAAAAATCAAACTTGGCCCACAAAGGTTACATTAGTTTTTTTATATAGCTTCTAAGGTCTCCTTCTTCATGAAAGGAGAAAAGGTACATATATCAGCCAAATATAGGTCTTCTCACGAAAAAATATTTCTGATTTCTTAGGATAAAACATCTCTAATTGTAGGTCTGACGGTTTGCCAGACCCACATAAGCCTAAGCTCAGCGCTTGGCAAAGCTCGAAGATGGTGGATCTAACGGTTCGTCAGACCCATATAAACTTGAGCTTAACACCTAGCTGAGCCCAGAGATAATGGGTCTGACGATTTGTCAGGCTCATATGTCTAAACTCAACGCTTAGCTGAACCCGGAGATAATGAGTCTAGCAGTTTGACAGACTCACAAATGCCTGAGCTCAACACTTGCTGATCTTGTAGACGATGGATTATTTATTTAGAAGAAACAAATCAAGAAAAAAAAATGTTAATCCAACAGTTAGGATTCAAATTCCTTTTCATGCTCAGTTTAATTGATGCAACCCTCCTTGTTGCAACCCTCCTTGTTCAGTTCTGTATCATGTTCATTTCGTTCTACGTGAACTTGCTTGGATTGGAAGAGAAAAAATAATAATTCTGTGGAATTTTTGTGCATGTGAGCAGTTTCTTGGCTTTTTTGTCCTGTTCTTTTCACAAGGCTTCATATATTTTTAGCCCCTATTGAAGCTTAGGTGGTAAGGGTGGGGTCATAATTGTTAGCTTATAAAATTTGGATTTCGTCTTCTATAATTGAGGGGCTTACATATTTTATGCATTGCTTGTTGGTTTGTGGATTATTCGCACAATCAATCTCCTATACTATCTTTTCGTTACTCTCTCTCTCTCTCTCTCTCTCTCTTGTTCATTTTCCTTTGACTTACTGTTGTTATCTACCAGATCTTGCTTTTCAAAGAAGAAACAGGTGGCTACTGTAGAACGAGAAGTGGATGGTGATCTTGTGACTTTATGTTTAGACTTACCTGCAGTGATCACGCGAGTTCATGTTCACTCAATTGGTTTCACTTGTTCATATGACTGAGCTTATATTTACTCATTAAGGTCTTTCCAAGAATATTGCTGAAGCAAGGGGAAAATTGTATATCGGTCAGCTTAAAACCCTAGAAAAAAGACTAATGGTATGATTTCCTAGTTAGATTAATTACGAAAATGCTAAACCATTCACATAAATTACAATAACTCAACATTAAATGATTGTTCATAAGATCAAAAGGACAAAAATCTTCATATCTTATTTAGCAGCAAGCAGCTGGGTGCTCTTGAGTTTGTCAGCTTTGACCCTCTTTTTTTTGCATAAGGACGTGTGCTAGTAACTTGCATATTTGCACACCATGATGTTATCATTTTAGAGCCAGCACGCATCAACTTTAAGAATCTCAGTTTTTTTCTCCATGCATTTCGGTAATGGATTTGTGTTTTAACTCAATTGAATACTTAAATATTTTTATATAGTTTATATTATGTTTAATATTAACTGGTTTGTTATTCTTCATTAGAAGAACGTGTAATATAATTAAAACATAACATTCTCTATATAAAATAATTTAATAATTTCAAGTTTAAAGATCATTTATAAAACCGTTACGTCAGCCTTCTAATAAATATACGTGATATTTTCATATAAAATTTTCATGTCAGTTCAGTGTACATGTTATCTTACAAGTATCTACATATTAAAGATAAGTATCCTTTATACCTCAATTTATGAGAATAGTTATTTTTTTTTATAAAAAAAACCATAATATTAGTTCTAAGTATTTCTTATACCTCAATTTATAAAAATAATTATTTTCTTTCATAAAAAAAGAACATAACATGTATTAGTTTCAACAACTTTAATTAATATCTAGTCTTAATAAAACATTGACCATAAATATTTAGAAACAATGCTTTGATATAATAGATATCTCATAATTATTATAACTTTTATAATTTTCTTTGCAAAAGTTTTTATTTGAAGAACTTTATTTTCACTCTAGATTTATTAATTAAATATTTTATAAGTATTAAAGATAAATTAACTCTTTATTAAAACTAAATATTTTTAGATTGAATATATAATATATTAAAATTAACTCATATCTCAATTTATGAGAATAATTATTTTCTTTTATAAAAGAAAAAACATAATATGTCTTAATTTCAACCATTCTAATTAATATTTAGTCCTAATAAAATATTGATCATAAATATTTAGAAACAATGCTTTGATATAATAGGTATCTCATAATTATTATAACTTTTATAAATTTTTTTGTAAAAGTTTTTATTTGAAGAACTTCATTTTCACTTTAGAATTATTAATTAAATATTTTATAAGCATTAAAGATAAATTAATTCTTTATTAAAATTTAATATTTTTAGATTGAATATATATATATATATATATAATAACACAGTACTGATTTGAGACTGAACCAACCAATAATGCATGCAACACTGCCCAACGTCATGAAAGCGAAATCAAAGGTCATCAAGAAGTACACTCAACAAAGAATTGAACGTGGAAGTTAAGTCTGATTTAGGCACTGTTTTTGCAGTTGAAAAGAGATTTTGTAAAAAAAAAAAAAATTAAATTAATTTTTTATATATTTTTAGATTTTATAAACCATTTACCCCTGCAGGTTGTTAAAGTCACGGCACCTCCCAAGAGAAAAGCAGGGGTCATTGTTTCTTCTGTAGATGAGTTGATTGATAAGCTAAGAAATGAAGCTCATGTCATTTAATTGCCTTTTGGATTTCTAGTTGGTAAATAACATTGCACACATTAATGTAAATTATTTCTCAAGCTTAATAAATTCAAGCTTGGCGGGGCAATTGGTTTTCGTTTCTGTTTTCTTCTTCTTTTTCTACTCTGCTGCTGTTCATTGACTTTACACTGTATTTTTGTTAGAAATGGAGTTTCGATTCATTAAGCTGTGATTTCTTTTTCCTTTTTTTATAAATGACAAAGGGGGGAGTGTATGATTTAAAAACTCAGCAGCTTCATGCCATGATTCCATTTTTCATGCCAGCTTCAAGTGGTGATTTCAGTAGTAGTTCCATAGGATGAATAGATGAGAAGCTGCTCCTCATATCTTGTTGGGGCCTCTCAGGATTGAATCATGAACTGATAGAGGGTGACTAGACACAGTAGTAGATGATGAATATATTCATCATTCTTTTGAACGCCATGGATGCTTGCTTGTATTTTCCAGCGAGTATTCTCGCTGGTCTTTTCTGTTTTTGGCGAGTGGAAAATAATTAGTGCTAACCTGTAAAAGGAATGGCTGGCTATGAAATGGGCTTAATCAAATGAGATACAAGCCCAAACGTGCTATCTTACAATCACCTAAGGGTTTGAAAATGTGTCTGTTTTTATATTAAAAACATATTTTAAAATATTTTAATTTTTTTATAAATTTATATTATATTAATTTGTTAGTGTTAAAAATAATTTACTTTTACAAAAATTATTTTCATATATCTTTAAATAAAAATTATTTTTTAAAAAAATATATATATTTTTACTTATTACGAAAGTAAAAAACGAAAAAAAGAGCGTGTGAAGAAGGGTTATTAACTTTTATTTTTTAGAAATGAATTAATTAGATTTTTCCCGTGGTCCAAAAAAGAACGCGGCGGCGCGCAAACATATAATGACTGATCCACGTGGTATAAATCTAGTGGGCTTTCACTAACCATAGGTCCCCGACATCATTTACTCAAATTCTAATAGACTAGGAGTACAATTTTTTCTTTTTACATAAAAAAAAACTCACAATTTCTCCCTTCTTCTTCTTCTTCTCTTTGATCGTCAAATCCAAAATCCAATAAAAAATTAAAAGAGAGAAAGATGGAAGCAATAGATCAGATTGAGGGGGACGATAGTTACTTGGATTATCTGGATATTTTATTGGGCCCCGCTGATTCTCTCACCAACAGGTATTTTTCTTCCATTAATTTTCTTCATTTTTTACTTTTTTATTTTAATTTTGTTTTCTATGTAATTGATTTTTCTTTATCATCATTAGAACCGATTGGGGCTTGCATTTTATGTAAAAAAAAAAAGAAAGAAAGAGAAAGGTATTTGTGGTTCTTATTCTTATTATGTGAATAAATCTCATAGGGATTTTGGCAGTGCTAAAAAGTTAATAATTTCTTTTGAATTTTGCAGTTAAGGTAT